>Ga0137829_10677589_pt1 | contig 19102 bp, 20 predicted proteins | sample OV2TP2_FD_97737 | JGI IMG/M metagenome (GOLD analysis project Ga0137829, IMG submission 97737) | reverse complement strand
AAACAACGGAATCCACGTCTGCGAACGGCTGAAAAAATTGAGCCGCTGTACAAACGAATTCGGAAAAAATTCCGCCAAAAAGAAAAAGCCGAGCGCGAATACAAAGGTGGTGACCCAAATCAACACACCGGCCATGCGCGGCGTGCCCGTCTCTTTTTCTTTGTGCAGTTTGGTAAAGAACGTCAATGCGCTGCCATCCGGCCCTTCGGTGCGCGCTTGTTTTTTCCAAAATTTTCCCGCGTACAGATACCGCGCAAGCGCGGGCGCCCACAACATTCCCACAAAAAAGGCGAGCGTGGTAAGAACAAAAATGGGGATAATGCGTTCCAACATACTTAGGTATTTAACGCGACAAGCAGTGCGGCAACACCGAGGAGCGCTCCTTGTATCACAACCGTTGCGGTGATCGCTATGACGGAAAGCACGCGAAGTCGCATCCAAAACCACCAGACGAGCACGCTATTCACCGCCATAAACAAGACGCCAACCAAGGGCGGCACAAATGCCGCAAACCATTGCCCCAAAAAATCAACGCCAAAATGAATGTTGTAATGCAGAATAAAAAGATCGTCACTGGGACGAATCATCGCCGCTAAATATAACCACGCCGCACCATTCAAGACCAGCGCGAGGGCGTTCGGCATCCACACCAATTTTTCTCGTATCAGTTCGCGAACCGCGATTGTTGACATAGTATTAGGGAGAGTATACACGCCCTTCTGTTTTTAATCCACCGTCGGCCAGCCGTGTTTCCGCGCAACCTGTTTCAACGTGCGGTCAGGGTGGACGGCAATCGGATGACCAACTAAGGTCAAAAACGGCACATCGCCCGCGCTATCACCATAGCCGTAACTTTGCGATAAGTCAATGCCTGCGCGCCGCGCGAATGAAGACACCAGTTCCGCCTTTTTTTCCTTGTAACATAAACAGGTCACCCGTCCCGTATATCGCCGATGCCGATGCACCACTTCGGTTTCCAGCTGTGTATCAAACAGCGCCTGCGCGTGAAACAGCCGTTTGAATTCCCGCGCCAACGGATGAATGGCCTCGGATACCAACACCACCGTGTGCCCCTGTTCTATATGATCCTTCAGGAGCGCAAACACATGATACCGCACGCGCGCCAGCATTTTTTCATGCCACGCACGATCAACCAAATGGTTAAATTCGCCCACATCCCAGCCGTGTAATTGCATAAGTTCACACCGAACAGCCCGCTCGTGCGGCACCGTGTGCAGCCGTTCTAAAAATAACCAATACATGGAACGCACGAGATCAGTGCGATGAATCCGATGAAGCGCCAGCAGATACTGTATCAAATCAACGAGGGTAAAACCCTCATACACGGTTTGATCAATATCAACAAATACGCCAATTTTTGACGGCTTGCGCGCAAAATAATAACTGGGCAGATACCGAAGCGGCAGCATGTCCACGATGCGCTTCTCCAGTTGATCTCGGAGGCGTCTGATGTGCGCGGGATGCGCAAGCTCGCTTTTCTTCGGCGCGGGCAAAGGCGCACCTAAGTGCACCGTGATAGTGCCGGGACGCGTGTGATGTTCGTCAGGGAACGCTTCATCCGCGCCAATCAGGGCAACCGGAATAATGGGTACCTGCGCGGACGCGCTCATGCGCGTTGCGCCCGTATGAAAATAATGAAGGACATGCAGATATTCAATGTGGCCTTCAGGAAAAATAATCAACGAATACCCGCGCTGCGCCGCGCGCCGCACGCGTTCAAACGCTTCGTCTTTATCCGCCGTGCGCGGATATTTAACATCATCAAACACATCACGACGCACATCAATAGATCCCATTTTTTTCATCCAAAACGCCACCGGCCGTGGAAACACCGAAAGCGGAGCCGTAAACAGCGCCGCGCGAGCGCCGAGGAGTGAACACAGCATAAAGCCGTCAAGCGGCGAGGCGTGATTGGCGGCATACAGCACAGGATGAGACCGTTCAACATGTTCTTTTCCGCGCACCTGTATGCGCAAACCTGCCAAACGAAACGCAACCGCGCACACAATGCCACCCGCTTGACGCCACACTTCCGCGCGCCGTTCTTTTTGCAAAAATTTTTCAAAAACGAGCAGAAACGGTGTTTGGGCAACAACAAAAAAACCCATGACGGTCCGAAACCAGATATTGCGCAATCGTGATGCCTTGTGATGTACCATCCGCTCTTCAGTATAGCAAATAAAACGCGCGCCTCACAGCATCTTGACATCCCGAGGCGACCTACGCTATACTCTTTCCATTACTTTCATAATTAATTGATATGGCACATAGAAAAGCGGGCGGCTCTACTAAACTTGGCCGCGATTCCGCCTCAAAACGCCTTGGCGTTAAATTGCATGACGGACAAACCTGTCATGCCGGTGCAATCATTATGCGACAGCGCGGCTCGCGGATTCATCCGGGCGTGAACGTAAAACGCGGTGGCGACGATACGCTCTACGCGCTCGTCAACGGCAAAGTCAAATTTGCCACGCGTAAACGCAAGCGTTTTGACGGCACCTTGCGCACCGCAAAGTTTGTGAGTGTTGTGGCCGCATAATTAAAATCCCCCGCACGCGCGGGGGGTTTTAGTTAATAATGATTACCCTTCGACAAGCTCAGGGTATTTTTCACTGCTGTGAAAAATAAAAATTCACCCGGAGGAGCGATGGGCCGTATGCCACCGCTCCTCCGCGAGAGAACGCGCCGAGATTAAAGGCCTTCTCGACGGCACCCTCGTGCACACTCACCACCACTTCAAAAGCGAGGCGCGGCATATGTCCGGCTCATGGCGCTTACAGCCACCACTCGCACTGCCGTCTCCCAGAACAGACGGTAGACACTTTCTAGCCGGCAAACCTATCTCTGGCGGGAGGCACAGGCGTATACATAGTGTAGAACGACTGTTTAACGGTTGTCAAGACCCCGTTGTGCATATCTCATTGCCGCGACAATAAATGCCCTAAATAACGGATGCGGCCGCATTGGGCGTGACTTAAATTCAGGATGAAATTGCACCGCAACAAACCACGGATGGGCAGGCAGTTCAATAATTTCAACGAGATTTTGTTCTTGATAAACACCAGAAAATACCACTCCTGCTTTTTCCAGTTGCGCGCGATACGCATTGTTAAATTCATAGCGATGACGGTGGCGTTCTTCAATGTGCGCGCTGCCATACGCCGCCCGCGCGCGCGTACCGGGCGCTATCACGCACGGATACGTGCCCAAACGCATGGTGCCGCCATAGCGTTTGTTCACCAAATTTTTCTGTTGATAGGGATTCGCAATAATAATGGGATGTTTAGTATGTAATCTCACTTCCACGGAATGCGCGTCGCGGATTCCCGCCACATGCCGCGCAATTTCTACGCACGCCAGTTGCATACCATAACACAAACCAAAAAAAGGAATCGTATGTTCGCGCACAAACCGAATCGCGGCAATAATTCCTTCAATGCCGCGACTGCCAAAACCGCCGGGCACCAGCACGCCATCGTAGTCCTTTAATTCTTTCACGCGTGATGGTTGTTTTTCATACACCGTAGAATCAATCCACGTCAATTCAGGCCTGCAATTTTGAAACCACGCCGCGTGTTTAAGTGATTCAATCACCGAAATGTATGAATCCTTGAGGGTAAAATCTCCCGTGGCAAAATATTTACCAACCACAGCAATCTTGACGGTTCGTTTTGCGCGCTTAATTTTTTTGATAAACACGCGCCAATCTTTCATGCTACGCTCACGCGAAGGTATACCAAGTCGCTTCAATACCATAGCGCCCATACCCGCATCTTCCAACAAGAGCGGCACCTCATAAATAGAGGGCATGTCCGGCGCGCTGATAATCGCCTCGGGCGCGACACCGCACGATGTTGCCAATTTGTGCTGTCGCACCGCATCAATCAGCCGTTCACCGCGACACACAATAAAATCCGCTTGAATGCCCGTACTATTGAGTGTTCTGCTGGCGTACTGTGTTGGTTTTGTTTTCATTTCACCAACATTGGCGGGAATGGGCAGATAACTCACCAGCACAAACACCACGTCTTTGGGATTCCGCAATTTCATTTCGCGCGCCGCTTCCAAAAACAACAAATTCTGATACTCCCCGACGGTGCCGCCAATTTCTATAATGGTAACGTCTGCCTTGTTCACGCGCGCCGCGTTTTCAATCCGCCGAATAATTTCCTCCGGGATATGCGGCACCACTTCAACGCATTTGCCACCATACGCCATGGAACGCTCGCGTTCAATGACCGTTTGATACACGCGACCCGTGGTCATGTAATTGGTTGCGGTGAGTTCCGTATCCAAAAAGCGTTCATAATTCCCCATGTCCTGATCCGTTTCATCGCCATCGCGCGTGACAAACACCTCACCGTGTTCCGTGGGATTCATGGTTCCCGCGTCAACATTAATATACGGATCAGCTTTCACCGCGGTCACACGAAGACCATTGCTTTGTAACAGGGCACCCATTGAAGCGGATGTGATCCCCTTCCCCACTGAAGACATCACGCCACCCACCACAAAAATATATTTTCTTCGGGCCATAGATAAAGACAAGGGCGCCTTTTAGGGCGCCCCGGTGACAATGAGTTTAAGTTCCGCTTCCAGTCCGTGATCAAAACGAACGGTTGCCGCATATTCTCCCGGTGTTTTAATAGGCGTCATAGTCACCTGTGTTTTTTTGATATCAAACCCGCGTTCTTTCAAAAGTTGCGCCACCTTCTGCGCGCCCACCGCGGCATACAGCGTACCCGCGTCACTCGCGGTTTCTTCTACTTCTAGTTCATAACCATCTAATTGCGTGGCGAGTTTTTGCAGTGCCGCCAACTCTCGCTCCGAACGCCGGCGCGCCGCCTCACGTTCCGCTTCTGCCTCGGCAATGGCCTGCGCGGTTGCCGGTATGGCTAATTTTTTGGGGAACAATAAATTGCGCGCGTGTCCATCCGCAACATCACAAATGTCCCCACGCTCCCCCAGCGTCGGGACTCGTTGTAACAAGACCACTTTCATAGACCCGTTCCATTAAACGGAGTATAGCAGAGGGGTTTTACGCGCGCAACACCTTGTCAATATAACCATTTCTGTGGTACCGTTGCCCATATGAAGACAGGTTTTGTGGTGCTGGTGGGACGTTCAAATGTGGGAAAGTCCACGCTCTTGAACACGCTCGTTGGCACTAAAATTGCCGCGGTAACTGAAAAGCCGCAGACCACGCGCTACGCCATTCACGGCGTGCTCACACTCCCGGAAGGGCAGATTATTTTTGTTGATACACCGGGGGTGTTCAAGGAAGTAAGCGGCGCGCTCACAAAAGCGTTAACCAAAACAATCGCGGATTCGCTTTCGGATATTGATGTCATTATCTATGTGGTTGACCCCACGCGATCAATCGGCGCGGAAGAACGCGCGGCGCTTGCCATGGTTCGTCACATCACCAAACCAAAGTTCCTGGTCATTAACAAAACTGACCTTCCCGAAGAAAAAACAATCTACCTCCCTGATTACCGCGCGCTTGCCGATGATTTTAACGGCATCTTTGAAGTATCGGCGCGCGAGGCGCGTCATATTAAACCGCTCATTGCCGCCGTGCTTGATGCGCTTCCGGAGGGCGAACCGATGTATCCTGAAGGCCAAACCAGCAACATCACGGATAGTTTTTGGGTGGCGGAAGTGATTCGCGAAAAAGTGTTCAACGCAACCGCGGATGAAATTCCCTACGCCACGCATGTTGAAGTGGACGCCATGGGCACCAAAAATGAACATTTGGTGATCACCGCGCGAATTTTAACAAGTGAGGAACGCTATAAAAAAATGCTGATCGGCAAAGGCGGACAAAAAATTAAAGAAATCGGCAGCGCCGCCCGCCGTGAACTGGAAACCGCCACCAACAAAAAAATCTACCTCGAACTTGAGGTAGATGTGGATCCGCACTGGGTAGAACGATTACGCTGATTAGCGACCTTTATTTACTGCGCGGTGTCCTGCCGATGATCTCAACGGTTCCTGCCTCGCAATCAATCACGAGCGCATCACCCTTGTCAACGGGCATGAAGGGCAATGCCACATCAAGTTCTTCGCGTCCAAAATATACGGGGAACTGTTCAACATACGGAAGGTGTGTAACCACGATGAGCGCGTCCGCGCGTGATTTGTGCTCGCGAATGAATGCAAGCGCGCGTGAAAAATCAAACGCATGCTCGTCATCCGCCAACCAAAGCGGCATGGTCTCAAAACCAACCCCAAGCGCTTCCGCGAGCCACGCAACGCTATCCGTTGCGCGGGGAGCAGTGGACGAAAAGAGCAGAACCGATTGTGAATCAATGCGTTCCTTAAGCAACCGGCTCAAACGGAACATTTGTTCGCGGCCGCTCGTGGTGAGCCGACCGTCCGGACCGTAATCTCCATGGCGCACCAGGATGAGATACTGCATGCGTGTTCCTCCTTGTTGCCAATCCTACAGTAAACCGCCCTTTTTGTCAACCGCGTGCATAAGCACCTGCACTGTATCCACGATGGTCTGCGTTCGCGAGTCAATCTCCACATTCACCCGGTCTCCTGTTTTTTTGAACCCAAAGGTGGTTATGCGGAGCGTTTCAGGAATGAGCCAGATAGTGAAGGCGCCGGCGGCTTTATCCACATCCACGATGGTCAAACTGGCGCCATCAAGCGCGATAAAGCCCTTTGGAAATATATATTTCATCCATTCCGGCGGCACATGAAAAGTGAGCACGTGATTATTTTCCGGATGATCAATGGCAACAATTTCCGCCGTGCCGGTAATGTGGCCGGACAACAGGTGTCCGCCAATTTCATCGCCAAGCGACGCCGAGCGTTCTATATTCACCTGATTACCTTCTTTTAATTGCCCAAGTGTTGTTTTAGCAAGCGTTTCGCCCATGAGATCAAAAGAAACGCGCGCGTTATCAATCTCGGTAACGGTAAGACACGCGCCATCAATGGCAACACTTGCGCCGCGTTGCAATCCGCGCACGCGATCTTCCGGAAACAAAAGGGTCATAACGGCGTGACCGCCCTCATGTGTGAAACTCACCACCGGAACGCAGGATTGTACGATACCAGTAAACATATTACTGACAAAGCACACGCACACGGGAAATGTCCTCTTCAATCTTCCGTAACAATTCCTCGCGTGAATGCACCCGCCGCATCTCACTCACGCGCTCTAAAACATAAACGTCCAATGTCTCGCCCACTAATTCCATTGCCTGATCCAAAAGATGCACCTCAACTTTTGGTTTTGCATCTGCGGAAAAATCGCCGCCAATCATGAGCGCGGCAGGATACCGCGCGCCACGGTATACCACAAAGGCGGCGTACACGCCGCCTTCAAGCGCTCTGGGATCGCAAGCAAGATTTGCCGTTGGATACCCGAGCATCCGTCCCTGGCCCAAGCCAGCAATAACGCGCCCTGAAAGTTTCATAACCCAACCCTACTCTTTCGCGCGCAACAGTTCAAGCGCCTTGACGACAAATCGCTCATCGTCGTCGGTTACCAGTTCATCCTTTTTGAATTCGGGAATCACCATGTCCGGCGTGATGCCCTCTTTGTTAATCTGACGATTTTTTGGCGTGAGCCATTCAGAAATAGTCAATTTGAGCGCCGAACCGTCTTCCAAAATCTGAAAATCCTGCACCGATCCCTTGCCAAAACTCTGTTGCCCCACAATCGTTGCGGCGCCGTGATCCTGCAATGCCCCCGCCATAATTTCTGATGCCGACGCCGAACCTTTATTTATCAGCACCACCGTTTTTACACCGCGCAACCGATGTCTGCCGTTTGAACGATACACTTGTTCTTCTTTATCGCGTGAACGTTCAATCACAATGGTTGCGCCATCCGGCAACCATTCACCCGTCATCTGCACCGCGGTTTGCAAAAAACCACCCGGATTATTCCGCAGATCAACAATAAGTCCGCGCATGTCGCGACCCAAAAGCGCCGTGAGCGCGCTCTCAAATTCCGGCCACGTTTCTTCATTAAACTGATTCACTTTGATATACCCAATACGCCCCTCCCGCATGTTCCATTCCACACTTTTAATGTCAATGACATCGCGCGTAATGGTGATTTTTTGTTCGGTTTCTGCGCCATTGCGACGAATGGTAAGCACCACGGTCGTGCCGCGCGCGCCGCGAATAGCATTTACCGCCGCATCAAGCGTCATGACCGCGGTATCTTTGCCATCAATTTCCACGAGCACATCGCCCGCCATAATACCCGCGCGCTCTGCCGGCGAATCCGGCAACGGCGCCACCACGGTTAACACGCCATCCTTAATACCGATTTCAGCGCCGATGCCCTCAAAACTTCCGGCCAAATCTGACATAAACGCTTCCGCCGTCTTGGGCGAAAGAAACGCCGAATACGGATCACCGAGCGCCCCAACCAAACCCTCAAGCGAACCATAAAACAAATCCAGATCGTTTGTTTCACCGCCCACGTATTTCTTTTTCAACTGATCCCAGACATCCCAGTACAAACTAAACGGAACTTCGCGGCGCGCCGCCTGGCGCGTTTGAGAAAGTACCTGCGCGAGTCCAGGATCCTCACCCTGCAGGACCTGTTTCCGTAACGTAAATCTACCTTGGCCAATAAACAATCCAATGAAAAATGCTACCGCTACAAGAACAAGTGGCCCACTCACCCTCCACCATCGTTTTGCGCTATGTGTTCCTCCGTGTGATGACATACTTATGATTCAACGCGTTCAATACGCGCGCCGAGCGCCTGTAAGCGCGGCACCACCTGCGCGTATCCGCGTTCAATTTGAAAAATATTATCAATGCGTGTTTCACCGCGCGCGACCAGGCCGGCGATGACGAGCGCCATACCCGCGCGAATGTCCGGACTTTCCAACACTTTGCCGCGCAGTTCGGTTGGCCCTTGCACCAGCGCGCGATGCGGATCGCACAACGTAATATTCGCGCCCATGCGATCCAATTTATCCGTGTAAAATAAACGCCCTTCAAAAATGGTCTCATGCACCAGACCTAAACCTTTGCATTGTGTCAGGAGCACCGTAAACGGCGCCTGGAGATCAGTCGCAAAGCCGGGATATTCGTGGGTCTTCAGATTCACACTCTGAAATGGTTTTTTTCCTCGCGCGTCTACCTCCACCCAATCCTTTCCTAGCGTATACGGCACGCCCATCTTATCAAAAAGCGCCCAGAGCGCGCCCACCTGCGTGGGATCGCACTCTTCAATGCGCACCGTGCCGCGCGCCGCGGCAGCTAAAATGGCAAACGTGCCCGTTTCCAGACGATCCGGAATAATGACCGCGCGTCCAGCGTGTAATTTTTTCACGCCGCTGATGGTGATGGTGGGTGTTCCCGCCCCGCGAATCCGCGCGCCCTGCCGATTAAGATACGCGGCGAGCGCGGGAATTTCCGGTTCGCACGCGGCATTTTGCAACACCGTATCGCCATCGGCCAAAGTGGCGGCCATCATGAGCGTTTCCGTAACCGTCACGCTGATTTGCGACATAAAAATGGTTGCGCCCTTCAATTTTTTTGCCGTAAAACTGATCATGTCATCCGTCTCTTTAATGGTCGCGCCCATCGCCATAAATCCATCAATAAATAAATCAATGGGACGACGACCCAAGAGACACCCGCCCGGATGCGCCATAGTCACGGCGCCAAAACGAGCCAACAGCGGCCCAATTAAAATAGCTGATGCGCGAAGACCGCGTCCCAGCGCGACCGGTATGTCGCCATTTTTTACGCCGCGGGTGTCAATGCGAACCGTGTTTTTTTCATCACGCGCTACCCGCGCGCCCATCGCTTCTACAATCTCAAGCAAGAGACGCGCATCGCCAATATCCGGCACGCGCGCGAGCTCTATTTCTTCAAGCGAAAGAAACGCCGCGGGGATGACCGCGAGCGCGTGATTTTTCGCGCCGGCCACTTGCACGGAGCCGGCAATCGGTTGTTGTCCAGTAATACGAAATTGTGCCATACTTGACGCGCAATGTAGATCAGTATATACCTCTCCCATACCATTTGCAAACATGACTACCCGCATCCGCCAATTTATTTTTTTGCTCTTCGTCGTTTTGTTTTTGGCAACGAGCGCCGCGACACTCCTGTACGCGTCGGGCTATCGTTTTAATGTCGCAAGCCGCCGTATCGTGCAGACCGGCATTTTGTTTATCAACGGGCGCCCGCGCGATGCAGACGTGTATCTGAATAACCGTTTGGTTACACAAACGCTTCCCTTTCGCGCCATTCAACTCATTCCGGGATCGTATCAAATCCGCGTTGAAAAAGTCGGCTATTTCGCCTGGGAAAAAAATCTCTCCGTATACCCGCGTGAAACGACGTTTGCAACAGACATCACGTTGTGGCGCAATGAACCATCAACACGCGTAGATGACGCGCGCGAGATGACGCGATGGCGCGAACAATTCTTTGCCAGCACCACCAAGCCGTCTGACCTCACGCAAAATAATCGCTTTCTCGTGTGGCGTATGGATGGTACCGTGTATCTTGCGCACACCGATCAAGGAAAAACCGCAGAACCACTGCCCATCGTGAGCAAAGAAAGACCCGAGATACAGTGGAACGCACCGCGGAAATCCTGGTTACTGAAAAGCGACCATGAGTTATGGTTCATTGACACGGAGGGCGCGACACAACTCATAGAACGAAGCGGCCAACCGATCACGCGCGCGCTCTTTTTGAATGATCTGCCGTATCTGCTCACGCAGGCGGGTGATGAAATAAAAATAATGGAATTGGACGACCGCGACCGGCGTAATGTGGTGACGCTGAACACTCCTCCCGGTATCCACGCTGTTGCGATCAATGCCGCGGTAACTGAAGTGGCGTTTACGGATGCTCACGGGATATGGGTGGTGCCCATTCGGTAGAACGGAACTACATCTCCAAATACGTATTGTCGCCAATTACCATTTTGTGACCCACCGGAAGCGATTGATTGGCCGGCACGAGAATGGCGTGCGCGCCAATAATGCTGTCTACCACGCGCGTGCCGCAGGTAATTGATGCCCCTTCCAAAATAATGGTGTGCTCAACTTCAGTGTTGGCAATGGTGGTGTTGTCGCCAATAGCCGCGTAGGGCCCGATGTATGAATTGACAACCCGACAATGCTTGCCAATCACCACCGGCCCGCGAATCAACACATTGCCCTCAAGCCGCGTGCCCATCCCAATGGAAACGCGTCCCTGCAATCGCACGGTTTCAGGCACACGCGTTTCAACGCGAAACGCGCTCGCCGGCATATCATTTAAAATAAGAAGGTTCCCTTCCAGCAAATCTTCCGGTTTCCCCGTATCTTTCCACCAGCCGCTGATTTCTTCATATCCTACCGTGAGTCCGCGATCCAAATAATATTGATGCACATCCGTGATTTCCATTTCGCCGCGCGCGCTTGGTTTAATCACCTCAACGGCGTTCAGCGCGTGCTCGTCATACAAATAAATCCCGGTGATTGCAAACTGACTCATGGGCACGAGCGGTTTTTCAACCACGCGCACGATACGTCCGTGCACATCCATTTCCGGCACGCCAAACCGTTCAGGATCACGCACGCGCGAGAGCGCGAGCATACAATTAAGGCGTTCGTTTTGGAAACGCTCCACGAAACGACGGATACTGCCGAGGATAATATTATCGCCCAGATACATGAGAAACGGGCCGTTCAAAAACCCCGCGTCTTTTGCGTTTTTGATAATGTGCGCGAGACCGAGCGCGCCGCCTTTTTGCGCAATATACGTAATACGCAGTCCCCACTGCGACCCATCGCCCAACACACGCTGAATTTCTTTTTCATCCTCATTTATGTTGATGCCGACTTCCGTAATACCCGTTTCCGCGATTTTCTCAAGCGCGTGAAAAAGCATGGGCTTGTTGGCAAGCGGAATGAGGTGCTTGTTGATGGTGTGCGTAACCGGGCGAAGGCGCGTCGCGCGTCCGCCGGCGGTAAGCAAGGCCTTCATAGGTGCAGAAACCTTACCAAAATACTATTTTTTTGACAACCCAGAGGTACGCCGAGAGCATGGGGTTTGCAACATAGCGCAAAACCGGCGGATTCACTTCGGCTTCCTGAAATAGAATCTTGCCGGTGGTGAACGCGAGTAGCGCGCGGTCGGACGCGGTGCGCGCCGCCTGCGTCACGCGGCGTTTTTTGAACCACAAACGCAGGTTTGCCGGATGCGCCCAATAAATGTATGACCGCAGCCGCTCGCGCCACCATCCTTTCATAATGGCAATGGGCGCCGTGCCAATTTCAACGAGAACCAACCCCGGCAGAATTAAAAGCCACGTGGCCCATCGGTAATATAAAAGCAAAATCGCGAACCGATTGCGCTCCATCCAAAAATATTTACTGACTGACCGTTTAAATTCGTACTGATGATACATCACGGAATCTCGCGCAAGCACCACGCGATACCCGCGCGTCCGTACGCGCAACGAAAAATCCGTATCTTCGTGATACAAAAAGAAATCATCATCCCACGCGCCGTGGTCGCGCATAAACGACGCGCGCACCATCATCGCGGCGCCGCTTGCGTACGGAATATCCAAAACCGCGGGGAGCGCAACATCAGAAACGCGCGTCTTATAATTCATGCAATAACCGAAACCTAAAAAATGCAGCGCGTTGCCCGCGGAATTGATGCGCTCCGTATCGGGATGCAGGCGAATCAAGGATTGCGCAATCGCGATTTTTGAATCCTGCTCCATCGCATTAACGAGCGGTTCTAAACATCCGGAATCCATAAACGCATCGTTGTTGTGAAAATATACCTGCTCATATCCGTGCGCAAACGCCCACTCCACGCCCTTATTATTACCACCCGCAAATCCAAGATTCGTTTCATTCGCGATGATAATTGTTTCCGGAAGCGTGACACCGGATTTTGGCATCACGTGTTCCACAAGATACGGCGCCGATGATCCGAATGTCGGATGCGGATTATCCACTATCACAAACGCCACCCGGTCTTTTGGGTATGTCAGGCGCTCCACTGCGTTCACGACATCATTGATGTAGGGCTCGCAGTGAAATGAGAGATAGACGATGGCGATTTTTGGTTTCATACGTTGCGCACTCCCCACTTCCAAAAATACTTTAACCAACTTTTAATATGGATTCGCGTGAGGGGATTCAACAACACCGCCTTCAATCCGGGAATCGCGGCAGACGCGCGGCGATGGCCGTGCAGTAACCGAATATCGTGCGCATAGTACACCGGCCAGCCCGTTTCCCAAAATCGGCGGCACCAATCACAATCTTCAAAATACATAAAAAACCGACCATCAAATCCGTCCACCTGATCCATCGCCGCCGCGCGCACGAACATCGCCGAACCCATGATCCAATCCACCGGCTGTGTGCGCGCATGATCAAAGTCCTTCATCAAAAATTCATCAACCTGCCGCGCCGCCCACCGATAACGCGCGTGCAAGCCAAGCCGCCGCGCCGGTTGCGCGAAAAATCGCGGAAAACGATAACAAGAATGCTGCAGGGTGCCATCACGATTTAATAAGTGCGGTCCGAGCACACCAACTTTCGGATGCGCCTCCATCCACTGATACATCCGTTCAAGCGCGCGGCCGTCTGCGGGAAATTCCACATCCGGATTCACCAAAAAATAATACTTCGCAGGCGCCGAGGTCATCGCCCTGTTTTGACCCGCGCCAAAACCAATGTTTTTTGACAATGTAATGCAGGACACCGCGGGAAAATGAAGCGCGAGATAGCCGGCAATGTTGTCGCCGGATGCATTGTCCAAAACCACCACACGCACGCGGAGCGCGCTTCCCGCAATGTCCGCAAAAAGAGAATCCAAACACCGCGCGGTGTCTTCCTTCATCTGATAATTCACGATTGTCACCGCTATGTCATCCATCGCCGTAGTTCTATCGGTTGCACCCTCCGTGCCCGCATAAGTAAACGTCGTTGCTGAATCATGCGACGAAAAAGTTTGCGCGATTGAAAACAAAACCAAAGCACGCGCGGCGCGCGAAACAAAAGATACAACGCTTTCTTTAATTCAAACCACACCACGGCCGCGTGCCACGGGGTATTTTTCAATACCACCAACCAATGATTGCGATAGGAATAATTCCGCACGAGTTCGGATTTCTTGTTCCATTGTTCCGCCGCTCCACGATCCCCCGCGGTGCGCGGCGAGGCCGCCGTGCGATCGTGATAGGCCACCGCACCAGGCACGGTGTAGGTTTTCCATCCCATGTGCCGCAATCGCCACGCAAGATCAACATCTTCTTTATAACTGAAAAAATGGCGGTCAAAAATCGAACCGTCACTGCCGGGAAGCGAACAGAGCGCGGCCACCCGAAAACACGGCATGGCGCCTGACACACCAAACACTTCAACATAACGCTCACCTGCTGGATAGGACACCGTGCTGTGCGCGAGTGTCTGCGCCAACTCATCGCTCCAGGTGATACCGCTCATCCAGTCCATTACCCGTCCGCTCCGATAGACCCGAAGACCCAGAGTATCAATCACCTTGGTTTTTCCATCAGCGCGCGTCGTATCCCAACGCATCAATCGCGGACTGCATGCCGCCGCGCGCGGATGATTCTCCATAAACGCAATTAATCGCGCAAAACAATCCGGCTCAACCATCATATCTTGATTCACCAAAAGCACCAGCTCATCATCAGGGCCATACTGCGCAAACAAACGATTGTGTCCGCCAACAAATCCTTCATTGGCGAGCGCCGTATCAAACGTGTGCGGAATGACGCACGTTGATAATTCTTTTTCCAAAATTGCGCGTGTATCGTCGGTTGAAGCATTGTCCAACACATGAAGCGTGGCATCCGGTATGGCAGCGTGGCGAAGCGACGCAAAAAGATGCGGGAGATACCGCGCGCCGTTCCAGGTAACCAGTTGGATGGAAAGTTTCATATCCACTTATCAAAATACCGATACATGCTCGTCAAAAACATTTTTTGTTTTTGGTATCCTGACACCCGCGCAAAACTGCGACCCACATGATCTACGCATTTTGCCTCGGGCGTATACCACACTTCCCAACCCGCGCTCCGCATACGCTTGCAAAAATCCACTTCTTCAAACCAGATAAAAAATCGTTCATCCAACAGACCAACGCGGAGCGCCGCGCGGCGAATCATAAAAAATGAACCGCGCACCGAATCAACGCGCGCTGGTTTGGTGTAATCAAAATCGCGCATGAGATAGTTATTAAGCACGCGCGGAAAAAAATGTGGCAATTTCAAAATAATCGCGAGCTGGTTCCAGAGCCCCGGAAACCGCCGCACATGCGGCACGGTTTCACCGGTGTCGGTCACAAGATGACAACCCGCCACTCCGGCACGCGGATGCGCGCCCATCCACCGAACCATCGTGGCAAGCGTCTCTGGAAAAACGCGCATATCGGGATTCAGAAGCAAAACGTAACGGCCGCGCGCTTGTTCAATGGCCTGATTATTCGCCCGCGCAAAACCCTCATTGGTAGTATTCAAAAAAACGCGCAGGCGCGATTCGCGCATAGCCCACGCGCGGAGCATGTCCGGCGTACCGTCGGTTGACGCGTTATCAACCACCAGCACTTCAAACGTGAGAGCACTTTGGCTCGCAAAAATTGCCTCAAGAGATTCCTTGAGGTGCTCTTTGACGTTCCAGCTGACGGTAACAATAGAGAGATCCATATACTAAAAAGCGCTGGTACCTTACCATGCTTTTTTCTTCGTGACAATGCCGGGCACACGGCCGTTTATTCTGATGAGACCAATGAAAGTTTTCGGTTGGTTTCTTCACTGGTGCGCGCAAGCGCCGCGCGTCCTTCATCCGTTTGCAAGCGTTCTTTAAATTGATACAACATCTCGCGCAATCGCTCATGAATATCTGTGAGCGTGATGCCGAGCATAGCCAATTTCTCGCACGAGAGCACGCAATCAACGCGCTTGGCAAGTGTCATGGAGTTCAGCACATCTTTAGAAATTTTTTCAATCACCATGTCGGGCTTGATGATCTCTTTCAACAAGAGCGCAATTTCATACGGCGTAATGATTCCCGGATTCACCACATTATACGTTCCCGTGGCACCACGCGCCACGAGCGTATCAGTCACGGTCATCAAATCTTCCACGATGGTACACGAATTTGCCGTGTCAATAAAGGTGCGATAGGTCAGGAGTTTCGTAACCGCGTTCCGCGGCGAAACCATTGCGGAAAGCAGTTGCCGCGGCCGCAAAATCAACACCTTCAAACCGTGACGGCGCGCGAGATCTTCCAAAAGATTCTCCGCCCACACTTTCGTCCACGAATAAAAACAGAGCGGCGCAACCGGATCATTTTCTTTCCACATATCATCACGCGTTTTACTTTCCTGCACGCATCCCGATGACAGATGCACAAGATACACACCCGCTTCCGCGCACGCGGCGCCGATATTCGCCGCGCCGAGCGTGTTGATATCAAAAGCCGTCAACTTATTTTGTTCACACCAATCAATGTTGGTCTTGGCCGCCACGTTAATCACCACGTCCGGCTTGGCATTGTGCACCATCATGCGCACGCCGGCGCTGTCGCGAATATCAACGTCAGGCGCCACTACGGTCACGCCGCGCGTAAAAAAATAGTCACGATAAAACGTGCCCAATTGTCCATGACCAAAAATAAGAATGCTCCCGGGCTGCATACGGGTGTATCCTAAACGGCACAACGTAAAACGTCAAGATTTTTTGCGGCGACTCTTGGTGGCGGCCTTTTCCGCAAGACCTGACTTTTCTGCTCGTTCCTCTTCAAGAATCTCCTCAATTTCATCTTCTTCCTGCTTCCACACTACCTCCGGCTCTCCAATTTCCGCGAGCCGCTTGCGATAGATAGCAAACGCGCCAAACCCAAGCGCGGCGAGTGAAAACGCAAACGCCAAAAGCAATAACATGGTGCGAAGTAATTGTTCGGTTTCGTACAGCGGAGCGGCATCATCGCCATCTTTTACTCCATCGCCATCCGTGTCCGGATTGGTGGGATCCGTGCGGCGTTCAAGCTCCTTGCCGTCCTGCACGCCATCATCATCCGTATCCGCTTTTGCGGGATTGGTATTGGTAATTAATACCTCTTCGCCATCCGGAATGGCGTCATCATCACTGTCCGCTTTTAATGGGTTTGCTCCTTTGTCTTGTTCCTCCTTGTCATTCAAACCATCCGCATCGGTGTCTGCTTTTTTAGGATCAGTTTTTGCCGCGATTTCCACCTCGTCAGGTATTCCATCGTTATCGTCGTCAAGGTCGGCGTTATCGCCGATGCCGTCTTTGTCTGAATCAACGGATTCTTTGGGGTCTTTGGGAAACGCGTCCTGCCCATCCGGCACTTTGTCGCCATCAGTATCTGCTGAAAGCGGATCCGTGCCACCATCAACTTCTTCTTTATCATTCAAGCCGTCGCCATCGCTATCCGCCTTAATCGGATTGGTTCCTTTTTTCAATTCCAAACCGTCAGAAAGTCCATCGGCATCAGAATCGCTCTTGCTCGGATCCGTTCCCTTTTCAATCTCTTTACCATCGTCAATGCCGTCGCCGTCAGAATCAACCACCCTGGGATTACTACCGCGCTCCACTTCAGCGCCGTCTTTCACACCATCGCCATCAGAATCAGAACGATGAACATCGGTCTTAAATTCTTTTTCTTTCTCATCGCTCAAACCGTCATTATCATCATCGGGATCGCCGTTATCGCCGAGACCATCGCCGTCCGCGTCAGCCGATTCTTTACCGTCAAGCGGAAACACATCGGTACCATCTTGCACGCCATCACCGTCAGTATCCGCCTTATTCGGATTGGTCTTTTTTGCGAGTTCATCTTTATCTTTAATGCCATCGCCGTCGCTGTCCGCTTTTTTAGGATTACTCCCCACCTCCGCTTCTTTGGCGTCGTCCAAACCGTCATTATCATCATCAGTATCAACCTGATCGCCCATGTCATCGCCGTCAGTGTCAGTGTCCACAAAATAATTGGTTTTAAGCGCCGCGCCGCCGGGTGTTAATTGCGCATCCGTCACGGAAATGGTTTTGCCCGCAAGATCAATGGCCTGCGCGCTTAAAAAAGCAACCGTGATTTCGTGGTCGCCGGGTGTTGCTTTCCACAAAAGCGAAACCTGCTTGGCTTGCTCAAAATCAACGGAAACGGCGGTTGACCCAAGCAGTGTTTTATTATCAGAAAACCCAACAACGCCGTCCAATTTTTGGTAGGAATTATTGACGATGACGGTCAAAACCTTCACCTCGTCATCGGCAAAAAAAACATCCTGTGAAAACCACACTCCGGCGGACGGCACAAAACCCACCGGCGCCGCGAAGGCCGGAGTGGTAAATAAGAATGCGAGTGCCGCGCCAAGCGCTACTCGATGCAATGTACCCATTACGGATAGTATACCACATCTCCTTCAAGATCGGTACGGCGGACAGTCGCGCCCGCCCGTTCTAAGCGGTGAAGCACCCGTTCCGTCGGATGGCCGTATTTGTTGTTCTTGCCCGCGGAAATAACTGCTATTTCCGGCGCAACCGCATCTAAAAACTCTTGAAGTGATGATGTATTGCTCCCGTGATGACCCGCTTTCAAAATTTGCGCGCGGAGCCGCGCGCCGTATTCTTGCGCCAAATGGCGTTCCAATGCTTCTTCCGCATCGCCCGTCAACAGCGCGGAAAGCGTTCCATGCTGAACGCGTATAACCACGGATGTATTGTTATCGTTTGCTTTTTCATTGGCCACCGGATGATCCGGATAGAATACGTCAATCACCGTTTTGCCGATGTCATGCCGCACCGCGCGATCTATCACGCGCACCTCCGCGCCCTCGCGCGCAATCGCCTCTTTAAATACCTGCCACTGCGGATCGTTTGCGTTATCCCTCCCCGTCCACCATACGCGCTCCACGCGATAACGATCCAGCACATCAATACATCCGAGATAATGATCCAAGTCCGGATGCGTAATCACGAGATACTCAATAGTGCGATCAAAAAACGGCAACTGCCGCCCCAGTCCTTGGAGCACCACACGCGACGGGCCGCAATCAACCAGCATCTGCGTTTTTGAATCAAAAC
>Ga0137829_10283417_pt1 | contig 19143 bp, 30 predicted proteins | sample OV2TP2_FD_97737 | JGI IMG/M metagenome (GOLD analysis project Ga0137829, IMG submission 97737) | reverse complement strand
CACCACTACTGCATACTCTCAAGTAGCTTGTGTGTCGGAAACCCGACACCACAGCCGGTAGTGGGTCGTCTGGGGGGGCGTGCCGCATGCGGGGCGGGGTCTATTCTTGACCAGGACGAGCGGGTGAGCTGGCGTAGTACGTTTGTGCCGCGGGTGCGGCCATCGACCCTGGGAGGTGTGCGATGCGGACGGGACGGGAGGTCATCCGGCAGGCGGCCTACGGATTCGTGACTGAGGAGGAATTGCGCCTGATTGCGGCCGATCCGGTCACGGCTGGCGTGATGTGCCTGGTCCGGTTCTGGGACGGGCGGATGGTGTTGCCCGCGCGGTTGGTGGCAGGGCTGGTCGCCGAAGAAGAGAGATATCATCGGTATGTGCGGGACGTGAGCGTCCTGGGTGCGCTCCCGTAGTCCGTTTGTGCCGCGGGTGGTGCGGCGGCAACCCTGGGAGGGGCGCGATGCGTGGTGACAGTGGGAGCTTGCGGGACTGGGACGATGCCGGGTGTGCGCCGCGCTTTGTGGCGCCGGCGCCGGTGCGGGTGGTGGTGAGTGTGGAGCTGCTGGAGATCCTGACGGCGGTTGGGCTGGTGTTGTCCTGTCTGGCGGTGATCTGGTCGTGGGTGCGCTGATGTGATCGTAGCGTCTGACGGGTGGGCGAGCGTAGTAGGGTAGATTTCCACAAACAAGGAGGGAGAAGATGACGCGGAAGCACGAGCCGGGTCCGGGTCTGCGGACGTACGGCCTGTCCCGGTGGTGGGGCGCTGGGTACTGCGGGGTCTGTGGGACCCGGGACGAGTCGGATCTGGTGCCGCAGGCGGTGCGCTGGTGGGACCCGGACGACGGGTGGCGGATGGGTGTCTTGTGCGCCGCGTGAGGCGAGGAATGCGCGGCCCGTGGGCCGCGTGAGGGTGATTACGCGTTGTCGGGTGATGGTGTGGTCGATCCGCTGCGGCTGGACATCGACGCGAGTGACGACCTGGACGCGGCGTATAGCGGCCAGTAGGGCCGGCCGGGGCGCCCGGGCCGGGCTTGTGCTGGCGTAGTACATTCGGGCCGCCCGGTGCGGCCCTACAAACCTGGGAGGGTGCAATGGTGCGCAAGGACAACGTGGAGTGCGTGTATGGTGTGGTGCGATGGTCGGGCGGTGAGCTCGACTTTGACGCGGCATACCGCGTGCGCGTGCGCGGGTTGGATGGTGTGGCTTTTCGGCTCCTCGGGTGGGAGCCGAGGTGGGAGCCGAACACGGCGTTGATGATCGACGAGGACGGCCAGGAGTACGAGCAGGAGACGGGAGAGAGCGAGTGGGTCCCGAACGTGGGTGGGCGGGTGGTCGCGGTGATGGTCGGGGATGACCGGCGACACCTGGTCGACCCTGACGACCTGATCCCGCTGGATCGGCGCGACTACTGCGGTGAGTGCGGCCAGGTGGGGTGCACGCATGACGGCTACGACCGGAGCGAGGACGACTAAAGTGACCAAGCAAGAGCGCGTCCTCGTCATCTGCGATGACTGCGAAGAGGCGCCGGCGTGTGTGATCGCTTCGGTGACCACGCTGAACGGCGTGCTCTTGGAATCAGCGCACTTGTGCGCGGAGTGCGCCCGCAGCGGCGCGGCGTTCCTGGTGCCCACCAAGGCGCCGTGGGTCGGCCGATTCGGCCAGGTAGAGCAGGAGGCAATGGAGGCGAGCGAGGACGACTAGGCAAAAGCGCCTGCGAGCGGACACCTGCGAGGCCTGCTCGCTATCCAGGGGTTGCCCGGCACCATCGGCGCGCGAGCCGGGCGCTTTCAACGGAGAAGCGGAGGACTGCAATGAGCTACCACGTCAGCAACCTGGGAGCGTTCGTGTACGGACTGCGCCCGGATCTGGGCGGGTATGTGCACGAGACGGCCGAGGAGGTACTCGGCGGCTGGTGGGCGTGGCCGTTGCCGACCGACGACGAGGCCGAGGAAATCGCGGCGTTGAACCGCGCGGCGACGGCGGAAGCGGAGCGGCGCATCGCGGAGTGGCGGACCGGGGCGAGGGTGGGCGAGCGTAGGTAACACACCAACTGGAGGGTGAAGCATGGCCAAGGTGAAGAGCATCGGTTTTGCTGGCCGGCCGTACGGCCACGTGCCCGGGCACACCTACCTCGACGTGGAGGTGTTCCGCGCGGGGCGAGGGTACTGCCTCCTCATCGTCTGGGGCAGCGCGCAGGGAGGTGACTACGACCAGGAGCACGGGCGCGAGGAGTACGCGCGCCTCTCGCTGGACGCGGTGCGCGAGGCCGCCCTGGAGGCGCACATCGGGGCGGGTGAGGCCGAGGTCCGCCGGTACATCGAAACCGCCTGCGCTCGGGCGGAGGAGGAGCGCTAGATGGCGCGGCCCGTGAATGGCGCCTGGCGTCGGATGCCCGATCCAGACCCGGTCTACCACGGTGAGGAAACGAGCTACTGGTGCCCGGACGCGGCGCCGCGCTGCGAGCGGTGTGCCGACTTCGGGACCGTGATCGGGGATGAGATGCGCGGCGAGCCCGTGCACATGCACTGTCCCGACTGCCGGGGGCGCGCGATGCCGCGGTACGACCCGTGCCGGGACGGGCGGGTCGAGTGGGAGAGCTAGCGGGGCGCGGCCGGGGAATCACCCCGGCCGGGCCGACACGGCCGGGTGTGCTGGCGTAGTACATTGCGGACCCAAACCTGGGAGGGTGTCATGAACGACGTGGCGTTTTGGGGCGAGCCGATCTCGGTCTACACGCGGGCGATGGCCTTGGACGATGGGCAGCTCGTGGACGTGTCCGAGTGGGCGCGCGAGGTTGGGATCCGGTATCCGGTCGCGGTGACGCGGGCGGTATGGGAGTCCGTGATCGCCTGGACGGAATCAGATGAGCAGCGCAAGCCCTGCGGCACCGGGCAGAGCGAACGGGGCCGTGGGCATGACGTGGTGTGGATGCTCCGGTGCGCGATGAGCCGATGCCGTGGCGACCGGCTGCTCTACCGCGTGCTGCGGGTGCCGCGCGAGGGGCGTGGGGTGCAGGCTCGCGCGGTGGAGTTGCAGGCGGTGTGTGGTCCCGGCGACACGCTCGACCCCGTAGTTACGGTCATGCTCCCGGATGAGGACTAGGTCCGGGGCGTCCCTGTGGGCGGGCTCGCAACCCGCCCGGGCCGACACTGAGGTTACTTCGAGGAGGACGCAAATGACCAGGCGTGAGAGGTTGGAGTGGCGGCTCGAAAGGCGGCGTGCATGGGCGGAGGGCCGGCGGGTCAGGGCGGAGGCGGCATTCGGCCGAGCGGACGAGATCGCACAGTCAATCCCGTTCGGCCAGCCGGTGCTCGTCGGGCATCACTCGGAGAAGCGGCACCGCCGGGACCTGGCGCGGATGGACGCCGGCATGCACGCTGGGTGCGAGTCGATGGCCAAGGCCAAGGAGCATGACTCCAAGGCCGACGAGATCGAGCGGGCGCTGGACCGCAGCGTGTTCAGTGATGACGAGGACGCCGTCGAGGCGCTGCACGAGCGGATCGAGGAGCGCGAAGCGCAGGCCGAACGGTACGCCGCCATCAACAAGGCGTGGCGCAAGAGCAGGGGCGACCTGGCCTCGCTCGTGGCCGCGGGACTGGTGAGCGAGGCGCTGGCCAAGACCATCGCCGATACGATGCGCCTGTGCCCGTGGCTCAACACCCCGCTGGACACGACGGGTCTCCGGGCGAGCATCCGGCGGGACAAGGAGCGCATCGAGGAGATCGAGAGACGCCGGGGGCGCACGGCAGCGGCCGAGCAGGGCGGCGGGGTCGTGGTCGAGGGCGGGGAGTGGGTGCGAGTGACCTTCGCTGAGAAGCCCGACCGGGAGGTGTTGACCGCCCTGAAGGCGGCCGGGTTCCGGTGGCGGGGTGGGTCGTGGTCGGGAGAGCGGGCGAAGCTGCCGGCGGGAATCCAGTAACCCCGGCACTGGACGCCGCCAGAGCGGTGTGGTACATGTGTGGTACACCAGGAGAACGGACATGATGAGCGTGGGCGAGGTGGTGGAGCGGATCGCGCGGGAGGCAGGCGGGGCGCAGGTGGAGCCTGTCGGGATTGTCGCCCTGGCGTTGGGGGAGTGGGTGCGCCAGGGGGATGTGTACTTGGAGCGGGTGCCGGACGGCGTCCCGCGTGGCGCGCGGCGGCGTGCGCAGCTCGTAGATGGGACCTCGGTTGGGGCGCGCCACGTCGCCGGCACCCCGGCGCAGGTTTTCGAGGCGGACAGGGTCGGCGGCGAAATCGTCGTGGTCTCGGCGGCCGGGTGGACGCTGCGGCACCCGGAGCACGCGCATCTCGCGCTGCCGGCCGGCACGTTCCGCGTGGTGCGCCAGCTCGACATGCAGACGCGGCGCGCGGTGGAGGACTAGCCGTTGGACCTCTACAGCCTGACGGACGCGCACCGCGCCCGGTTCGGGGAGTGGCGTGACCAGTGGATCGACGTGGCGATGCGCACGGCGCCCATGACCGGCGAGGAGCGCGCGATGTGCCGGGCGGCGGTGCGTGGGATGTACCGCGCGGCGGGACTGGTCCCGCCCCCGGACGAGCGCATCGTGTTCGTTCCTAGCCCGTTCGTTGCGGCCTTCGCGGGCGGCTTCGCGGCGGGCTGGTGGCATCAGAAGAAGGCGACGACTCGCGCGGCGACCTACGAGGCGACGCGCGAGGCGACCTACACGGCGACCGACGCGGCGACCGACGCGGCGACGCGCCAGGCGACCGACGCGGCGACCTTCGAGGCGACCTACGCGGCGACCTACGCGGCGACCTTCGAGGCGACGCGCCAGGCGACCGACGCGGCGACGCTCCAGGCGATCGATACGGCGACGCGCGAGGCGACGCGCCAGGCGACGGACGCGGCGACCTTCGAGGCGACGCGCCAGGCGACCGACGCGGCGACGCTCCAGGCGATCGATACGGCGACGCGCCAGGCGACCGACGCGGCGACCTTCGCGGCGACCTTCGCGGCGACGAGCGCGGCGACATTCGAGGCGACGGGCGCGGCGACGGACGAGGCGACGCGCCAGGCGGCCTACGATGCGACCGTCGAGGCGACGCGCGCGGCGACCTACACGGCGACCGACGAGGCGACGCGCCAGGCGACGTGGTATGTCGTACCCGGGCTGGCACGAATGGGCCGTGTGGCCGCGTGTTTTGGCGACCCGGCGTTTGGGTTGGGCTGCGCGGCGTCGTTCTCCCGCATGTGGCACGGTGGCAACCAGTGGGCCGGCTGGTGCGCCTACATGACGTTCTTCCGCTACGTCGCGCAACTCCCGATCGACTACGCGGCATGGAACCATTACGAGGTGCTCTGCCGCCACGCGGGACCACGGATCATCCACCCGGACTTCTGCCTGATCTCCGACTTCCCCACCCGGCTCGCCGTGGACGACCAGCGGCGGCCGCACGCAGACGACGGACCGTTTTGTTTGTGGCGTGACGGTTCCGCCCTCTACGCGGTCCACGGGGTGCGCGTCCCGGCATGGATTGTCGAGACACCCGAGACCATCACGGTAGAGGCGATCCACGCCGAGCCGAACGCGGAGGTACGGCGCGTCATGCGTCAGCGGTTCGGTGAGGGGCGCTACCTCGCCGCTACGGGCGCCAAGCTCATCCACATGGACAGCGTGCGGCGTACGCCGGGGCGGCCCGCGATCACGCGGGCGCTGCTGCAGGACCGGGAGGGGCAACGCTGGCTCGTGGCGTCCGACGGGTCCACGCCGCGCGTCTACTACATGCTCGTCCCGCCGGATGCGGCGACGTGCCGCGAGGCGCACGAGGCGCTCTGCGCCGGTCTCACCGAGGATCGGTGCCGGGCCGAGGTCTAGGAGGGGGCGGTGACATCATGGCACATGCCAGTGACAGGCCGGGTGGCGGGCCGGACGACCCGGTAGTTTGGGAGGCCCCCGGCGAGCTCCCCATCTGTGCGCATTGCGGCATGCCCATGCGCGGCAACGCGGGTATCTGCGACCCCGAGCCCAAACCGCTCTGTCACCCGGACTCCGGTATGGACTGCTACACGCTGGTTACTGTCTACGGGCATGGGATGCCATGTGACTGCGCGGCCGGCGACGTGGAGCCCGACGCGGACGTAATCCCCTTGCCCGATGATCTGGACCCGGACCTCCAACTCATGGAGGCCATTGCGGCATGGCTCCGCGCCCGGGGCGATACGGCTCCGGCTACCGTGGTGAGCACCATCGAGTCCGCCGCGAACCACCTGGAGATGGTCGCCTTGTGGGAACGACCCATCCCGTCCGATAGCTGCGACGACCGGCCGGGGCGCTGGCTCGCAACGGAATCAGGCAAGGACGTGCTCCGTGATCTCTGCGAGCGCGGGTTGACACGGCAGACGCTCCAGACCCTGACATGGGCCGAGGCGCTTGCCATCTGGAACCGGCCACGCCATGCCTGATCTCATCGTGACCCCCTGGGGAGTTCAGGGCGCCTATTCAGCGCACACGCGGCCGCTCTCCGTGATCCTCTACTGCCGGTGTTCGACCGAAGAACAGGCCAGCGCGTACTCGATCGAGGCGCAACGTGATCAATGCGGCCGCTACTGCGGACTCTACGGCCACACCATCGCTCGCGTGATCGTGGATCCCGCACTTTCCGGGCGCAAGATAGCGAATCGCCCGGGCGCGCTGGCCGCACTCGAGGCGCTCAAGGCCCATCAGGCAGAGGGGCTGCTCGTGGCGCGCCTGGACCGGCTGACGCGCAACCTCAAGGACCTGTTGCACGTCCTGGAGCATGCCGAGAAACACGGCTGGAGCCTGCTGTCCGTGACCGAGCAGTTCGACACGTCTACCGCGAGCGGGCGACTCGTGCTCCATATCCTCGGCGCGGTCGCCCAGTGGGAACGCGCCACCATTAGCGACCGGATCAAGGCGGCGCTGGCCGCACGCACGGCACGGGGCTATCCTGCAACGGGCATCACGAGAATCGGGTACAAGAAGGACCGCAAGGGCAGGCTCATCCCCGATCCGAAAGAGCAACCGCTACTCCATCGGCTGATCGAGTTGTACGATGTCCACCTGGCCGGTGAAATGACCGTCGCGGACGTGGCGCGGCAACTGAGCAAGGAAGGATTCCGCACGCGGAAAGGGAAATGGATCGAAGCCAACTCCGTGCGAAAATGGATGGAGCGCGCCCGCATTCCGGTTCCGATCCCACCGTCCGATAGCGCATGACCGACGACTGGGCCATCCGACTCGCCTGTGCCGGTCTTACGGCCGCTTATGGCGAGCTCGTGGCCCACTGGATAGCATCGGGCACCTCGCCAGCCGAGGCCGAAACTATGGCCCGTGCCGAGATCGAGCCCCAACTGCTCGGTATCGCCCATCCCACCGAGCCCGAGCCGGACCCCGTAGCGGACGCGCCGGACCCCGTAGCGGACGCGCCGGACCCCGTAGCGGACGCGCCGGCCGTTGTTGACGCCGATCCCGAGCCGGCGGACGCGCGATCGGCCAAGCGGTATCGGACCCCGACCGCATCAACCATCATGCAACTGGCGCGCGACTGCCACACGACTCCCGTGCGGGACGCGGAGTGGGTCTACCAGCACATGGGGGCTCCATTCGATCGCATCCCGGTCGAGGCGGCACCAAGCCCGGGCGCGCATGCGCTACTCGTGGCCTGCGCCCGTGATCCGCGGCTGAAAACGGCGTTCTACCAGACGTGGCTCCGTAACGCATTCACCGAGTCCGACTACGCACGTGAGCAATCCGTGCATACGCGGACGACGGAGCTCTCGGGGATGATCGAGCGCCTGGCCCGCGTCAAGACCAGCGCGGAAACGGGCGTGCTCCCGAACGGATCCGAGCCGGACACGGCGTGACGGGGTTCTTCGAGTTCTGGCCAACGGATCGCGTGGCGGCCTACTGCCCGCACTACCATCTCGTGCCCAAGGGTTTCACGCAGAACCTGGCCTATCGGCGCGAGCTGCTGCGAATGGGTGACGGGTCCAAGACGGATCGGCAGCAATTCTGGCAGATGTGCCGCGAAGATCCCCTGTTCTGGATCAACGCCTTCGTGTGGATCTTCGAGCCGCGCACGAGCGCGGTGCTGCCATTCATCACCTATCCCTACCAGGACACCGCGCTCCTCGAGATCCTGACCGCGATCGGGGACCACGACTTGGTGATCGAGAAGTCGCGGGACATGGGCGCCTCGTGGCTCTGCCTGACGGCCCAAGCGTGGCAATGGCAGTTTCACGAGTTGAGGACGTTCCTCTGGCTGTCCCGCAAAGCCGAGCTCGTCGAGAAACGCGGCGACCCGAAAGCCCTGTTCAGCAAACTCGACTTCATTCTCCGGCGGGAACCTGCATGGCTCGTGCCCGCATACGAACGTCGGGAAATGCACGCCGAGAACCATTGGACAGGTTCCACGATCAACGGCGAAAGCACCAACACCTTCGCCGGCGTCGCGGACCGGCGAACGGCTCTGCTGATCGACGAGTTCTCGAAGATGCCGAACCAGGCCGCGATTGCGACCGGAACGCGCGACGTGACACTCTCCCGGATCTACAACTTCACCCCGCAGGGCTCGGGGAACGCCAGCTATGAGATCGCACACGACCCCAACTTTCGCAAGCTCACGGTGCACTGGAGCCTGCACCCGATCAAGCGCCGTGGCCTGTACCACTATGTGGCCGGCGAGTTGCGGGTTCTGGATCCGACCTACTACGAGGATGCACGGCGCGACGCGACACTCCGCACGAAGTGGCCCGCAGGCGCGGGTCTGGAGTACCCGTTTTCGACCGATGTGCCGCGCAACCCGCGCTTTGGCGGGATGCGCTCCCCTTGGTACGACGCCGAATGCCGTCGGTGCCGCCATACGAACGAGATCGCCCAAGAGCTTGACATTGATTACCTGGGCTCGGCTTGGCTGTTCTTCGGCAGCGTCGAGCTCGATGCGCATGCCCGGGAGCACGCCCGGCCGGCCTTACTGCGTGGCGATGTGGTACGCCAGAGCGAACACGAGTACCGCTTCCACCCGCTCGGCGGCCGAGGCGATGTCCACCTGTGGATCCCGATGGACACGGGGTTTCCGCCGCGCGATCGCATGTACGTGATCGGCGCCGACATCAGCGCCGGAACCGGCGCGAGCAACTCGAGCTTGAGCGTGGTGGACACCACCACGCGCGAGAAAGTGTGCGAGCTGACGAGCGCCATCATCCGGCCCGAATCGTTCGCCGTCAAGGCCGTCGAGATCGCACGCTTGTTCAACGGCGCATATCTCATTTGGGAATGCAACGGCGGACCGGGCCAGAACTTCGGGGATCGCGTGATCCAGGAGGGCTACCGCAACGTGTACTATCGGCGGAAGGAATCGGCGCTCTCCAAGAAGGCGACGGACTCCTACGGGTTCCACACAGGCCAGGACACGAAGGACTCGCTGCTCTATTCCTACCGGGATGCGCTGGAACAAGGCCGATTCATCAACCACAGCCTGGAAGCGATCCAGGAGTGTCGGAAGTACGTGCGACTGCCAAACGGCCACGCAATCCACCTCGAGAGCATCGGCGCGGACGACAAGGACCCCTCGGGCGCCGCCTCCAGTCACGGCGATCGCGTCATCGCGGACGCGCTCGCCAACTTCGCGCTGGAAGAGATCACCCGCCGCAAGATCCAGACGATCACCGCCCCCGTGCGCATCCCGCCGGGCTGCCTCATGGCCCGCCGCCTCGAACGCGGCGGCCGACTGGCCGAGGAATCCATGCCCGGGCAGACCAAACTGCGCTGGTTCAAGTAGGTGGTCTGTGGCCGGCCCTGAACGCCAACTAGCCCTCTGCGCGCTCGGGGTTCCCAGCGCACGCCACAACTTCCCGCTCAGAACGATCTCCGCGTCGAACGCGCGGGAACATTGGCGGACACGTCATCGACGGGTACGCAACGAACGTGATTGCGTAGCCTGGCACCTCAGGGCCGATTCGTTGCGCCCCCCGGCCATCCTGCGCGACGGCGAGATCGACGTGTGGCTCGTGCGCATCGCGCCACGTGTGCTGGACGACGATAACCTGCGCGGAGCACTGAAGGGCGTCCGTGACGCCGTGGCGGATTGGCTCGGGCGTAACGACAACGACCAGCACATCCACTGGCGCTACGCGCAGTTGCGCGGCTCCAAGGGCGAGTACGCCGTCACCATCGCCTGCGGCCCCCATACCGCCTAGCCCCGGGGTCGGTTTACCGACACCCATGTCGGATTTCCGGCAGTTCCTTGTTGACAGGGTTTGGCCGGCCGTTCTAAGTTTTCCGCGATGATGCTGGGCGGCATCGACACGAAGGACCTCTGTGCGGCGATCGAGGCTTCACGCGAGAGGATGAAGCCATTTCGGGAGAACCGGAAATCCGTTTGGAAAGAGCTCGTGGGGAGCCATTACAGCGAAGACGGCTCCCTGGTCGATGTCCCGGTCAACCTCATCGAGCTGGGCTACTCGATTTACACGGCCCACCTTGCGGCCAAGAACCCGCGGGCACTGGTTGCCACGCCCTACCGCCAACTGGCGATCCCGGCCTACAACCTCGAGCTGGCGCTCAACCACCTGATCGAGCACGAAATCGGGCTCGTCACCACGCTGCAACGCGCGGTCGGTGACGCTCTCATTGGGATCGGGTGCATCAAGGTCGGGCTCAACGCGAAAGGCCCAATCGAGATCGACGGCCAGCTACATGACCCGGGGCAGCCATTCGCGGATCGGGTCGATCTCGATGACCTCGTGATCGACATGAATGCCGATTCGCTCGAAGCGGTGGACTTCATTGGGAACCGCTATCGTGTGCCCTACACGTGGGCCATCGAGAGCAAGGTCTATCAGATCGACGAGAACGAGATCCGCCCCTCGGACGGCGCGCTCGACTTCATGCACAACGAGGGCGGCGATACGCGCATCGGGGAGATCGGACGCGGACACCAGGGCCGGGGCGATTCGCAGGTGCGGGATTACCTCGAGTTGTGGGACATCTGGCTGCCGAAGGAAAAGCTCGTCGTCACGTTCGCCACCGTGGGCAATACGATCAAGCCCGAACCCGTGCGGATCGTCCGGTGGACGGGACCGGAACGCGGCCCGTTCCACATCCTCGGCTTCACGGAAGTACCGGGCTCGCCCTATCCGCTTGCGCCGGCCGCACAGTGGTACGACATCCACATGGCCGCCAATCGGGCCATGCGCAAGATGATCGACGGCGCCGACCGACTGAAGACGCTCGGCGTGGTCGGCCCCGGTGGCGACCAGGACGCCAACCGCGTGGTGCAGGCATCGGACGGCGATGTCATCCGCTCCGACGTGCCCGGGTCGGTACAGGAGCTCGTGACGGGCGGCGTCAATGCCGGGCTCTACCAGTTTTTCCTCGGCCTGCGGGACATCTTCCCGTACATGGCCGGCAACCTCGATCTGCTCGGCGGCCTTTCGCCTCAGAGCGAAACCGCGTCCCAGGACCGCCTGCTGGCGGCCAATGCGAGCCAGCGCATGCAGTACATGCAATCGCGGGTCGAGAGCTTCACCGGCCGGATCGTCCGAGACCTGGCGTGGTATCTGTTCTATGACCCCTTCATTTCGATTCCGCTCACGAAGCGCGTGCCTGGCACGGATGTCAGCGTTCCGTTCGTCTACTCCGCGCAGTCCGCCGAGGGGGACTTCCTCGACTACAACTTCTCGATCGCCACGTTCTCCATGCAACCGGACACACCGGCGACCAAGCTCATGGCGATCAAGGACTACGTGACCGGCGTTGCGTTGCCCGCGCTCCCGATCCTGTCGCAACAGGGCGGGATGATCGACTGGCAGGCACTCCAGGCAGCGTACTCGCAGTACACGAACACGCCGGAGATCAACGACATCGTGGTCTGGAGCGACCCGTCCTTCGCGGACCAGGCAGGTCCAGTACGGCCGGGGCCGGAGTCCAGTAGCGCGCTGCTCGGGCCGTCCAAGCGGACCTATGAGTACAAGCGCACCCCCGGGCAGATCACCCGACACGGCCGGGACTTCGTTCAGTCGCAGATGGCGGCCGGGCGCGGGGTACAGGGCGCCGAGCTCTCCGCGATGAACCGCGGCGGCATGGGGATCCGCTGATGCCGACCTACGTGCTGGAAGATGTCCGGTCGGGAACGGCCGCGGAACGCTACATGAGCTTCGATGACTTCGACCGCACGCGCGTCAACGGCGGACACCACCTGCTGGGCTGCCGTCTGTTCCGGGTGCTCGTGGTGGAGCAAGCACGCAGCGTCCACGACACACCAGGCAACTGGCCGATGGAATCATGGGCGCTAGGTGTCGGTGAGCACGAGGTGAAGGCGGCCGAGGCCCGGCTACGCAAGGCGGGCGTGCCGACGCACTTCAACCCCAACACAGGGGACGCGATCCTCACGAGCCGCGCACACCGCAACCAGGTATTGCGTGCGCTCGGGTTTGTCGATCGCAGCGGCGGATACGGCGACTACACCGGGAGATGAGCGTGGCAAACGAGCCCGATCCCAAGAGCGCGGACGCGGAGGCGACGGACGAGCCGGAGGACAAGAGCACACCAGCCCCCGGCGATCCACCGGCGCGCCAAGCGAGCAGCAAGGCAGACCTCGAGGCCCTCCGCGGCAAGGCCGCCGACCCATTCGGTGAGGCCGGCGACGAGGACGACGCGTACTCGGAAGACGACGGATGGGAGGCCGATAAGGCCGATGGCGATGACTCGGCCGACCGGCGCGCCGGTGGCGCGCCCGACCCGCGCGCACCGACCGATGATCCGGGATCCGAACCCATCCCGCCAGCCATCGACGCGCTCCTGGCGCGTGCCGAACGTGCCGGAGTGACCCCCGAGCAGGTCGAACACTTCGGATCGGAGCAAGCCCTCGAGCTGTACGTCACGGCGCTCGAGCGACACTCCGCTCGTCCCGTCATCCCCACTGCAACACCCGCAGCCGAGGCCACTCCGGCTGCGAAGCAGGGCGGTGACCCCAGGGTCACCAAGGCCGATATCCGGGCGCTGTTCCGCAGCAAAAACGTGGACCCGGATCGGTACGAAGATGCGCTCCTCGATACCTTGCAGGAGCTCCTGACCGAGAAGGAGTCCATGAAGGCGCAGCTCGAGGAGGTGACCGGACGCATCCAGGGCCAGGCTGCGAACGAAGCCGAAGCCGCGGTCGATACCCTCTTCGCCCAACAGGCCCAGGAGTACGCGGCCGAGTTCGGCAAGGGGGCGATGCGCACCGTGACGGACCCGCAGCAGCGGGCCAACCGCCAGCGGGTATTCGACACGTTCGTCGCCCTCGCCAATGCGGAAGCGGCCGCGGACCGGCCCGTCCATCTCGATCAGATTTTCCAGAAGGCCCTCCGTGCGGAGATGGGGCCGGTGAAGGAGTCGGTGAAACGGCAACAGGCGCTCGAGCAGGCCCGCAACCGGGCCGGCCAGTTCATCGCCCGGCCGTCACCCAGCATCAAACGGAACGATGTCATGCCCACGGGCCGCAAACGCGCCATCGCAGGCGCGGCGCGCTTCCTGCGGGAGCATGGCGTGCGCCCCGACTGGGAGGACGACGGCGAGGACGGCGAAATCTAGCGCCGCTACCCTTCAACCAGCGAGGTAACAAGAAGTGGCCACCCTGACCGATACCGACATCAACGATCTGGTGATCGGTACGCTCAAGGACCTGGGCAAACTCCGCTTCAACATGGTCGCCACCACGATCCAGCAGCACGAGGTGATGGGGCGGCTCATGAAGAAGGACAAGGTCCAGTTCGAGAGCGGCCGCCAGATCCTCCGGCGCTTGCAGGTCACCACGGCGGGTAACGCCCGCATGGTGGGCCTGTGGGAAGCCGACTCCGCGAGCGAGAAGGACACGCTCAAGGAGATCAGCATCCCCTGGCGCCACACCACGGGAAACTACAGCTACGACCGCAAGGAGCTGGCGATGAACCGCGCCGGCCCCACGCAGATCGTGGACATCGTGGAGCCGCGGCGCGTGGGCTGCATGGTGGACATCGCCAACCTGATGGAAACGCAGTTCTTCGGCAAGCCCACCGACAGCACGGATAACAAGTCCGTGTGGGGCGTCTTCTACTGGCTCGGATGGACGAGCGGCACGACCGGCCATTCGAGCGTCCACGCGATCGGCTCCGACACCGCGGGCCTGTCCCACGCGCGTTGGGCCAACTACATGGACACGTACACCGACGTGACCAAGGACGACCTGATCCTCAAGGCGCGGAAGGCGTACCGCAAGATCCGGTTCAAGAGCCCGACGCCCGTGTCCGACCACTCGATGGGATCCGGCGACTTCATGTACCGGATCTACACGAACGACACCGTGGCGAACGCCCTGGAGGAGATCGGGGAGGCGCAGAACGAGAACCTGGGCCGCGAGCTCGCGCCCTACACCGACCAGATGGTATTCCGGGGCCACGAGATCCAGTGGGTGCCCGAGCTGGACGGCAACGCGACGCGCACGGACCCGTTCATCATGCTGAACCTCAACGACTTCCGGCCCGTGTTCCTGAAGGGCGAGTACCTGCGCGAGAGCGAGCCGCGCCCCTCGGCCACCCAGCACACGGTTTCCACGATCCACGTTGACCTCACCTGGCAGGTCCTGTGCGTCAACCGGCGCTCCCAGGCCCTCCTGGCGACCGCGTAGGAGGCCCCAATGCCGGCCAACGTATTCCTGCAGCACGGCGACGAGGCGACCGCCGACACCAGCCGCAACCCGAGCAAGAGCCTCTGGCGCAACTGCCCGATCCTCGAGATCATCGACTCGGGCCGGGGCATCTTCCACCACGAGGACTGGGAGAACAGCCCCGACTGGGCGGACTCCGGCGCCTCGACCAGCATCCGCAGCGGGTACTACCCGTACATCGACTCGACGTGCAGCATCCGCCCCGCGGCGACCGGATTCGGAGAGCTCGTGCTCACGACCGGCGCCACCACGGCGGACAAGGAGGTGGCGCTCACGACGGGCGGCAACCGCGCCGTCATGACCGTCATCAGCAACACCGCGGGCTCGAACCGCCACGTCTGGTTCGAGGCCCGCATCAAGGTCAGCCTCATCACCGACACCGTGTCCTGGTACGTCGGACTCGCGGAGGAGGGCACGCCCGCGGACGGCCTCCTCGCGGACGACGGCACGGGAATCGCCGCCAAGGACCTCGTGGGCTTCGAGGTGCAGGAGACGGACGGCGACGCGATCGACGCGATCCACCTGGCCGGCTCGGGCGCGAGCACCAAGCTCGTGACCGGCATCAAGGTCCCGGTGGCCGCGACCTACATCAAGCTCGGCATCCACTTCGATGGGACCGAAACCTCGTACTGGGTGGACGGCGTGAAGAACGCCACGACGGTGAAGCCCGGGGCGACCAACTTCCCCAACGGCGAGGAGCTCGCGGTCCTCTTCGCCCTCAAGCAGCACTCGTCCACCTCGGTCACCATGACCGTGGACTGGTGGCGCCTGGCCTCCATCGCGGACGAGGTGGGTATCTAGCAGGCTAGTGGGAAGGGTCGGGCCACAGTACGGGTGACCGTACATGGCCCGACCCGACCCCTGGAATGTGAGTGGTCCGATCAGGAGTCCATACGATGCGGCAGATGATCGAGCAGGACGAGCACCGACTGCGGGAAGTCCTTCAACTGCCCCCGCACCGAGACGCGACCGGCCGCGAGATCGGTCCCGGACTCATGCCCCCCAACGTCCTCCAGAGCTACTACCACTTCCGCTACTGGAACGATCGGCTGCACGAGGGGCCGACCGCGCTCTCACGCGAGATGCTCTGTGCGGTGATCGTGCACAGTGGCTTCATCGGGACCGTGGCCGAGACACACCACGCGGGCGCGACCCTTGAGGCCCCCGTGCCCCGCAAGAAGGCGCTCATCGGAGAACCGTCATGATGCACGCGCGACACAGTCCGTTCGGCGCCTACAGGGCGTCCGGCGCCTACTCCAACCCGGAGGCGGAATCCCGCCGCATGGCCTTCCACGCGGCCTTTCGCCGCATGAAGAAGGGTCCCGTGATCGAGGAGGAAGGCCCCAAGAGCTACGCCTACGATACGGCGCCCAAGACGCTCGAACAGAGGAGCGCGGAGCACGAGGAGAACGTCGCCCAGGAAGGGCGGTATCGCGCCGCGCGGGCACGTATCGCGGAGATCACCGCCCGGCGGCGGGCCAAGGAAGCCGCAGCCGCAGCCGCACGGACCGCCCGGACCGCCCGGACCCGCCAGTAGGCTATGGCCGAAAGCACCCTCTCTCTCGGCTTCACCAACCTCCAGAAAGAGGTTGGTCACATGGTCGGCTATGGGACCGACACCACGCTGTGGGACACGGCGCAGACGGATGCGGTCGCACGCATCATCCAGTCGGGCCTCCGCGGCATGCTCCGCGCGCACCGCTGGACGTTCCTCAGCCCCACCGCGACGGTCATTGCCTGGGCCGACAGCGCCAGCGCAACCGCGAGCGGGACCCCGACCGCGACCATCGTTGTCACCGGCACCGGCATCTTCTTCCGCGAGATGATCGGGTCCAAGATCAAGTTCACGACGAGCGGGAACGAGTACACGATTGCCACCTACGTCTCGAGCACCTCCGTCACGGTGACGAGCACCGCCGCGGCAGAGGGCGCCAACAAGGCATTCACCGTCGCGGCCACCGGCCGCAGTCGATTGCCGGACGATTTCGGTGGCATCGAAGGCGAGCTGACCTACGAGCCGGACAAGGCGTGGCACCCGTGCTTGCTCGTGCCAGAGCAGATGATTCGCCGTCAATACCAGGGCCTCGTAAGCGCCGGCACGAACCCACCAACCATGGCCGCCGTGCGACCGGTCGATGTGGACCAGACGACGGGCCAACGCTACGAGCTCTACTTCTGGCCCGAGCCGGACGCCAACTACACGCTGTCCTATCAGAAGCTCGTGCTGATCTCGAAGCTCGACGCGACAAACCTCTACGGCCTCGGCGGCGCCATGCACGAGGAAACCATGCGCCTCGCGTGCCTCGCCGCCGCGGAGCTGTCTCTCAACGACGAGCAGGGTCCATACCGCCAGCAATACCTGGTGGAGCTCGAAGCCTCCAAGCGCCTGGACGGACATGCGCTCGCACCGGAGAACTTCGGGTACAATCGGGACCTGTCGGATTTCCGACGTGCCGGCTATTACAGTTATCGGGTGAAGGAAGTGGGCTACAACGGGGTGGTCGGGAGCAGCTAATGAGTATCCGCACGGTCGAGGTGTACAACGGCTCGGCGCCCGGGGCAGATACGGCCGTGTTCACCGCCCGGTCGCACAACGCCAACCGCGGAACGGCCGGGTCCGACACCACGCGCAACAAGCGGCCCGCGTACATCCTCATCCAAATCCAGGTCGCCACGTCCACGGTGGTCTATGTCCGGCTGACGGACGGGACGACCACCAAGAACCTGAAGCTCAACGGCGCCGTCGCACTGACCGCCGGGGCGCTCTATGAGTTCAAGGTATCGGTGCCGGCGAGTCCCACGACGAAGTACACCTACACGGTCATGTACTCGACGGATTCGGTCACGGACTTCCTCACGGTCGATGAGGCGGTCGGGGTCTTCTAGGACAGGAGCGGAGGTTATGGCTGCGCCGCCGCAGGGCATCCAGGTCTTGAACCTCGTGCTGACGGAGAACAACGTCCTCGAGATCAAGAGCCTGATGCCACCGCAGCCACCCGATCCGCAGACGCTGCCGCCCACGATCAAGGACATCATCGAACAACGCATCTTCTCGGGGACCTAACCGATGGCGACCTATACCCGCGTGAGTCTTTCCGGTGCGACGACGGACCTGCCGATCGTGGTCGCCGCGACTGCCGTCTCCGGCACACTGATCCACACGGCGATCTCGGGCACGGTCAACTACGACGAAATCTACCTGTGGGCGAACAACACATCGACGGCGCCGGCAACGCTCAACATCCAGTGGGGCGGGGCGACGGACCCCGACCACACCGTAGTCAACGACTACAGCATCCCGTCGAACAGCCCGCTCATCCCCATCGTGCCTGGACTCATCATGCGCGGCGGCCTGGTCATCCGCGCGTGGTCCGGCACCGCGAACGTCATCAACATCACCGGCTACGTCAACCGGAGCAGCTAACCGTGCGCGCCCACACGGTGCAGGCGCCCGTACCCTGGATGCCGTCCTCTACGCAGGACGTGCTCGGCGTGTTCGGGAAGCGCCTGACGGCCAACCTGACCGAAACCACGACGACCATGCAGAGCATCACGGGCCTCAGCGTGGCCCTCCAAGCGAACCGGGCCTATGCCTTCCGGTGCGTCCTCTACGTCAATCAAACGGTCGCGGCAGATGGTGCGCAATTCGACTTCGACGGCGGGACGGCGACCGCAACCACGGTCCGCAGACACACCCTGTTCTTCAACGGAACGGGCAACTTGGTCGCCGCAACCGCAGGGACCGCCGGCCTCGCGGACCTCTCCACCGATACCGTATACGCCAGCACGGCCGTCACGACGGATTCGGAAAGCCGCACGGACGGCTTCATCCTGGTGAACGCGGCGGGCACCTTGATCCCGCGGTTCTCGATGGAAGCCGTGAGCACGGGGGTCCTCACGGTCTACGCGGGCTCGTACATCGTGGTGTGGGAGCTCCCATGACGGGTGCGAGCGAGCGGTGACCGAGATCCAGTGGCTCCAGGTCGCAGTCCAAGGCGGTAGCTTCATCGTCCTCGCCTGGATGATCTGGCACACGCACACCAAGACCTTGCCCACGATGATGGAGGCGTTCCGGCACGAGCTCGCCGCCGAACGCCGGCAATGCCGCGAGGACCACCAACGCCACGGGGCGGCGCTCGACAAGCTGACCGATGCCGTGACCCGCCTGCTCACCGAACGCATCGGCCGGGATGGGGGTATCCGTGGCTAGGGATGCCACGATCCGGGTCGAGGACTTCCCCTTCAATCGCCTCACGGCGGAACAGCGCGCCCTTGCCGGGCGGCGGTTCAAGCTCGGGATCTTCCAGCAGGATGGCCGGTCCATCTACCGCATGGTCGCCTACCGCTGGGGCAAGACCGATGTGGTTATCCAGGATCCCATCTTCATCACCGCGAACCGGCGTAGCTGGAAGTACTTTGAACCGATGGTGTACGACCCGCCCAAGGAACGCCATCGCGTGGCACAAATCCTTGCCAATCAGGCGGATGGCATGAGTT
>Ga0137829_12157768_pt1 | contig 19212 bp, 15 predicted proteins | sample OV2TP2_FD_97737 | JGI IMG/M metagenome (GOLD analysis project Ga0137829, IMG submission 97737) | reverse complement strand
ACTCGAGCCTACAGGGATGTATTCACGGCGTGTCTTCCGGGGGTTGCTCGGGATCCTGGAACATCGATTATTACCTGTGGGACAGGATAGCCGGGACATCCTGCTTTTTTATGTAAGCCGCGGGTGTCCCTTTATTCCACTCGTAAGTGCATCCCCTTGTTCATTGCCACTCACCCTTGTTCTGCACGGCGGGCGTTATTTGTCGGTGAGTTTCAGGGCGAGAAATATCGGACCGCCGCGGCGCTGCACCAAGACGGGGATCGATTTGTCTTTCGGCAGTTCACCGACCAGTTTTTCAAAATGCGCAGCGTCTGTCACCTTGGTATTGTTGATGAGGAGTATGACATCGCCCTGGCGTATGCCCGCTTTTTGCGCGGGCCCTTCCGTAACGGATTCGACGATCACGCCGTGATCTTCAAGCTCAAACTCCTCCTTCTGCTGCGGGGTCATGTCCTTGACGGTGATATTCAGGGCGTTCGACGTGACGCCACCGTCCTTGCCGCCGGCGGCAATCTTCAGCTTGTCGTCATCCGGCAATTCAGCGATGGTAACGTGCAGGGTTTTGGCCTTGCCGCGGCGGATGATCTCGACGGGCACGCGGCTGCCAATCTTGCTGCTTCCCACCATGGGAGGCAGATCGGAGGAGAAGCTGATTTCTTTCCCGTTATATTTCACGACGACGTCGCCGACTTCAAAACCGGCCATCAGCGCCGGGCTGTCAGGCAGGATTTTCGCGACCAGCGCGCCGTGCGGGCGTTCCATGCCGAATGATTCGGCCAGTTCCCGGGTCACGTCCTGTATCAGGATGCCGAGCCATCCGCGCGATACGTGTCCCTGCTGGCGCAGTTGTTCGTAAACATTGGTGACGACGTTTATCGGTACGGCGAACGACAGTCCCATGAAGCCGCCTGTCCTGCTGTAAATCTGGGAATTGACGCCGATGACTTCGCCGTCGAGGTTGAACAGCGGCCCGCCGGAGTTCCCGGGGTTGATGGCGACGTCGGTCTGGATGAAGGGCACGTAATTTTCATTGGGCAGGCTGCGACCCATCGCGCTGATGATGCCCGCGGTGACGGAGTGATCAAACCCGAAGGGCGAACCGATGGCCAGCACCCATTCGCCGACCCTGAGGTTGGAGGAATCTCCAAGCTTCACCGTCGGCAGGTCATCGCCGCTGATTTTCAGAACCGCGATATCGCTGCGTTCATCCGTTCCCACAAGCTCGGCCACGAATTCCCGCCGGTCATGCATGCGCACGATGATTTCATCCGCGTCCTTGACAACGTGATTGTTGGTTATGACGTAGCCGTCCTTGGAGAGAATGAAGCCGGACCCCAGTGATGTACGGTTTTCGAACGGATCGATGCCCTCCGGTATTTCGCCGAAAAACTTGCGGAAGAATTCATAGAAGGGGCTGTCTTCTGGAATATCCGGCATGCTGAAACCGGGCACGCTCCCCCTGCGGGATGTCTTCAGGGTGGTACTGATATTGACGACGGCGTCGGCATAGGCCTCGACCAGTGGCGTGAAGTCCGGCAGCGCGGCCGGCTGTGCGCCGCGGGCCCAGAGAATCAGCATCAGGCAGGCAGTCGGTGCAAGGAAGCTGGACAATAAATTAGCGTGTTTCATGCGTCATCTGTAATTGAAGATGTATACCCCGGTCATGAGGCCGCCGGCCACCAGGCCAGGCCGCACGGAAGTGTATAGTGGCGCGTACCCGTCACCTGCCCCGGATAACCGAGCTCGCCATCTGCTGAACCGTCTGTTGTGGAACTTCTCCTACCGCTGTTACCTGATAACCGTTGGCCAGGGTGGCAAAGGCATTGATACCGCCCATACTGGAGGCGCCCTCCATGATATCAGGATTATTGCCGAGTTTTTCGACAAATACCGAGACCATTGCCAGCCCGTCCGAGTAGACCATATGTTCCACCGGCATGCTGCTTGATGCAATGGCCTGTTTTTCATAATCGCGCATGACGAAGCCGGCGGGCAGCCACGTGACCTTCCATTCGCCGTCGCCCGCCTGTTCATTCATTCGCGGAGAGTTGCCGGTGTACCAGGTATATCCCCTGCCGGATATTGCCGGTGCCAGAAGTTCATCTGGGATATGGTCTGCAACGTCCAGGCGGGTGAACAGAATCTGCTCCACCGGCCAGCCCGACGTGTTTTTCAGTTCGGACTTGAGCAGCAATTTTGTCTGCTCATCCAGCCATAACTGGTAGCCGTAGCGATAGCCGTCTTTTGGCACGATATTCACCACGATCGTGGTACGCCCTGCGATCCGGTCCTGGCTGCCGACAGAAAAGGTGTAGTAGTCGGCAACTTTTTCAATCGGTTCGGGTAATTTTACGTTCAGGAGTTTTCGCGTCCGGCCCTTTTCAACCATGACGGACTGGTTATCCGGGAAATAACAGGTCACCGACGCCCCGTCGCGGATAACCTCCCGTGCGACACCGGTCAGGGAGACCATCCGTTCGCGTTCACCACCGGCATCGGCCCTGTGTATCAGCCGCATGGTGTCCATCCGGCGGCCGTAACGATAGACAAATATGCCGTCGTAATTCAGTTCGCGGCTCGCCCTGGACATCTCGTTTATCAGCTGCTGTGCCTGCGCCGAGGTATCCCCGGCGCCGGCGGTTGGCAGCACGCAGAGGCAGGCGGCGAGGAGGCCGGCCGGCAGTTTCCCGCAGACCACGGCGGCGTTACTCGTCAACCTCATGGGCCACGATGCTGACATAGGGCAGCATGCCCTGCAGGCCGGTATGACTGCGGTACTCGTTGTAATTCACCAGGTAGCGGTTTAATCGGTATTCGGCGTTCTCAGGAATCATGAACGGCGCCTGGGGCTGCTCGACACCCGGTTCGGTGGAACGGGCGGCGACCTGGCGGGGGATGAGTTCTTGCGGCTGGACGGCAACAGTGGCGGTTTGGATCGAGGTGGGGGTGCCGACCCCGGCCTGTCTCAGACCGAGAATCGCCACGGCGGCGACCGAGGCGGCGATGGCAAAACCCATGGCAGGTTTCAGGAACCGGTTCAACGTTCGCCCTGGCGCCACGATGGCCGGTTCATCCCGGATGGCCGACATCACCCGGTCCGCGAACGCCGCGTCTACGGACCTCGCCAGGTGGCCACTCAGGCATTCCCGGATCAGGTGAAAACGCCACCAGGTTTGCCGGTATTCCGAAGGCCCGCCGGTCAGGAGCTGGATCACGCGGGACGCATCCCTCTCCAGCTCACCGTCCATCAGGGCGGAAATCTGTTCACATTCATGTTCATTCATAGGCATGTCACTCATTTATCCAATAACGGCCTGAGGTGTTTGTCAATTGCTTCCCGTGCCCGGAAGATACGGGACCGCACAGTCCCGATGGGGCAGTCCATGGCTGTGGCGATGTCTTCATAGCTCAACCCCTCGACTTCACGCAGGGTGATCGCCACCCGCAAATCCTCCGGCAACCCCTCGATGGCCTTGACCACCGTTTCCTGGATTTCATCCCGGAGCAGCATGTGTTCAGGCGTTGCCTGCTCCTTTAGAGCATTATCGCCGTTAATTTGTTCAATGTCGGCGATATCCTGGTCGGATTCTATGGGTCGGCGCGACTGTACCGCCAGAAAATTCTTGGCGGTATTCACCGCGATCCGGTACAGCCAGGTATAGAAGGCGCTGTCCCCCCTGAAATTGGGTACGGCCCGATAAGCCTTCAGGAAGGCGTCCTGGGAAACATCGAGGGCATCCTGGGGGTTCCGGACAAAACGTGAGACCAGATTGACGATGCGCTGCTGATATTTCAGCACCAGCAGATCGAAGGCGGCTTTATCACCTCGTTGGACGCGCTCAACCAGTTGCTGGTCTGTACTGTTATCGCCCATCCGGGCAGACCCCGTGTGTTATGATGTGTATGTACCGCAGGCATGTGCCCGGCACCCCCCTTTGTTGAGGCGGGAATTTATTTGTATGCCTTAATCAATAGCTTACGCTCGGATCCGGGTATCTTATCTTAAGTTAGATGGCCGACCAATACCAACACGACGTCCTCGTCATCGGCAGCGGCGCTTCCGGCCTCAGCCTGGCGCTGCAGCTCGCTGAATTTTGCGACGTCGCGGTGTTGTCCAAAGGCAGGCTCACGGAAGGGGCAACGTTTTATGCGCAGGGCGGCATCTCCGCGGTGCTCGACACCTGTGATTCGATCGAATCCCATGTCGAGGATACGCTGCACGCCGGCGCCGGGTTATGCAAACCCGACGTGGTGCGGTTCGTCGTATCGCATGGCCGAGAAAGCATCCAGTGGCTCATCGACCTTGGCGTCAATTTCACCCGGATCAGCACCGCGGACGGCCATTATGACTACCACCTGCACCAGGAGGGCGGGCACAGCCACCGCCGGATCGTGCACGCCGCGGATTCCACCGGGCGGGCGATCGAGACCACGCTGGAAAACAGGGTACGCGCCCATCCCCGCATTGAACTCTTCGAGCATCATACCGCCATCGATCTCATCTGCCGCGAAAAACTCGGGCAATCGCCCAACCGCTGCCTTGGCGCCTACGTGTATAACCAGGCGAACAACCGGGTGGACGTCTTCCATGCGCGGTTCGTGGTGCTGGCCACCGGCGGCGCCGGGAAGGTCTATCTGTATACCAGCAACCCGGATACCTGCACGGGTGACGGCATCGCCATGGCCTGGCGGGCCGGCTGCCGAATCGCCAACATGGAGTTCATCCAGTTTCATCCCACCTGCCTGTATCATCCCCGCGCCAAGTCATTCCTGATTTCGGAAGCCCTGCGGGGCGAGGGCGCCCGCCTGCTGCTGGCGGACGGGGAGCCTTTCATGCACCGGTTCGACACGCGTGGCGAGCTGGCGCCGCGGGACATCGTCGCCCGGGCCATCGATCACGAGATGAAGCGGCGCGGGGATGACTGCGTGTATCTCGATATCAGCCATAAACCCGCCGACTTCATCATCACCCATTTCCCTATGATCCATGCCCAATGCCTGAAATTCGGATTCGACCTGACCCGCGAGCCGGTGCCGGTGGTACCGGCCGCCCATTACACGTGCGGGGGCGTGGTGATCAACTGCCAGGGTCGCACCGACATTCCCGGCCTGTACGCGATCGGTGAAGTCTCCTGTTCCGGCCTGCACGGGGCAAACCGCATGGCCAGCAATTCACTGCTGGAATGCGTGGTATTCGCCCACGCTGCCTACAAGGACATCCGGGACTACCTGCAAAATACGGCCATGCCGGGGCGCCTGCCGCCCTGGGATGAAAGCCAGGTCACCGATTCCGACGAGGAAGTCGTGGTAGCGCATAACTGGGAGGAAATCCGGCGCTTCATGTGGGACTACGTCGGGATCGTGCGCACCACGAAACGACTGCAGCGCGCGTTGAACCGGGTTACCCTGCTGCAGACCGAGATCACCGACTACTACGGGAATTTCCGGGTCACGAACGATCTGATTGAATTGCGCAACCTCGTAACAGTGGCGGACCTCATCATCCGTTCCGCTCTGCTCAGGCGGGAGAGCCGGGGGCTGCATTATTCCCTTGATTTTCCCCGCGTCGACGACAGCCGGCCGCCCCAGGATACCGTGCTGACACCGTCCACGGTGCGTAGCCGGCCTGCCGCTGCGTAACGGAACTATCTGGACAATCCGGCAAGGTGTCCTGCAACACTCTTTACTATAACTCATGCTGCCGGTGTGCCCCCGGAAGACCGTGTGCCGCAGGGACAGCGGCACTCGAGCCTACAGGGATGTATTCACGGCGTGTCTTCCGGGGGCACACCGGCAGCGTGGATTGATGGTTATGTATGGAAGTTCGGGTGACAGTATACTTAATTTCAATGGATTTCCTCCGGTCCCGGAATCCTATTAAGAATTAAGTATACTGTCCCCCCGTATGACACACTGCCGGCGCAATTACCGGCATACGCTGAACCTGCACCCACATGGCCAGTCACGCCCCAACCCTGAATCGGCCGAACCTGCTGACGTTTTCCGCCCTCATCGCGATCGCCGTGCTGGCCATTGCCGTGATCCCGCCCCTGCCCCAGGATCCCGTCTATCATGTGTTTGCAGACAGCCGGCCGCTGTGGGGAATACCGCATTTCTGGAATGTCGTTACCAGCCTTCCGTTTCTGGCAGCGGGTATCGCCGGGCTGGCCGTGTGTCTCCCCCGCCCGGCGCCGGGTGGCCTTCCGGCCTTGCAGCCGGTATATCTCGCTTTTTTTTCCGGCGTGGTACTGGTGGGGTTTGGTTCAACCTGGTACCACCTCGACCCCTCCCGGACAACGCTGGTGTGGGACCGCTTGCCCATGGCGGTGGCCTTTATGGCCTTTCTGTGCCTTGTTGTCGGTGAACGGTTGTCAGCGGCCTGGGCCCGGCGGCTGCTTGCCCCCCTAGTGCTGGCCGGCGTGGCGTCCGTGCTCTACTGGCATATGACCGAACTGCGCGGCGGCGGGGATCTCAGGCCCTATCTTCTCGTGCAGTATCTTCCCATGCTGCTGATCCCGGCGATCCTCCTGATCCATACGCCGCGGCTCGACGGAGACGTGTACCTCTGGCTGATCCTGCTGACGTATGGCCTGGCAAAGGTCGCGGAATTTTTCGATGCCGAACTGTTCGCGCTGCTCGGCGTCCTGAGCGGTCATTCCCTTAAACACCTGCTGGCCAGCCTTGCCGCTGTCTGGCTGATCGTGGCGCTGGTAAAACGCCGGGCGACGACCACTTCGTGATTTCACGCGCCGTGACTGCCGAGCAGAGACAGGAACGCCTTTTCATCCAGCAGCGGTATACCGAGTTCGCGCGCCCTGGCTGCCTTGCTGCCGGGATCGCTGCCGCAGATGACGTAACTGGTTTTTCCGGAAACGCTGCCGCTGACTGCAGCGCCGAGATCCTGCAGCTTTGCCCGGGCTTCATCCCGCGTCATGCTGTCCAGCGTGCCGGTGAGCACGAACGTCTTTCCGGCCAGCGGCTGCCGGCCGGCCGGCCTGAAGTCGGGCCAGTGTACGCCGGCGTCCAGCAGCCGCTTGATGATCGTGCGGTTATGCTTCTGGGCAAAGAATGTCACGATATGATGCGCCACGACCGGTCCGATATCCTGGATCTCTTCCAGCGTCTCCGGCGTCGCGTACATGAGGGCGTCGAGATCGGCGAAGTGGCCGGCCAGGGCGCGGGCGGTGGCCTCGCCCACTTCGCGGATCCCCAAGGCAAACACAAACCGTTCCAGCGTGGTCGTTTTGCTTTTTTCCAGCGCGCGGATCAGGTTGGCGGATGATTTTTCCCCCATCCGCTCGAGGGCGCACAACTGGTCGGGGGTAAGGGCATAAAGGTCAGCGACGTTTTTGACATGGTCTTTTTCCACCAGTTGCTCAACCAGTTTGTCGCCCAGCCCCTCGATGTCCATCGCGCGCCGTGACGCAAAATGAATGATGGTCTGTACCACCTGGGCCGGGCAGTAGAGTCCGCCGCTGCAGCGCGCGACGGCCTCACCTTCCGGGCGCTCCACCTCGGCCCCGCATACCGGGCAACGGCGCGGCATGTGGAACGGCCTTGAATTCACAGGCCGTTTCTCCCTCATCACCCCCACCACTTCGGGGATCACGTCCCCTGCCCGTCGCACGATAACCGTATCCCCCACCCTCACATCCTTGCGCCTGATTTCATCCTCGTTATGCAGTGTGGCATTGGTGACCGTTACACCGCCGACAAACACCGGTTCGAGCCTTGCGACCGGGGTCAGTGCGCCGGTCCGGCCGACCTGGACCTCGATGTCAATTACCTTGGTCAGCTCTTCGTCCGGGGGGAACTTATAGGCGATCGCCCAGCGCGGGGCCCTGGAGACGAATCCCAGCTTTTCCTGTAGCTTCACGCTGTTGACCTTGTAAACCACCCCGTCGATGACGTAGGGCAGGCTGTCCCGCCGTTTTGCGATCGACCGGTAATAGTCGAGGCACGCGGCGAGGCCTGATACCGCCCTGGTTTCCGGAGAAACCGGCAGACTCCATTGGCGCAATTGCTGCAGGATCTCGGAATGGCGATCCGGCAATTGCCAGCCCTCGCAGAAGCCCACGCCGTGGGCGAAAAACTGCAGCGGTCGTCGTGCCGTCACGCCCGGGTCAAGCTGGCGAAGGCTGCCGGCCGCGGCATTGCGCGGATTGACAAAGACCTTGCCGTGGCTTTTTTCCTGGGCCCTGTTCAGGGCGATAAACCCGCGCTTGCTGATGTAGACTTCCCCGCGTACTTCGAGCCGCGAGGGGCTCCCGTTTTTCAGCCGCAATGGCACGGCCTTGATAGTCCTGACATTCTGGCTGACGTCCTCCCCCGAGGTCCCGTCACCCCGTGTCGCGCCGCGGACGAGGATGCCGTCTTCATACAACAGGTTCACGGCAAGCCCGTCGAGTTTCGTTTCAGCGGCATACTCGACCTCGTCGAGATCCAGACCCTCGCGCACGCGACGGTCGAATGCCTCCAGTTCACCCTGGTCGAAGGCGTTGGCGAGAGAAAGCATCGGCATAATGTGTTTGACTTCGGCAAAGTCCTCGAGCGGCGCGGCACCAACGCGCTGGGTCGGCGAATCCGGGGTAACCAGCGCCGGGTAATCCTGTTCGAGTTTCTGGAGTTCGGCCAGCAGCCGGTCGTATTCCGCGTCGGGGACGGCGGGATCGTCGAGGACGTAATAACGGTAATTGAGTTCATGGATACGGTCCCGCAGCTTAGCTGCACGCTTGGCCGCTGAAGCGGGGATCTTCATGGCGCGGCCGGACCTGCACCGGGTGACAGCACCGCCGGCCTGCCCATGGCAGGCCTGGCCGGGGGGCGGGTGTGCGTTTTCAGTAACAACAGGCGATGTCCCGCATCCGGTTAACCGAGGACGGATTGAGTAATTCGTGGTCGCTATCCCTGACATCCCCTTCGAGCACTTCCGCGAGTTTGCTGGCCGTGTCCAGCATGAGGTCAAAGGCAACGTCGCCGTAAAGTCGTGTGGGGAGGCACATGAAAAGCGCAAGTCCCTGGGCGCTGAAGCTGTCCATCGCTTCAAGATCAAACGATCCCGGTTCGTGCATGTTGGCCAGGCTGAATATCGCCTGGCCGTCCCGGGGCTGGTCCTTGCTGTAGAAATGGAAAATGCCCATCGCACCGTAATGCATGTCCACGGCGGCCATGGCCTGCAGGATATCCGGTCCCCTGAATGCCTGCTGCGTCCGGGGAGTGACGTAGAGCGCGAGGATCTGCGCAATCTCCTCTCCCTCCTTTCCGTCGTTCCTTTCCGGTTTTCCGGCGCACACCGCCCCTGCTCTCACGGGCAGGCTGCCGTAGTCCCCGAGGGGTTGCCTGGACTGGTTCAGGAAGGTATTGAAATCGGCAAGGGCAGCCGAATAGTCGACGCCGGATTCGTCTTCCAAACCGGGTTCCGAATCATCGGCATCGGCCCTGTGGAACGGGGGGTGATGTTCACTTGCGAAACGCTTTGCGCGTCTCCGCCTGGCGATTTCCCAGGAATAAATGCCCGCGATGACGAGTATTCCGAGACCAAGCAGTACCAGGCGCAGATCATTCATTGGGGAAATTGAAAGCAGAAAGTTAAAAGTTAAAAGTTAAAAGTTAAAAGTTAAAAAAGATTATAGACAACTTTCTACTTTACACTTTTTCCTTTCTGCTTGACTTCATGCGGTGGCTGCCATCTGGACGGCCTCGTCTACGTCGACGGTGACCAGCCGGGAAACCCCGGGTTCCTGCATGGTCACACCCAGCAGTTGGTAGGCTATTTCCATGGTGATCTTGTTATGGGTGATGAATATGAACTGGATCTCTTCCGACATCGACAGGAGCAATTCGCTGAATCGCCCGATATTGGCGTCATCGAGCGGTGCATCGACTTCATCGAGTATACAAAACGGTGCGGGATTCAACTTGAATATGGAGAACACCAGGGCAACGGCGGTCAGTGCCTTTTCCCCGCCCGACAGCAAATGGATGGTGCTGTTGCGTTTGCCGGGGGGGCGCGCCATGATGGTGACACCCGTGTCCAGCAGATCGCTGCCGGTCAATTCCAGGTAGGCGTTGCCCCCGCCGAACAGCTGCGGGAAGGTTTCCCTGAGGTTTGCGTTCAGCTGGTCGAAGGTTTCCTTGAATCGCGCGCGCGATTCACGGTCGATCCTGCGTATGGCATTTTCCAGGGTCGCCAGCGCCTCGCGCAGATCCGCATCCTGCCTGTCGAGATAGGATTTGCGTTCCGCCAACTGATCATACTCGCCGATCGCAGCGAGATTTACGGGCCCCAGCCGCTGGATCTTCTGATTGACGCTCTCAATCCGCTCACGCCAGGTCTCCTGATCGGTGTTTTCAGCCAGCGCCGACAGGATGAGCTGCACGTCATGGCCGGCGGTTTTCAGGTTCTCTTCAATTGTCTGGAGGCGTACCCGGCTTTCCCGTGTCAGGAGCCGCGCCTTCTCGAGCTCGTCCCGTAATTCCTGGATATGGTGCTCCTGGCGCGTGCGTGCCTGTTCCAGTTCGCGCAATTCGGCTTCCACCTGCTGCACGCACTGCCTGGCTTCCGCCAGCGCCGACTCCGCAATGGATTTTTCACCGAGTTTGCGATCGAGGGCCTCCCGCATCCCGCCAAGCGGGGCCCCGCTTTCAGACAGCAGTTTTTGGAGATCGGCACAGTGTTCCTCGAGCCGGGCGATCTGTGACCGGCAACGCTCCATGGCCTGTTCAAGGGACGCGCGCTGCGAACTGATGGCTTCCAGCTGCAGAGCGATACCGTGACTTTCTTCGTGCGTTTTTTGCCACCTGTCCCTGGCCTGGCGCAGAGATTCGCGATGCTGATCACGCAACTCGGCGAGACCGGCACGCCGCTGTTCCAGCGTCGCGAGTTCGCGGTTCAACCGCTGCAGGTCTTCCCGAACAGCGGACAGCTCCCGCTCGTCCTCAACGGCCTGCTGCTGCAACTCGTCCTGTTCCGCCAGGATATGCTCTATCCGGGACCTGGCCTGGTCCCGTTGTGCCGTGGCGGCGGCGAGCGAGGCCCGTCGTTCCGAGAGAATGCTGTGCTGAGCCTGCACGGCCGCCTGCATCTCCTGCAGTTGCGCTTCCAGGGTTTCCACCACGCCGTGCTCCTGTATCGCTTCCGTTTCCAGCGCCTCCAGGCGTTCTGCGGATGATACAATTTCTTCCCGAAGTCCGGTGATCTGCCGTTTCCGATCCAGGATGCCGGCGGGCGCGCCTTTCGGCCTGCAAACCCGCGACCAGTTGCGTCCCAACCAGAGACCGTCACGGGTAATTACCGACTCCATGCCCCGCAGACGCCCACGCATATTCACGGCGGTTTCTGAATCTTCCGCGATCAACACCTCGGCAAGAAGGTGTTTCAGGGGGAACGGACCTTTGATCTTGTCTGCCAGGGAAGGAAGCCGGTCGCCGGTGCCGGTGTCCGGGGTGCAGGCTATGCCCACGATGCCCAGCGTGCCTGATTCAATTTCGTCCAGCTTGCCGGTCAGTTGCTCAACGTCATCCACGCAGATGTCGTGCAGAAACTGTCGCAGCACAATTTCCACCGGCCGGGTCCATTCCGCGTCCACTGCGATCTGCTGGCTGAGTCTTGGCTGATTCGACAAACCCGTTTCCGCCAGCCAGGCGTTAATTTCCGGCCGGTCCTGCTCATGCGCGGCCTGCTGTTGCAGGGCTTCCAGGGAAATGACGCCGTCTTCCAGCCTCTGGTGCTGCAGGCGCCGTTCATTCAGACGCTCGAGCAGTTTGAGTTCTGTGTTCCGGGCGCTGTTCCATTTTTGCCGGATATCTACTGCCTGGGCCTGCAAACCGGCGAGCGTTTCCTCAAGCGTCCTCACCTCCCTGGCCTGATCCTCGACCGCCGCTTCCAGGGCGTTCCGATCGATGGCCTCCAGCTCATGCACCAGGGATCGTATCCGCTGCACAGATTCTTCCAGGCCGAACTCAAGATGCTCGCACCGCAACGTGTTGATTTCCTTTTCCCGGACGCGGGCGGCAACGGTTTCGTTGAAGCCCTCCCATTCCCCCTGCCAGGCCTGCATGGCCTGCTCTGACTGGTTCAGAAGCAGGTAGGCACGGTCGCCTTCGTCCCGGGAAAGCTGCAGCTCTGGTTCAAGGTGCGCGGTGCCGTCGCGCAACGTCGTGAATTTTTCCTGATCCTGCCGCAACTGATCGCGGGCTGCCTGTACTTCCTGGCGCGCCCGCCCCAGGTCCTGTTCGGTCGCGGCTATCCGTTCGCCCGCATGCTGCAGTTTCTGCTCCAGCTGGGATATCTCGCCGCCAATCCGGTAATAGTCGGACTGGGCGGCATTGAAATGGTCATTGGCCGCGGACAGGGCGTGGCGCGTGCGCTCCAGGCCGGCTTCCAGGCTGCGCAGTTCCGCCATCCCGGCCTCGACGCTGTTTTCCCGCGTTCTCGCTTCCGCTTCTTCACGATCGGACTGCTGTTTCAGGAATTTCCACTGCAGCGCCTGGGATTCGGCCTCCAGTTGCCGTTTCTCTTTCATCAGCTTCTGGTAGCGTTCGGCGGCCCTGGCCTGGCGTTGGAGATGATTAAGCTGCCTGTCCAACTCCTCCCGGATGTCATTCAGGCGCGCGATGTTTTCCCGGGTGTGGCCGATGCGGTTTTCGGTTTCCCTGCGCCGCTCACGGTACCTGGATATGCCCGCCGCTTCCTCGATAAAGGTGCGTAACTCGTCCGGTTTTGCCTCGATGAGACGGGAGATCATCCCCTGTTCAATGATGGCGTAGCTCCTTGGGCCCAACCCCGTGCCCAGAAAAATGGCCTGTATGTCGCGCCGGCGGCAGCGCGTGCCGTTGAGAAAGTAGCTGGAAGTGGCGTCCCGCGTTATCTGACGCTTGATCGAAATCTCGTCATAACTCGCATACTGGCCGCCCAGCTTGTGTTCGGTATTGTCGAAGATCAGTTCAACCGAGGCCTGTCCGACCGGATTGCGGGCGCTCGATCCGTTGAAGATGACATCGACCAGGGCATCGCCGCGCAGGTGCTTGGCAGAGCTTTCACCCATGACCCACATTACCGCATCGATGATGTTCGACTTGCCGCAACCGTTGGGACCGACGATGCCGACCAGATTGCCGGGGAGAGTGAGAGTGGCGGGATCGACGAAGGATTTAAAGCCGGAAAGTTTGATCGTGCGCAATCTCATGGAGCGTAACAATACCGAGATTGCCCGGTGCGCACAAGCGTGACATGGATCTATATTATACTTTATAAATATATTATTATTAATTGATATATATGTACTTTTAAGTTCATGTTAATGCGTGATCTGAAGACGGTGACCGCATTATTTACACGGTTTGTGATAAGGTGGATTATCGTTGAACGTCGCGTACACGGATTCACGCCCCATGCCTGCCGGAACAAAAAAGAAATTTGACATCTTCCCCAATCCGCATCCTGGAAGAGACTATACCGTCCATATCACTGTACCGGAATTCACCTGCCTCTGTCCGCGCACGGGCCAGCCGGATTTCGCAACGCTTTACATCGATTACGTTCCTTCCAGGATGTGCGTTGAACTCAAGTCCCTGAAACTCTATGTCTGGTCATATCGCGATCAGGGGGCGTTTCACGAGGCTGTCACCAACAAGATCCTGTCCGATCTGGTGGCGGCTGTCCGCCCGCAGTTCATGCGCATCACTGCCGAATTCAACGTTCGCGGCGGCATATACACCACGGTGGTTGCGGAACACCGGAGGGCCGGCTGGAAGCCTCCCCCCGAAGTGACCTTGCCGTGAGCAGCGGCAGTGATCCCTGCGCTGCGTGAATTTGCCCGGGGCGTGCGCTACGCGGTCGGGGGATTCGATCTCGTCTTCAGGCCTGGTATCAGGGTCTACGCATTCATCCCCCTGCTGATCAATGTCCTGTTGTTTGCCGGCGTTGTTATATACGGCGCCCGTCTGTTGCATGATTTCATCCACGCCTGGCTGCCCGGTGCGTGGGAATGGCTAAGCTGGCTGATATGGCCGCTGTTCGCGTTCATCGCGTTCACAGTGGTTTTTTTCTGTTTTACGCTCGTCGCAAACCTGGTGGCGGCACCATTCAACGGCCTGCTGGCAGGCGCGGCAGAAGCCAGTCTCACGGGCGTCAACGCGACGGACAGCGGCGATATGATCCGGCTGCCCCGTGAGATCGCCGGCGCCATTGTCTCCGAGCTGCGCAAATTTGCGTATTTCATCGTCCGTGTGATCCCGCTACTGCTCCTGTTTTTTCTTCCCGGGCTTCAGTTTTTCGCCCCGTTCCTGTGGTTCCTGTTCGGTTCGTGGATGCTGGCCCTCGAATACCTGGATTTCCCCATGGGCAACCACGGCATCGCGTTTCCTGACCAGCGGGATGCCGCCAGGGCTGAACGGTCGCTCGCCCTCGGTTTCGGGGCCGGTGCTCTGGTGCTGGCCATGATCCCCGTGATCAATTTCATGGCCATACCGGTGACCGTGTGCGGCGCAACCCGCCTGTGGCTGGAGAGAATTCGCCGGCGCTGAGCTGGTGCCGGCGGCTTCCCCAAAATCAGCGTTGCCTATGATTTTTCTTTCTGGTATAGATGCACGCTTGTTTTTGACCGGCCGGAGATTCGCATTGCCAAAGAGGAAGAAAAAGACCGGTAAAAAAAGAACGGTAAAATCTGCGGCCCCCCGGAAAAAGGGGGCAAGGAAGGTCGCGGCCCCCAAACGGAGAACCGCGGCAAGGAAAGCGGCGGGCAGGAAAAAACAGGTAAAAAAATCCCCCTCGAAGATCAAAAGGAAAGCCACCAGAAAGTCCATGCGCAAGGTTGTGAGCATTACCAGGAAGCAGACCACTCCACTGCGAGTCAGGACGGCAAAAGAGACTTTCAAACCGTATCGGCCGCGGCAGGGCGAGGAATACATGGGCGCCGAACAGGCGGCCCACTTCCGGTCGATATTGCTCAACTGGAAAAAGGAACTGATGGAGGAAGTCGATCGCACCGTCCATCACATGCGTGACGAGGCATCCAATTTTCCGGACCCCAACGATCGCGCCACGCAGGAGGAAGAGTTCGCACTGGAGTTGCGCACCCGTGACCGCGAACGCAAACTCATCAAGAAAATCGATGAATCGCTGATCGCCCTGGAAAAGGGGGATTATGGCTATTGCGAAATCTGCGGCGTGGAAATCGGCATCCGGCGCCTCGAGGCCAGGCCCACGGCCACGCTGTGCATCGACTGCAAGACCCTGGACGAAATCAAGGAGCGGCACCTGGGTTGAATCAGTAAACGTGGCTGTTTACTGTCACGCGAATAATCTCGGAAAATCATATGCCGCCGGCGTGTCTCCCGGAAGACATGCCGTAAATACGTCCCTCTTGGCTCGAGCGCCGCTGTCCCTGCGACACACGGTCTTCCGGTGAGACACCCCGGTAGCATTCATTATGCCCAGATGCGCCCGGGACATCACCCTAATGACTGGTGGTTTGTGCCTGGCCACCCGCTATCAGTCACAGGATGGCAGATACGTTTGCTCACCGGGAAATTTCAGCAGCTAGCTTGCAGCGCTTTTCGTAGGCCTCGCGCGCGATCCGGATATCTTCCAGAAACCAGGGCAGTTCATCGAGCTGCAGGGCCTGCGGCCCGTCGACCAGGGCCCTCGCGGGATCGGGATGGAAATCGACCAGGACCATGTTGGCGCCGGCGATGATACCCTGCACCGCGGCGTGCATCAGGTCCAGGATACGGTCGGGCGCCTCGCTGCGCGTGCCGACGGCATGCGAGGGATCCACGCACACCGGCATGCGCGTCAACCGCTTGATAACCGGCACGTGGGCAAAATCCACCAGGTTGCGGTGCGGATCACCGAAATTGGTTTTCATGCCGCGCAGGCAGAAGATGACCTTGCGGTTGCCTTCGCTCGCGAGGTATTCAGCGGCATTAAGGGACTCTTCCAGCGTGATGCCGAAACCGCGCTTCAGGAGCACGGGAAATTCCTTCTGCCTGCCGACGCTTTTTAGCAATTCAAAATTCTGTACGTTCCGCGTGCCGATCTGCAGCATGATCCCCGTCGCCTGGCCCGCCCTGTGCATGGCTTCGTGTATTTCATCGATCTGATCATCGTGGGTAACCTCCATGGCGATCACCTTGATGCCGTATTTCCCCGCGAGTTCGAATACATAAGGCAGGCATTCCTTTCCCCGTCCCTGAAACGAGTATGGATTGGTCCTGGGCTTGTAGGCTCCCATGCGGGTGCACTGCAACCCCTGCTCATGCACCGCCTTCATCATGCGATCGACGTTCTCGCGGGTATCGACGGCGCACAGGCCGGCGAAGATATTCAGATTGTCCTGGCCGAACCTCACGCCGTTGTATTCAAAATAGCTTGACCGGCTGTCGTCCCGGTGCCGCCCCAGTATTCTGTATTCCCGCGACACGCGGACGACGCGCTCAACCACCTTGAAGCCGCTTATGGCGGCGGCATCCAGTGAAACCGTGTCACCGATGAGATAAAGTTCGGTCAAGGTCTGCTGGGTGCCTACCTCTTCGTGTGTCCTCACAGTGATGTCGGGCAGCGACGAAAGATGCTCCAGCAGCTTGCGGTATTCCGGATCGTTTTTATCGGTATCGGGATGCAGGATGATGATCATGCAGCTTCCCCGAAGCCGGCCGGCGCGAGGCCTTCCAGCCATCTTGTATATAGATGATCCGCGACAACCTGCAAGGCGGGAATGCGTTTATCAAGATGGGCCAGTATTTCCCCTTCCGTCTGTACACTCTCAGACGGACACCGGATGTCGGCGCGATAGACGGTTACCCATTCGCGCAACATGGATTCGGTGATCTCGACGTGACATTGCAAGGCCAGGCTGTTGCCATGGACGAAGGCCTGCCTCGGGCAATACCGGCTTTTCAGCAGCGGCTGCGCGCCCCGCGGCAGGCTGAAGGTTTCGCCATGCAGGTGAAATACTTCGAAATTTCCCGGCAAGCCGTCCAGCCAGCGCCTTGCGGTCCTGTTACGATAGCCGGACACTTCAAACCAGCCGATTTCCGGCAGGGGATTTGATGTGATGTCACCGCCCAACGCCTTGCTGATGAGCTGCCCGCCCAGGCAGTGGCCGAGCACAGGCAGTTTTTTATCGTGCGCCAGGCGTATCAATGCAAGTTCCTCGTCAATCCAGGGACAGGCATCATTGACGCTCATCGGGCCGCCCATGAACACCAGCCCCGACACGCCGTCCAGGGAGCGGGGCACCCTGCCCCCTTCATCCACGCGGATCACCTCATACGCCACGTCCCGTGCAGAGAGAAAACTGCCGAGATAACCGGGTCCTTCGCAGCGAGCGTGGCGGAAAACGAGTATCGGGTCCATAAATGTACTATATTTTATTGCCGCGTTCCGGAGCAACGTGTATGTCCCTGGCATTGAAAACCGTCATCCTGATCCTGCTGGCCGCAGTGTCCTGCAACAGCCCGGCGGCGGAGAACATCGCAATCGTCGGCCTGTTCAAGGACAAGGCCATTATTACGATCGACGGGAAACGCCGGGTCCTGAAATCCGGTGAGACCAGCCCGGAAGGCGTCACGCTCGTCTCGGCCAGCAGCAAGGAGGCCGTGCTCGAGATCGACGGCCTCCGGAAAACCTATACGCTGGATACCCGTATCGGCGCCTATTTCGAGGGGCCGCCACCCGGCGTCACGGTCACGGTGGCACCGGACAGCTTTGGCATGTACCACGTAAACGGCAGCATCAATGGTTTCCAGGTCGATTTTGTCATCGATACCGGCGCTACCCTCGTGTCCATGAACAGGAATCACGCCAAACGCATCGGCCTGAATTACAAGCTCGACGGGATTGAAAGCGCCTCGCATACGGCTTCCGGCATTGCGAAGATATACCTTGTGCAGCTGGATAAGGTCAGGGTGGGCGATATCGAGCTGCGTGATGTCGCCGGTGCGGTGCATGACGACGATTTTCCCGCGGTCGTACTCCTCGGAAATTCATTCCTGAACAAGATAAACGTGCGCAGGGAAGGCAGGATCCTGCAGCTGGAAAAGAAATAAACGCAGGGCCACCCTGCTTGACGAAGCAAGGGCAACACGGTGATTATCCTGACCAGCGACTCTTTTTCCTTGATCAGGCTGCCGACAAGTCCTCCGGTAGACACGCCTTGAATGCAGCCCTGTAGGCTCGAGTGCCGCGCCCCGTTAACTCTCCCTCCTCCTTGAAGGGGTGGGCGGGGGTGAAAAGGAAAACGTAAAAGGCGTTTGAGAGGGACACTGGAGGGAGAAGGGGACAGGCGGCTTTTTTACTCCGCAAAAAAGCCGCCTGTCCTTTCTTCAGGCCTGTGCAATCATCATGGCGGGTCAGGCTTTAAGCCGATCGCCGCCGGCAGGGGCGTCGTAATTCTGGGGACAGTGTACTTAATTTCTAAGTAATTTTACTGTCTCTCGAATTACCTCTTTGAATTAAGTTTGCTGTCCCCGGAGTTACGTCGAATATCTTTAAATCATGCTGCCGGGAAATTCTCCGGAAGTCCGTGTGCCGCGGGGGTAGCGGTACTTGAACCTACAGGGATGCATTCACGGCGTGTCTTCGGGGAAATTACCCGGCGGACCGGGACTCAAATGTTATTATGATACAGGATGCTACACGGATCGTTTCAGCCGCTGCCTGTCCCAGTAAATTTCCCTGCCCCGCTTGCGCAGGTTGAGGATCCGCGCAAACACGAATAGCAGGTCCGACAGGCGGTTGACGTAGATCAGCGTATTCGGATTCACGTATTCGGATCGGCCGAGTTTAACGATGTGCCGCTCGGCCCGCCGGCACACGGACCGTGCCAGATGGCAGATGGCTGCCGGCAGGATTCCTCCCGGCAGGATGAATTCCTTCAGCGGTTTCAGATCCGTATTGTAATTATCGATAAGTTCCTCGAGGCGATGAACGTGAGTCATATCGATCACGGCGTTGCCGGGAACGGACAGCTCCGCGCCGATATCGAATAAGCGGTGCTGGATGTTCAGGAGATAGCCGGCCATATCATCAGGCAGGTTGCTCGCCGCCAGCACGCCGAGGAGGCTGTTCAGTTCATCGATATCGCCGATGACCGTAAGCCGCGGGCTGTCCTTGTCCGTGCGCCGGCCGTTGCCGAGGGACGTCGTGCCGTCATCGCCGGTGCGGGTGTAGACTTTCGTGATGCGATGCCCCATGCGTGAGTCGAGTAG
>Ga0137829_12295281_pt1 | contig 19314 bp, 20 predicted proteins | sample OV2TP2_FD_97737 | JGI IMG/M metagenome (GOLD analysis project Ga0137829, IMG submission 97737) | reverse complement strand
GTGCTGGGTACTCAGGCAACTCCGATGAGGTCTGGCACTTCCTGGACATAGACTTTGCCAGGGTGGCCCAGTCCATTGGCTGCTTCGGCGTGAGAGTGGAGAACCCCAGCCAGCTTCGTCCCGCCCTTGAGGCTGCCTTCGCCTCGGGCAGGCCCGCGGTGGTTGACGTGGCTAGCGATATAGAGGGGATAGCGGCTCCGGCGTGGAGTGGCTGATGTATGTAATAAACCCTCACCCCAGGCCCCTCTCCCAGGGGAGAGGGGTGGCCGAAGGCCGGGCTGAGGGGTTAATACTGCCTCACCTGGGGAGATGGTAGGGCACGCTCACCACAACGACCCGGCGCTGGAACAGCAGGGCCAGCTTGAGAATAAGGGCGGTCTGATTGTGCAGTAGCTGATGCCACAATCGCCTGGGCACAAACTCGGGGATTACCACGGTAATATGCTCCGAGGGATACGCTCTGGACACTTCCTGAATGTAATCAACCAGCGGCCGCACCACAGCCCGGTAGGGAGAGGGGATGATGGTTAAAGGAATGCCCGTTTCCAACCTCTCCCAACGGAGTTTGGCCATTCGTGATGCTTCCTCATCCACCGCAACGTGTACTGCTTCGACCCTCGTACCAATGGCCCGAGCGTACTCCAGGGCGGGGAGCACCGCTCGATGCACTGCCCCGATGGGAAAGATGACCACCCTTGGCACCGCTCGCTGCGGGGGGGCATAGTGGTCCAGGGAGAGGGCCTCGGCCACAGCGTGGTAGTGGTTTCTGATGGCACGGAACAATAGCAGCATGAGTGGAATGACGAGGACCACTATCCAGGCTCCGGAGGCGAACTTGGTTACTGTCAGCACCAGCAGCACTACGCCGGTCACGACTGCGCCAACCCCGTTGATCAGGAGGCCGCGTTGCCACCCCTTATCCCGGCTTTGCCGCCAGTGTACCACCATACCTAACTGGGTAAGAGTGAAGCCGATGAACACGCCAATGGAGTAGAGAGGGATCAGGCGGTGAGTATCGCCCTGGAAAATCAGGACCAGGATCATGGACAGTGCCGCAAGAACCAGGACGCCGTTGGAAAATACCAGCCGGTCGCCCAGATTCGACAGGGCCCGAGGCAGAAAGCCATCCCGGGCCAGCGTGGAAGCCAGCCTGGGGAATGCGGAAAAGCTGCTGTTAACCGCTACCACCAGGATGAAGACCGTGCTGAATTGGACCACGTAGAAGAACACATTGACGCCAAAGCTCCCCCTGGCTACCCCGGAGACCAGGGTTTGCCCCTGCAAAGGCCCGATCTTGAAAAAGAAGGCCAGCAGCACCACCCCAAAAAATAGGGTAGCGAGCAACGTTCCCATGACCAGAAGAGTGACCCTGGCATTGCGTGCCTCAGGAGTTTTGAAGATTCCCACAGTGTTGGAAATGGACTCAATCCCGGTGAGCGCTACACAACCTCCGGAGAAGGCCAGCAGTAAGAGATACGGCCCCACATCCTTCGCCTCCGCGGCCAGGACAGGTGGGCTGGCCACCGCGGGGGTCCCTTCGGTGAAGTAGCGAAAAACCCCGACGACGACCATCACTAATAAACTGACCACGAATAGATAGACCGGGAAAGCCAGAATCTGTGCTGACTCCCGGAACCCGCGGAGGTTGATGATGGTCAAAAGGATGATGAAGGTAACGCTCAGCTCTGTTTGGTGATGAGTAATGCTCGGGAAAGCTGAGCCAATGGCGGCTACACCCGCGGTCGTGGAAACCGACACGGTGAGGATGTAGTCCACCAGTAGCCCGGCTGAGCCAACCAGCCCCAGAGAGGTCCCCAGGTTTTGCCTGGCGACCACGTAGGCCCCCCCTTCGCCTGGATAGGCCCGAATCACCTGGCTGTAGGACGACACCACGATAAACATAAGCACGACGATGGCTAGGGCGATAAAAACAGCGTAGCTAAATGCTTCTTCACCGGTGCCACTGAGAGCACGTATCATCTCTTCAGGCGCGTAGGCCACCGAGGAAAGGGGGTTCGCCGAGACGATTACAAAAGCTAGTGGAATAGCTAACCGAATCAGCGCGATTTGTGAGGTAGCGAGGGGGCTACCGAATATGATGTGTCTAAGGCCTTGTATCATATGATGTACATATCATACCATATCTACTTCTACGTAATCATCCGGCATCCATTCGGTTCTTAGCCACAAAGTCCCCCAGCCGCTCCAGGGCCTTCATGATGTTCTCCTGGGAGTTGGCATAGGAGAGGCGCAGGTATCCCTCGCCGAACCTGCCGAAGGACGCACCCGACAGAAGGGCGACGCCGGCCTCGCTTAGCGCCCTCTCCTGAAACTCCTGGCTGGGGATTCCCGTGCCCTTGATGCTGGGGAAGGCATAGAAAGCCCCCTCTGGCTCAGGGCAGTTGATGCCCGGTATCTGCCGTAGGCCCCTGGTGATAATATCCCGCCTGCGTCTGAACTCCTCCACCATGTCCCTCACAGATTCCTGGGGGCCGTCCAGGGCTACGATGGCGGCCCGTTGGGTGAAGGAGGCAGCGCAGGAGACGCTGTTCACCGCCAGCTTCACGATGTGGGGCACCAACGATTCCGGGAACACTCCATAGCCCAGCCGCCAGCCTGTCATGGCATAGCTCTTGGAGAAACCGTCCAGGATGATGGTACGCTCGTCCATGCCTGGGAGGGAGGCTATGCTGTTGTTCTCCCCCTGGTATATGATGTCCTTGTAAATCTCGTCGGAGAGCACATATACATCATCGCGCCCCCTGATGAGCCCGGCGACAGCCTCCAGCTCCTCTCTGGTCAGCACAGCGCCTGTGGGGTTCTGGGGCGAGTTGAGGATGATAAGCCTGGTGCGGCGGTTGATTTTGGAGGCCAGGTCCTCCAGGTCGGGGTGATAGCCTTTCTCCTCCACGAGACGCATAGGCATGGCTTTAGCCCCACAGAAGCGTATCATGGACTCGAAGATGGGGAAGCCAGGGTTGGGGTAGATTACCTCCCCACCCCGCTGGGCCAGTGCCAGGATGGTGAAGAACATGACGGGCTTGGCCCCTGGCGTCACTACCACCCGGTCAGGGCTCACGCTGATGCCCCTGGTCTTGCTGACGTGCCGGGCGACGGCTTCGCGTGCCTCTGGCAGCCCAGGAGTGGGGCCATAGTGGGTGTAGCCCTGGCGCAGGGCCTCCACTCCCGCTTCTACGATATGGGCAGGAGTATCGAAGTCGGGCTCCCCTATCTCCAGGTGTATCACCTCTTTACCCTGGGCCTCCAGGGCCCTGGCCTTGGCCAGCACCTCAAAAGCGGTCTCTGTGCCCAAGCTCAACACCTTTCTGACAACACTCATACCTCACTCCAAGTTAACCCTCTGTAGTCCCCCCTTGGTAAGGGAGGATATAGAAGGGTCGTAGTGAATCGCAGTTTAAGTTTATCGAAGAATAGGCTAACATTACGGTAAGCACAACACCCAAATTAACCCCCTACAGTCTCCCCTTGGCAAGGGGGGATACAGAGGGGTCATAGGGAGTATACCATGACAGATAAGGCTGAGGTAGTGATCGTAGGTGGAGGCATAGTGGGTTGCACCACTGCCTATTTCCTGGCCCGCAAGGGGGTGAAGGCGACCATCATAGAGAAGGAGGCAGTAGGTAGCTGTGCTTCAGGTTTCGCCGCGGGGCTACTCAACCCCTTGAACGGCCAGGGCATCCCAGGCCCGCTGGAACCTCTGGCCCGGGAGAGTTTCAGGATGCACTCGCATCTGGCGGAGGAGGTTAAAGCTGAGACCGGCGTTGACCCTCAGCTCCGTACCCACTCCTGCATCTGGGTGGCTTTCAACGAGACCGAAGCCGAGGAGTTCATGGAGCTTTTCCAGCTAGCCCAGAGGCTGGAGGGGTTCCCGGCGCGATGGCTGGATGGCAAGGAAGTAAGGGCCCTGGAGCCCAGGGTGTCTTCCCGAGTGACGAAGGGTATGTGCGTGGAGAGCATGATGCAGGTGGCGAGCTATCAATATACCCTTGGCCTGGCCCAGGCCGCTGAGAGGTACGGGGCCACCATAAGGCATGGCACGGTACGGGGCCTGAAGCGGTCCAACGGGCGTGTGTCTGAGGTCGTGCTGGCGAGGGAAGAGATAGCCTGTGAGAAAGTAGTCCTTGCTATGGGGCCCTGGATGGAGCAGGTGGGAAGCTGGCTGGGCATCTCGGTGCCCGTAGTTCCCCTCAAGGGGCAGATACTGCGCCTGGAGTTAGCGGGGCCTCCCCTCGAACACGCCCTTTACCGCAGCGGGGGTGGCTATCTCTCATCCAAGCCCGATGGCCTGATATGGGTGGGCACCACAGAGGAGAGGGTGGGCTTCGACGACCGCCCTACTGAGGCTGCGCGGGAGTCCATTATGAAAGGCGTTCTGGAGGTCATGCCCGCTCTGTCCGAAGCACGGCTGGTGCTCCAGACGGCCTGCTTGCGGCCTCTATCTGAGGATGGGCTGCCGATAATAGGTGAAGTACCCGGCTGGGATGGCGTCTATCTAGCTACCGGGGCGGGACGTAAAGGAATTCTTCTAGGCCCTGGGATGGCCCAGGCCACAGCCGACCTGGTCACCGAGGGCCGCACCGACCTTCCCATCGAGCCCTTCGCGCCCCGCAGGTTCGCCAGAGTATAGGTATCTTATAATGAAAGAGTTGATATGGCTAAAAAGGCCTCTGAATCCCAGACCCTTACCATCCGCGTCCTCAGAGTACGCCACCGACGCGAGGCATATCGCGGGTAAGAAGAGGCCTGGAGAGAGTCGCAGGAAAGCTTATGAGTAGAATCGTGAAAGAGATATATATAGAAGGGCGCCCATTGAAGGTCCTCTTCGATACTGGCTCCCTTCGCTCCTATATCAGGGCCGAGTTTCGTCCTCTCACTAGTCGCAGGGTAAGCCCTATCAGAGTGGGCCTGGGAGGTACGGTCCGACGGCTGGATGAGCGATGTGACCTTACTGCGAGGATAGACGGCCTGGAGTTCGATATGATCGCTTACGTCGTGGAGGAGCTAGGAGAGACTGAACACGGACGTCTGGACGCTATCGTAGGGGCCTTGACGATGGAGGAGTGGTACATCAAGCTGGACCCCCAAAGAGGCGAGCTAGACCTTTCTGGGCTCAGGAAGAGGGAGTTCACCGAGTATACAAGCTGATAGAAAAGGACCTGACGATAAGGTTTTGTCTGGTTGAGGTGAAAATGGCTAAATACACACACGGTAGCACCAGACTCCCTCGCCCAGGCTGGCTACGAGCGCGCCTTGCCAAGTGGGCTCTGCTGCCCTATCAGTTGGGCCTGGGCTTTCTACTCGCCAGGAAGGTCATGATTCTTACCACCAAGGGGCGAGTGACGGGAAAGGAGCGAAGAACCCCTCTATGGTACGTTCGCGAGGGGGATGCCATCTACTGCCTTTGCGGCTGGGGGGCTTCCAGCGACTGGCTGAAGAACCTGAAAGCTGACCCCCATGTCATAGTCCAGGTTGGAAGGGAGAGATGGGAAACCGCAAAGAAGCTAATCCAGGAGCCCCAGGAGATGGAGAGGGTTCTGAGTACCATGCAAGAAAAGTATGGCCGTCGCACCGTACACCTGTTTTACCACATGGACCGGCTTGTCCTGGTAGCCTTCCCATTGGACAACTCCGGTAAATAGCTATCAGACAATCTCTTATCCAGAGCCCATCAACCTGCCCAGGTACTCCACGCTCACCCTGAAGTTCTCAAAGACCTCCTCACACGCTGGAATCTCCAGGATAGCCAGGCCATCGTAGCCTTTATTTTTCAGCATCCGCAAAAGGCGTGGGTACTCCAGGTCGCCATCGTCCACGGTGGGATGGGGCTGGCCGTCTCTTGTCTGTTTGAAGTGGACCATGTGGATATAGTCCAGAGGGAGGGCCTCAATCTCGGCAATGGGGTCGCTGCCAGGGTCAGCCCGCATACTGTTGATGGGGTCAACGCAGAGTCCCAGGTAAGGCGCCTCCTCATCGGACAGCCTCTTGCGGGCCTCCCGCACCACCAGTGCCATGCTCCGGATGGGTTGTCCGGCGTTCTCCATGAAAAGCCGGACCTTCTGGCGTGCAGCCTCCCGGGCTAGCTCGGCGACGCCTAAGGCGGTATCTGGCAGGTCCTCTGCTCTCTCCCAAGAGCTGTCGAAACCGACCGTGTCAACCATCCTCAGCATGGGGATAATGGGGTTCACCACTCTGGCCGCTTCAAGGGAAGCCCGAAACAGGGGAGAAGCAGGGTCCGGCCCCTTTGTAAGACAGGGGTAAGCGATGGCCAGGTCGAAGCTGAGGGTTGGGAAGGTGCGGACAAGGCGCGCCAGAACCTCCGTTGCTGGCCGCCAGTCATCACCTCCCCCAATCTCGTACTGCCCAAGGTAGGTCTGGCGCAGCTCGATGTGTTCTGCTCCACGCCTTCGAGCCCTCTCCACCAGCCGAGGCAACTCCGCGGTATAGAGGTGCTCTCTCCACGAGTTGGTGATCGCTCCCAGTATCATGCTCCACCTCCTGCGAATGGCAGCACTGCAGCCACCCTGATAGTGATAGTTTCCCTCATTGCAGCCCTGTTGTCCATAGGCTTTACCGGTATTCTACCCAGGTCAAGGCCACTATGGTATGATACCCACTGAAGCAGGGGTGTGGTGTGCCTCGCCCCTATGTGGTTTCTTCCAGCATTGCCAGGCAGGAGGGCGATATGTTCAGCAAGATTCAACACGTAGGCTACCTGGTAGAGGACCTGGATACGGCAGTCGAGTGGTATTCCAGGACTTTTGGGGGGAAACGTACCGGCGGGGGAGCCGCAGGCGCGGGCAAGGTCGCCTTTGTCCAGATAGGTGATGTAGAAGTAGAACTCATTGAACCGGTAGACAAAAGCGGGCTTACTGGTAGGGCCAACCAGGTGTTTCACCACGTTGGCTATGTGGTAGAGGACCTGGACAAGGCTGTAGCCGAGTTCAAGGCCAGGGGGTACAAATTCGCCACTGCGGAACCCATGGTCAATATTGCAGGCTACCGGCTTATCTTTTTTGACATGTCCTCCACCAAAGGCACCAGAATACATCTAACGGAGAAGAGTTCCCTGAAAGGCTGACCCGTTAACCCGGAAAAGCCCTTAGTCTTTGAACTCAGGTAGAATCTGGGTGGCGAAGGTCTCAAGCTGCCATTGTGCCTCGTCCCAGGTCAGGAATCCCTGGGGAAACCCCCAGCTAAACCACTCCAGCTCTCCATCGCCGTAGCATCGGGCGATGGACTCCAGCTTCCGCTTGATGTCGTCCACGGTGCCGCAGAGGGCGTGGTCGTGCTCCACCATGCGCTGATACACCGCCTCCGGGCTGGGCAGCATGAGGGGTGCGGGTGCATCCTCACCAGGGTTTCGGAAGGCTTCCAGGAAACCGAACCCAGCGAAGTAGGAGTGAAAGCCGACTCCTGTCGTCCTGGCGCCCAGAGCGAAGGCCTCCTCGTATGTCCTCCCAATGCAGATGGCCCTGGCAGCCCCGACGCCCTCCCCTAACCGTAGCTTTCGCCCTGCCTTGGCAGCCTCCTCCTGATAGACCTTGCACAATCGGCTGAAGCTCTCAGGATAAGAGATCAATATCCAGGGGAGGATGTTCTCCCCGGCGCACCATCGGATAGTGGCCTCGCTCACGGAGAATGGCTGCCACAAGGGGGGATGGGGCTGCTGGTACGGCTTGGGGATGACGCTTATCCTTCGGATCACCCCTTCCTCGTCAAGCTCACCCGGAGCGCCGTACTGCCTGGTCCAGTCCCTGGCAGGCCAGCGCCTTATCCCCTCCTCATAAGGCTGGGGTATAGAGTAGTACTGGCTGCGGTACTCAACCGTGTCCTGAGTCCAGGCCATCTTGATTAGCTTGAAGACCTCCTCGAAGACCCGGCGGTTGTGCAGGTCTACCGCCGAGCCGTCCATAGGAGCGCCAGTCACGTGGTAGTGCTGCCCCAGGATGTTGGTCCAGCGGTCCTGGTATCCGCGGGCGAACCCCGCGATTACCCTGCCCTGGGTCAGGTGGTCCAGAATGGCCAGCTCCTCGGCGCAGCGAATGGGGTCCCAAGAGGGCAGCACCAGCCCCAGGGGGGCGAACTTGATGCGCTTTGTCCTGGCCGCCAGGTCAGCATACAACAGCAGGGGGGCCACCGACGCCTCGAAACCTTCCGAGTGGAAGTGGTGCTCCGTGGTAGAGAATGCATCAATGCCCATCTCGTCGGCCAGAACGGCGATTTTGCGGACCTCTTCCAGCATCTGCTGGTAGCGCTCGTTGTTGCGCCCGATGGGGCGCAGGGCCGCCCGCTCCTCCAGGGTCCCCGGTATCGTCGGCAGGACCAGTATATCGAATTTCATGGCGTAGTCCTCCGTGCTAACTAGCGCATACTATTGTCTATGCCGGGTCCAGTTGCCATCACGTCACAGAGCTGCTTCGGCTGCATTATACATTAGAGGGTAAAGGGCCACAAGTGATAGTTAGGAAGGAAATCCTGGGTTGTTGTCATGGCCTGGTAGCTGGAGTAGAATATGGACGGCATCTCAGAGGGATACGAGCAAAATCCACAATTTTATCGAGTAAGAAAGGAGTAGAGCCCATGATCTATGAGGTGAGGACATATACCTTGAAGCCTGGCAGCGTCGCCGAGTTTGAAAAAAGGTTCGGCGAGGCGCTGCCCTATCGCGAGGAGTACTCCAAGCTGGGTGCCTTCTGGCACACGGAGTTTGGGCCCTTGAATCAGGTAATCCACGTCTGGCCCTATGAGGACTTGAATGAGAGGGTACAGATACGAGCGGAGGCTGCCAAGGATACCCACTGGCCCCCCAAGGTCCAGGAATTCATCGTCAACATGGAGTCGGAGGTTATGATACCTGCCCCCTTCATGCGCCCCCTGGGGCATCAGCACCTGGGCAACATCTACGAGATGCGCATCTACACTTACCAGTCGGGTGCCATCCCCGAGGTCATAAAGCGGTGGTCGGTGGCCGTCCCATACCGGGAGAAGTACTCCCCTCTGGCTGCCTGCTGGTACAGCGATCTGGGAGGGCTGAACAGGTGGTTCCACGTGTGGCCCTACAAGGATATGGCTGATCGGGACCGAGTCCGGACGGAAGCCTCCAAAGACTCCCACTGGCCTGCGCAAACCCGGGAGTTCATGATACGACAGGAGAATAAGCTGCTGGTCCCGGCGGCCTTTTCACCGATGCATTAAGAGATGTCTGATCGGAAGGAGATGACCATGAAAATCGGAGTTTCGGTGCCCACTGTGGTAGGGGCTCCGGTGGATGTGGCTGCACTGGCTCGGGAGGCCGAGGAGTTGGGGTTCGACTCCATCTGGGTCCCTGAGCATCCTATTATGCCGGTGAACGTTGCATCCCCATTTCCCCAAGGTGGCCCCATCCCTGAGTCCTACTCCCACATGATGGACCCTTTCGTGGCGCTGGCGCGCGCCTCGGCGGTGACCAGCACCCTGAAGCTAGGTACTGGGGTCTGCCTGGTGCCTGAACGTAATCCGTTGCTCCTCGCCAAGGTGATCGCTACCCTTGACCACTACTCCGGTGGTAGGTTCCTGTTTGGGATCGGGGCGGGCTGGAATAAGGAAGAGACAGAGCTAATGGGCGGCAACTTCGCCCATCGCTGGACTCAGACCCGTGAAGCAGTGCTGGCGATGAAAGAGCTCTGGACTAAAGATGAGGCCGAGTACCACGGGACCTACTACGACTTCCCGCCTGTCAGGTCTTTACCCAAGCCTGTCCAGAAACCCCATCCCCCGGTCATCCTGGGCGGAATGGCTAGAAATGTGCTGCAACGAGTAGCGACATGGGGCGATGGGTGGATGCCCAACCGCGTGACGCCCGAGCAGATGAAGGCCAGCCGGGCGAAGCTGGACGAGCTGGCTACCGCGGCAGGCCGAGACCCTGAGTCTATCGAGATTACCATCTTCGGCCGCAGCCCAGATAAGAAAGAGATCAAGGCTTACGAGGATGCAGGCGCGGAGCGCGCCGTCGTCAGGCTGTCAGGTGAATCAACCGATGACGCCCTGGCCGACCTGGAAAAGATAGCCCGCCAGGTCCTCAACTAAAAAGGAGGAGAGCTAGCATGGGTATCCACATAAAGCGCATAGGGCACGTAGGCATCCTGGTATCCGACTTCGAGAGGTCTTTCAGGTTCTATACCGATGTGCTGGGCTGCACCGTGACCAACCGACGGAAGGCCGAGGACGGCACCGAGACAGCCTTCCTGCGGTTCGAGGAGATGCATCACGACTTCGTGATAAGCTCGGCACCCGAAGGAGTAGATGTCACCTCGGCAGGCCAGCGGGAGAGGCTCATACAGCAGGTCGCCTTCGAGGTGGAGAACCGCGACGAGTTCCTCAAAGCCCTGGCCCACCTCCACTCCAGAGGGGTCAAGCCAATCATGGGCCCCCTGACCCACGGCATCGAGGGTGGGGGTAACCTGGGCGGCAGCGGCAGCCGCTCCTTCTACTTCCTCGACCCCGACGGCAACCGCCTGGAGATTTACACGGACATGATGCGGGTGCCCAACGGCGAGGAGTTCCCCCGCAAAGAGTACGCCGAAGCTATGAAAGCCTTTTTGAACCATTAAGAGCGTAAATGATAGCGCTGAGGTATGAAGCGGACCAGTAGCTGGAGAATCGCGCCCGGCTCTCGGGAGTATCCCCTGGTGATAGCTCACCGAGGTGGCGGCGGCCTGGCGCCGGAGAATACTCTAGCGGCCTTCCGCCAGGCGTCCTCCATAGGTACGGACGCCATCGAGCTGGACGTCAGGCTGACCAGGGACAGGCGGGTGGTGGTTTTCCACGACAGGCGGATTGACCGGACAACGGCAGGGAAAGGCCCGGTGGGAACCTTCACCCTGGAAGAACTGAAGTCCCTGGACGTAGGCTCCTGGTTCGGCCCCCAGTTCAGGGGAGAGCGAGTGCCCACTCTGGAGGAGGTCTTCGAGGCCCTGCCCGCCGACTTCCTCATATACGTGGAGATGAAGGCCCGTGGGCATGGAGCATGGCCCCTGGCGTCGAGGGTAGTTGACTTAATACGCCAGTATGAGCGATGGGAAAGCACGATGGTAGCCAGCTTCAATCCCATCGCTATGGCGTTCCTCAGAGCGATAGAGCCCCGGATAATACGGGGCTCTATCTGGTCCCGCAGGCATCCTCTACCTCTGCGGGCCCGATGGCTAAGCCCCCTGGTACAACCCCACTGGCTCGCCCCTGACAGGGGCACATTAACCCCCCAGATGGTGAGGAGGTTTCACGCTCAGGGAAAGCTGGTGGCGGCCTGGGACCTGGACGCGGGGAGTGATATGAGGCGGCTGAAGGGGATGGGACTGGATGGGGCTGTGACGGACTATCCTGATGTGCTGGTGCGGCAGAAGCACAGCACAATCTAATCAGGCGGTGCGGAAGCGGAACATGGACGTGGCCCAGGCCATCATGAACACTGCTACCCCCGCCAGGATAAGCAGGTCGGGCAAGATGACGTCCCACTGATAGCCAACTATCACCAGGCTCCTCACCGACTCCACTGCGTGGCTCACGGGATTGAAGGTCTTGGCCGTCTGAATCCAGCCTGGCAGCAGCTCCCCGGGCATCATGGCCGAGGAGAGGAAGAAAATGGGCAGGGTGATGAAGTTGATAAGGGCTATGAGGGGGTCTGGGTTCTTCATCAAAATGGCCAGCCCGTTGGAGAGTCCGGCAAAGCCGACCCCTAGCAAGACCACTACGACCACCGTCAGTAGCACACCGGGGAAGCCTGTGGCGATGTCAACTCCCATAATCCATGCTATGAAGAAAATCAACAGGGCCTGTACTACCAGAATGGCAACCGCGCCGAAGACTCGGCCCAGTACGATGGATACACGGCTCACGGGCGAGGCCAGCATCTTGTCCAGAATGCCCAGGTCCATGTCCTGAATCAGCCTGAACCCGGTCCAGGCCGAACCGAACAGGACGGTCATGATCACAACCCCTGGGGCGAAGAACTTGAGGTAGCTGTCGCTGGTGAAGCCGGGCAAGTTCACCACGCCTTCAAATACTCGGCTAAACAATACCAACCACAGCAGGGGTTGAACCAGATTTATGAAAAGCCAGATGGGTGTCCGCAAGGAGACCTTTATGTGCCTCACGAACAGGTACCATGTATCGGAGAATATGTTCACCTCAGCCTCCTGCGGTTTCGATCCGTCTGGAACCAGGTGGTGCGGCGGCCTTCTTCATCGCGCATAGTCCGGCCTGTGTATTTTATGAAAACATCGTCGAGAGTGGGCCTCGAAAGGGAGATAGTCTGCACGGTGAGCCCGTCACTGTCCATAGCTCGCAGGATGCGGGGCAGGTCGGTCTCGCCCTTCTCCACGTACACATTGATCGTGATAGGCAGGCCGCTGTTCAACACCTGTAACTCCCGGACAAAAGGCTGGCGCTGAAGCAACTCCCGGCTGTGCTCTAGCGCCCCATCCGATGAGGATGCGACGTCGGCGGTCAGGGAAAGGGTCACCACATCGCCACTGACCTCCTTTTTCAGCTCGAGGGGCGTCCCCAGGGCGATGATCTTGCCGTGGTCAAGGATGGCGATACGGTCGGCCAGCTTGTCCGCCTCGTCCATGTAGTGGGTGGTGAAGAAGACGGTGATGCCCAGCTCCTTACCCAGGTTATGGATGTAATCGCCGATGTGGCCGCGAGTCTGTGGGTCGAGGCCCACGGTGGGCTCGTCCAGGATGAGGACCCGGGGCTGGTGAAGAAGGGATATAGCCAGGTCCAGGCGTTTACGCATCCCGCCGGAATAGGTAGACACCAGCCGATTGGCATCCCTGGTCAGGTCCATCAGTTCCAAAAGCTCACCGACCCGGCGGCGGATGGTCACGCCATCCAGGCGGTAGAAGTGGCCGTATAGGGTGAGGTTCTCCCGACCGGTGGCGTTCTCGTCAATGCCCACATCCTGGGCAGCGTAGCCGATGCTTCGGCGGACCGCGGCCGGATGCGCCCGCACATCCATACCCAGCACCTGGGCTGTGCCCGAAGTGGGTTTGAGGAGCGTGGTGAGGATTTTTATGGTGGTGCTTTTACCAGCGCCGTTGGGCCCCAGAAAGGCGAAAAGCTCCCCCGCCTCCACTTCAAAGCTCACGCCATCCACGGCCCTGATGCCGCCCTTGTAAACCTTCACCAGGTCTGTAACAGAGATAGTTGGCATATTGACACTGAGCCCTACTTGTTAGAGGATGAAATATACAAAGCTTACCCCCATTATATCTCACAGTAGCTACGGAGTCATTCTGAGCGAAGCGAAGAAAATCCCCTCGTCCCCCCTTTGCTAAAGGGGGGTTAGGGGGGATTCCCCCAGACCCTTTGCTTCGCCCAGGGTGACAAGAAAACGGAGGTTGATATGGCTGACCTGACCAAGGAAGAGGTGAGGGCTATGGGCCATGCTGTTGGGCTGGAAATCCAGGACCCTGAGCTGACAGAGGTGACATACAGCCTCAACGCCCTCCTGGAAGCGCTGGACGGGATCAACCCCCCCGGCCTGGAGAACGTCGAGCCTCTGCCTATTATCCTGCCCCCTTCGTAGCCATTCAGCCGCAGAGGCACCGAGGCTCGGAGGAAATATTTCCTTGCCCTCCTTTGCCAAAGGGGAGGTTGGGGGGATTTGGGAGAAGGGAACGGAATGAGGGCAGTTGGAAAGGAGACAGCATGAATAAGTCAGATATACCCTTTCTCACCCGCATTTTCAACCTGGCAAGCGCCCCCGCCATTTCGGTGCCCTGCGGGTTCAGCTCCCAGGGTCTACCTATCGGGCTTCAAATCGGCGGGCGACCCATCGGAGAGGAGATGGTCTTGAAGGCGGCCCACGCCTACGAGCAGAGCACGCCCTGGCACACCGTGAGGCCGCCTGCCGCTGCGCCATAAGGAGATAAGATGGTGACACAATGGACGGCCTCCCGATACGACGTCATCGTTGTGGGCGCAGGTAACGCAGCGCTGACCGCGGCCATCTCGGCTTGCCAGAGTGGTGCCCGGGTCCTGGTGTTGGAGAAAGCTCCCGAAGCGGAACGGGGTGGTAACAGCAGGTTCAGCGGCGGGCTGTTCCGCTTTGCCTACGAGGGCATTGAGGACCTGAAGCCTCTCCGCCAGGGCCTCCACCTGCGGGAGTGGGACCGGGTGGACGTGGGCCACTACGACCCCGGCCGCTACTTCGATGATATGATGCGGGTGACCCAGGGCCAGGCCAGCCGAGAGTTGGTACAGGTCCTTACACAACAGTCCTACCCCACTATGGCCTGGATGACGGAGCTAGGAGTGGTCTGGGACTGGACATCCCTCTGGTCGGTGGAATCGGGAGAGCGGCTGGCCTTCAACCCTGGTAGTGTCCTTGAGGCAAAGAACAAGGGGATCGGCCTCGTGGAGTACCTCTTCGCCGCAGCCCAGCGAGCGGGCGTGGACATTGCTTACCAGGCAAAGATGGTCGGGTTCCTCCAGGACGGGTCGGGCCGCGTCACCGGAGTCCGGGTAAGGACGCCCAATCACACCGAAGAGGCTCCGACGGGAGCGGTGGTGCTGGCCTCCGGCGGTTTCGAGGCCAACGCCGAGATGCGGGCCCGTTACCTGGGGCCTGGTTGGGACCAGGTGAAGGTGCGGGGCACCCGGTTCAACACTGGCGAGACCCTTCGCATGGCTTTGGATATAGGTGCCAAGCCCGTGGGCCACTGGCAGGGCTGCCATGCGACGCCCATAGATGGCAACGCCGCTCCGGTAGGTGACCTCCGCCTCACCGACAGGACAAACCGACTCTCTTATCCCTACTCCATCATGGTGAACTCCTTGGGCAGACGCTTTGTGGATGAGGGGGAGGACCTGGGTGGATACACCTACGCCAAGATAGGCCGCGCAATTCTATCCCAGCCAGGCGCCATCGCCTACCAGATTTTTGACCAGAAGACCGTACACCTACTGGAGGAACGCTACTCCACCGGCACTCCCATCATTGGCAACACCATCCATGAGATAGCCCAGAAGTTGTCCATCCCCGCCGATGCCCTGCAACGAACGGTGGAGGAGTTCAACGCCGCGGTGCAGCCTGGCGAGTTCGACCCGGCGGTGAAAGACGGGAAGCGCACCCGTGGCCTAGAGCCCCCAAAGTCCAACTGGGCCCTTCCCATAGACTCGCCCCCTTATACGGTGTACCCCGTGGCCTGCGGTATCACCTTCACCTACGGCGGCATCCAGATAGACACCCAGGCCAGGGTGATAGATACCGAGGACAACCCCATCCCCGGCCTCTACGCCACCGGGGAGATAACGGGCAACTTCTTTTACCACAACTACCCTGGCGGAGCCGGACTCATGCGGGGCGCAGTTTTTGGCCGCATCGGTGGCGCCAACGCCGCCACCGGGGCCCTGGAAAGAAAAGGTTGAGGTTACCCTAAAAGTGCGATTTATGGCCTGGCGATGATAGTATAATGTCCCATATGGCTATTGGCAGGAGAGTCTGATGGGCAATGAAAGAGAACAGCAGCAGATACCCTTTGCTCAAGGGCCTTATCTATCTGCTGCTTTCCTCTGTGAGAAGGTTCTCACAGAAACAGACAGCGTCAAGTCGGCCATTCGGATATTGGACCGGGTTATTCTCACTGCCACAGGACCAACTCCCCCTGAACAAATGGAGCCCTTTGACTACAGTCTGGCCTTGTTCCTTAAGTTCAAGTCAGGCCGTGCCCGTGGCCCAATGCACCTTGAGGTGAGACTGGAGAGGCCAGACCGCACCAGCCCTACTCCAATCAGCCAGACCATTTACTTTGAGGGGGAGGATGACCGGGGTATAGATATTATAGGTGGGGTAAACATCAAAATAGACAGCCCAGGTCTCCACTGGTTCGACGTTTACCTGGAGGGTGTAAGGATAACTCGCATTCCCCTACGTATAGTGTACCTTACCCAATCTATACAAACTCATGCTGGAGACGGAGGTTAGTGACAGTCCTGAACAGGTGTGACATATCTACTTCCACTGAAGCGTCATTGGAGGTATCACGAACCATGTGTTCTGGTCTACCATCTTCTATGTAATCGATTGTGTAGGTCATAGCTTCCCCTAGCAATGCTTCAACCTTGCTGTAAAGCTCGGCTTGATCAACTAGCTCGTCATGAAAGTCAATAAAAGCCACATCAAGTCCATTAACCAGTCTGGTGATAATCCCATCGCGAGTTTCCAGGAGCCTGCCCATATTAGCGGTGGTCCACAATTCTAGCTCTCGGGCGTCTAATGCTCCGGTCAGGTAGCGTTCAATGTATGCCACAAGTTCTCCAAGGAGGTTGTTCATGGATGTGCCTCCTCCTGACGTCTCGGTGCCCGTTGCACCCTCTATTCTACGCCAGCAGTTCAATCAAGGGCAATGGCTAGTTTGGATCGACAGCGGTCGGCTCATTCCAGAGTATCTGGACGACAAACACCTGCCCAATCCACATCTGCGAGGGGAACCAGAGCCCTATTGCACCAGACGTCAGATAATCCGGTACAGGGACTCAAATGGAGGGATAATGTTAGAGGTATCCCAGTTCCTGAGACCTGACGGCTCTCTGGGAGCCAGTGGTAAGCCTGATCCAAAGCGGATGAGGGTATCTCCAAACGTAATCTGGGTGGCGGGCAGTGAATCAGACCAGCCACCGGATTGGAATTCATGAGCCGAGTCAATCTCACAGAAAAAGGTGAGGACAAAATAAGTGCCATGAATGAGACGTGCCGGATAGGGGAGTTTGTAGTGGGGACCCTGGTTGACAGTTACTACAGGCTCTTGTAAGATGTCTGACATCAGACAATATCAAGGGTTGTTACTATGAAAAAACCTGATGAGAACTCCAAATTACTCAAACTTAGGCCACGACGCCAACTTACCCTGCCCAGGGACATCTGTGAGCAGCTAGGACTCAAGATAGGCGATAGGCTCAGTATCACCGTAGAAGGAGACCGACTAGTAGCTCGCCCTGCACGAAATGTCGCCCTGGAAGCTCTCCAGGAGATCAGGCGACTCTTTCAGGAATCGGGGATTACTGAAGAAGAACTCCAAGAGTCTGGGCGAGAGATTAGAAAGCAACTAAGTCGGTCACGCTATGGCCAGAAAAGTTAGGCCCAGAGTGTTTCTGGACAGTAACGTCCTATTCTCTGGGCTCTACTCTGAGGAAGGTCCCCCTGGAGAGATTCTAGGGCTGCATTCTCAAGGAGAGATCATTGTCGTAGTATCACAGCAGGTCCTGGAGGAACTGGTACGAAACGTAAGAGAAAAGCTGCCACGAGCTTTGCCAGCACTAGGTATACTCCTCACTAACAACCCACCAGAAGTCGTGTCTGACCCTTCCAGGGAAGCTGTTGATCAATCAAGCGGGGTCATAAATATGCAGGATGCCCCAATACTGGCGGCCGCTATGCTGGCAAGGCCAGACTTCCTGGTGACAGGCAACACACGCCATTTCGTAGACAACCCCGAGGTGGCCCGTTTCTCCGGACTTTCTATTATGACTCCAGCTCAGTTCATAGAGTATTTCAGGGCACTTGAAGGTGAGGAATCATGAGCAAGCACCTGGGCATCATCGGCTACCCCATACGGCACTCCATCTCCCCCATTTTCCAGCAGGCAGCGCTGGACTACTACTCCCTGGACGCCACCTACCAGGCGTGGGAGGTAGAGCCTTCGTCACTGCCCGAATTCGTAGCCGGGCTGCGCTCACCAGATACCCTGGGCAGCAACGTCACCGTGCCCCACAAGGAGGCAGTGATGCCCCATCTGGACCAGGTTGATGACTGGGCCAGGATGGCCGGGGCAGTCAACACCATCGTCAACGAGGACGGGAAGCTCACCGGACACAACACCGACGGTCCCGGTTTCTTGAGAGCCCTGGAAGAGCACGGGCACTTCTCGCCGGAGGGTCGCCGCGTGCTTATCATCGGCGCTGGGGGCTCTGCCAAAGCCGTGGCTCTCGCTCTGGCCCGTCGGGGTGTGGCGTCCATAACCATAGCTAACCGCACTCTCCATCGGGCCCAGCGGCTTGCTGAGCTACTAGAAGGGCATGGCTCTCTCCTGGGTGATATAAGGGTTGAGGCAATATCTCTCATTCCCTCTGGAGAGGCCCTAGTCCAGGCCGCAGCCACGTCTGACCTAGTGGTCAACTGCACGACCCTGGGGATGGTACACGGCCCTGACGAGGACAGCAGCCCGCTACCCGCCGAATACATCCCATCCCATGCCCTGGTCTACGACCTGGTGTATAATCCACCTGAGACGCCTTTGCTGCGGGAGGCGGCCAGAGCTGGCGCAACCATCCTGGGTGGCCTGCCCATGCTGGTGTACCAGGGTGCGGCCTCCTTTGAGCTATGGACTGGCAAGAGAGCGCCGGTAGAGGTGATGATGAAAGCGGCGGAGGCGGCCCTGGCATAGGAGGATGATATGGTTCGCTTTTTAACGGCAGGAGAGTCCCACGGGCAGGGGCTTGTGATCATCGTGGAGGGCATTCCTGCGGGCCTGCCTCTCTCCGAGGATTACATAGGGGCCCATCTCGCACGCCGACAGCGAGGCTACGGGCGCGGCGGCAGAATGCTCATCGAGCAGGATAGGGCCCATATCATCTCCGGCGTGCGCCACGGCCTTACCCTGGGAAGTCCTCTAGGCATGACCATCGAGAACAAGGACTGGGTCAACTGGCAGGAAGCCATGAGCGTGGAGCCAGTAGAGGCAGAGGTCAAGCGAGTGACCCGCCTGCGCCCAGGCCACGCCGACCTGCCAGGCGCTATGAAATACGGCTTTCACGATGTACGCAACGTCCTGGAGCGCGCCAGCGCCCGTGAGACGGCGGCCAGAGTTGCCGCAGGGGCTATAGCTATGAGGCTCTTGGAGGAGTTCGGCGTAGGGCTCCATAGCCACGTGATATGTATCGGCGGACAGTGGGCCAATGTTGACGGCCCTGTAGACTGGCAGCAGGTGGAGGAGTCCCCCGTGCGCTGCGCCGACCCGGAGGCAGCACAGCAAATGATGGCCGCTATAGATGCGGCTAAAGAAGCTGGCGACACAGTGGGAGGAGTCGTAGAGGTGGTGGCTACTGACGTACCCATCGGCCTGGGCTCCCACGTCCACTGGGACCGCAAGCTGGATGGGCGCATAGCCCAGGCTCTCATGTCCATCAATGCTGTCAAAGCTGTATCCATCGGCCAGGGATGGGAGTCGGTCAATCTCCGGGGCTCCCAGGTCCATGACGTCATCGAGCCAGTCTCCGAAAAATCCCCCCAGTCCCCCCTTTACGAAAGGGGGGTTA
>Ga0137829_11081490_pt1 | contig 19507 bp, 18 predicted proteins | sample OV2TP2_FD_97737 | JGI IMG/M metagenome (GOLD analysis project Ga0137829, IMG submission 97737) | reverse complement strand
ATGTGGATAATAAAGCCCCGTTTTTATTTCTTTATAATATAGAATCACACCAGCTCTTCCTTCGCCATCTTCGCATGTTCATCAATCAGGCGGCGCTGTATTTCAAACGGCACCTGGGTGTATTCCAGGAATGTGCTTCTGAATTTTGCCCTGCCCTGTGTGATGGAACGAAGCGAGGATGAATAGCCGTCCATTTCGGCCAGCGGCACACGGGCAATGATTTTCTGAAAATGTCCTTCGCTGTCTATGCCTTCCACTATGGCGCGGCGGCTCTGCAAATCACCCATCACGGCGCCGGTGAGGTCGTCGGGGCAAAGCACTTCCACTTTATAAATCGGTTCCAGTATCTGGGGGTCGGCATGCTGAAATGCCTGGCGGAATGCCTGCAAGCCCGCAATCTTGAAAGAAATATCATTGCTGTCCACCGGATGCATCTTGCCATCATACACACATACCCGTATGTCGCGGGCATACGAACCGGTAAGCGGACCGTTCTGCATTTTTTCCATTACTCCTTTTAAAATAGAAGGCAGAAATCTTGCATCAATAGCACCGCCGACTATGCAATTGTAAAAAATCAGTTTGCCGCCCCAATCCAAATCGTAAGTATCACGGCCGCGAACATTAAGGTCTTTTGGCTCAGCCAATCCATCATACCAGGGTTCAATACGCAGCGTCACTTCGCCAAACTGCCCGGCGCCGCCGCTTTGTTTTTTGTGGCGGTAAGTGGCATCGGCAGCTTTGCGTATGGTTTCCCGGTAAGGTATTCTCGGTTTAATAAACTTCACTTCAAGCCGGTGGTTATGTTCTATTTTCCATTTTGCCACCGCCAGGTGCATATCGCCCTGGCAATGGATAAGGGTCTGCTTCAGTTCCGGTGAAACTTCCACAATCAATGTGGGGTCTTCCTCTCTCAACTGGTGCAAGGCCTGCGATAGTTTTTCCTCCTCTCCTTTTTTCAAAGGCTCAATAGCCACGGTCATGTTTGGCGGGGGAAATTCAATGGGATGCAGTTCATAATTCTTTCCTCTTGCATGCAGGGTGTTGTTGGTATGTGTATTTTTCAGTTTCAGCGTGGCGCCGATATCGCCGGCCACCAGTTCATTAGTGGCGGTGCGTTTATTTCCTTCCACCAAAAAAAGCTGGTTGATTTTCTCGGTCACATTGGTGCTTTCATTTTCCAGTTCCATGCTGCTTTTGATGGTGCCGGAATATACTTTAAAGAAGCTCAAGTCGCCCACATGGGGTTCGCTGATGGTTTTATAAATAAATATGCAGGCTGGCCCGCTGGCATCGCAGTTAAGTTTTTCGCCGCTCTTTGTAGTCTGCGGCGGCATTTCATTGGCGCTTGGGCACACATTATCAATAAAACCCATCAGGCGGCCGCTGCCCATGTTGCGTTCAGCCGAAAGACAAAACAGCGGGAACAAATCATGATTAATCATGGCGCTTTTCAATCCCTGCTTCATTTCATCTTCATCCAGTTCGCCTTTATCAAAATATTTTTCCATCAGGCTTTCATCGTTGCTGGCCACAGCTTCCACCAGTTCTTTGTGCAGTTCGTCGGCCCTTGCTTTTTCAGCATCGGGTATGGGCAGTTTTTCTGGCTTGCCGCCGCCATCTTTAAACTTGTACATCGTCATCCTAAGCACATCAATTATTTCATGAAAACCGGCCCCGGTTTGCAGCGGGTATTGCACCACTGCTATTTTATTTCCAAAATGCGCTTTGGCTTCACGAACCGTTTTGTCAAAGTCGGCATTATCATCATCCAGCTTGTTTACGGCAAATATCATCGGTGTTTTAAATTTCTCGGTATAAGACCAGATGATGTCGGTGCCTACTTCCACTCCCATCACTCCGTTCAACAGCATCACGCCGGTATCTGCAACACGTAATGCAGATATTACTTCGCCTACAAAGTCGTCGTAGCCGGGTGTGTCAATGATATTTATTTTATAGCCGCGCCATTTGCTGTGCAGGAGCTTGCTAAAAATAGAATTACCACGATCCTGTTCCAGTTCGTGGTAATCCCCGGTGGTGTTTCTTTCGGCAATGCTGCCGCGGCGTGTTATCAGGCCGGCTTCATATAGCATGCATTCCGCTAAGGTGGTCTTACCGGAGCCGGCGTGGCCCAGCAAGACAATATTTTTTACATGTGAGGTATCAAATTCTGCCATGGCAAATGTTTTTAGTTGTTTTTAATCGGGTTCACAAATCCATCAGGAGACGGGCGGGTGGTGAGGAAGACCGCCGGCCTGGGCGAAAATATTCTGACCGGCGGACTTCGGCAATTCGTTCAGATGGCAATTCGTTAATTCAGTTTTTGAACAAATCTGTTGAATTCATCCTTCAGGTGCTTCAATGTGCTTTCAAGCGCCTGGTATTCTTCAAAAAGCCTTTCGTGTTCAGCAAGCGTATCTTCTGTAAGCTGCCCGTTGTTGGCGGCGGTTTCAAACTGCACTCTGCGGTCATGGGCTTTGATGGCCTGCTTCAGGTCATGAACGTTGATGAGCTGGATGTGAAACTGGTTGTGGTAATGTTCTACATCGTGCAGATGTTCTTTGGAGAGTTGGGGGCTGGCAGCCTGCTGAAGTTGTTTTTTTAGTTGGTTTAGTTCATCGCGGAAGGAACGCAACGACTCTCTCCAGGTGTTGCATTCCCCGGAAAGCTGTGAGATGTCAACTGTAACCATGGGATGTAAAATTTAAAAGGTGAATAAAAACCGTCCGGTTCCCAGGGCGGGTATCTTGGCGTATTAAATTTAGTATAGATTTTCAGAAGTCTCAAGATTTTTTTTATACAAAAAAGGCTGCAAAATGCAGCCGTTTAATTTTATTCACTTTCCCGGATTTACTATCCTTTCTTTTTCTTCACGGTAGTTTTTTGCCCCTTCACTTTTCCGCCCGGTCCTTTTACAGTTGTCTTCTTTACCGTGGTTTTATTTCCTCCAGGCCCGGTAACGGTAGTTTTTGATTTTGAAACCCGGTATTTTCCAATGGATGCCGAATGACGTGTGTGAACAATGGCTGAAGTGGTTCTGTGCGGTTTATAAATGGCATGGGCATGAACCACCCGGTGTGTATGCACCACTACAAAACTGCGGTGATAGTGTATGTGAAAAGGATGCCACAAATGCCAGGTAAAGGGACGCCAGGGGCGCCACCATGGCGGGTAGTAAAACCAGCGCCAGGGCGAAATCCATGGCCGGTAAACCGGGCCATACACAAACCTTACCGATGGCCAGAACCAGACATTGACAACAATTCTTGAATTACCATAATCCGAACTGATACCTGGGCCGCGGCCGTTATCATCCGCATCATCATCGCCGCCGCCATCAGGCTCCACTATCACCTGCTCACCATAAATGTCTTTATCGCCGACAATTTGCAATATGGCTGTTGTATCTCCTGTTCTTTCCAGTTCAATCACCGCTATGTCCTGGCTTTCTTTTTCGGAAACCACGACCCGGAGCACAAAAGCATGATTGTTTTTATCGGCGTTATCAACCACCCTGATGTAATCAATATCCCCGTCGCCATTCAGATCAAGATTATTTACATAATTGCCCTCTGTATTGATTGCTTTTTCAAAATCTTCAATAGTTGCAGCTTGATGAAACATCTGCAGGGCGCCCTGCAGGCTGAAGTTATCACCCGGCAGACCGGTGGAATCAATGGCCGGACGGTTTTGCGCCGGTACGATTTCCGGCAATGCAAAAAGAATTGCCATGGGCAGTAAGTAATGGCATGATTTCATAAAACAATTTTCAGGTTTAAGATAGCTGAGTTTTTGAATCGTTTTACCTGCCGTCAAAAAATGTTACAGGAATTTATTAACATCGGCCGCTTTGTTCTGTAAGTTAAATTATAATTCTGAGGATTTTTATGTGGGTGAATTGTGGAGTCTTGCAATAAAAAAACACCCTAAATTGCGGCCGGTGATTTCGCAGCAAACCATACAGCAAATACTCAGCCGTATCAATATTGTGGAGGTGATTGGGGGTTTTGTAAAACTGAAAAAGCGGGGTGCCAATTACCTGGGGCTTTGCCCTTTTCATAATGAACGAACGCCTTCTTTTTCTGTTTCACCTGCCAAAGAAATTTATAAATGTTTCGGTTGCGGGCGCAGCGGCAATACTATCAGCTTCCTGATGGAGCATGAAAAATACAGCTACGTGGATACACTGCGCTGGCTGGCCGGCAAATATGGCGTAGAAATAGAAGAAACTTTCGTCACGGATGAGCAGCGCCAGCAAATGCAGGCGGCCGATAGCCTGTACATCATCAACAATTTTGCACAGCAGTTTTTTACCAAACAACTTTTTGAAACCGAGGAAGGCCGCAACATCGGTCTGAGCTATCTGAAAGAACGGGGCTTCAGAGAAGACATCATCAAAAAATTTCAATTAGGCTATAACCCTGAAGCTAAAAACAGTTTTGCAAAAGCAGCACTGGCTGCACAGTATAACCAGGAATTGCTTCTGAAGACGGGGCTTGTAGTAAACCGTAATGAACAGTTAGTTGATAACTACCGCGGCCGGGTTATTTTTCCTGTACACAATCACAGCGGTAAAGTGATGGGCTTTGGAGCCAGGATATTAAAAACTACCGACAAGGCGCCCAAGTATATTAATACGCCGGAAAATGAGATTTATATAAAAAGCAAAATCCTTTATGGCTCTTATTTAGCCCGGCAGGCAATTGACAAAGCTGATGAATGCCTGCTGGTGGAAGGTTACACCGATGTGATTTCGCTTCACCAGGCCGGTATTGAAAATGTGGTGGCCAGCGGCGGCACATCGCTTACACAGGAACAGCTTCGGCTGATTAGAAAATACTCCCACAATCTTACCATCATTTACGATGGCGATCCGGCGGGTGTGAAAGCAGCCCTCCGCGGTCTTGATCTTGCGCTGGAAGAGGGATTGAACGTAAAACTGGTATTGATTCCGGATAACGAAGACCCTGACAGCTATGTGCACAAGGCCGGTGCTTCAGCATTTACTGAATTTGTAAGAAGCAGTAAGAAAGATTTTATACTATTCCAGCTGGAAGTGGCGCTGAAAGATGCCGGCGCCGACAGCAATAAAAAAGCCGGCGTGGTGAACAGCATTGCCGAAACCATTTCGAAAATCAACAAGGCGGAAGATTTTACAAAACAGCAGGATTATATTAAGCAATGTGCCGAGATTTTAAAAATAGATGAAGCGGGATTGCATGCCCTGGTAAATAAATTTATCCGCAACCGCATCAGCACCCAGGAAAAAGTGTTGCCTCCCGATAGCTATCGGGATGAAGAGGCAAAACATTTTGAAGAAAATGCACAAAAAGCAGCGGCAACCGATTACGAGGACTCTACTTTTACCTTGTTGTTTAAGGATGAACTGCAGGAAAAAGAATTTGCCCGGGTATTGCTGGAACACGGCAATAAACAATGGACAGATAAACTGATTGCCGAATACATGCTGGAAGAAATTATGGATGAAAGTTTGTTTGACAATGCTGAAGTTTTGAAGTTATTGCATGAATTCCGGGTGCTGCTTGAAAAAGATAAGAAAGGCATTAATAAAAATATTTTTGTTTACCATCCGGATCATGTCATCAGCGCTTTTGCCGTTTCGCTGCTCAATTTTCCTTATGAAGAAAGTCAGCACTGGAAAAGAGAGTTCAGCAATTCCACCGGCTACCAGCCCAGGCTGTTTGAAAAAAGCTATGAAGATTTTCTGCGTTCTGTAAGCGCAGGTAATGAACCCGAGCTGATGACTTACCTCAAGATGGATGAAGACAAAACGCATATCGAGGTGGAATCAGCAGTGAATTATCTGAAGCTGCGGAAAATAAAAAGGATGATGCTCGAAAACCAGGCTGACCTTGAAAAACCTCATAACCCCGAAGAGTACCGCCACCTGACCCAGACTCACGAACACCTGAAGCAAATGGAAAAGGAAATAACGGGAAGGATGGGGACAGTTATTCTGAAATAAGAAAATTAACCAGCAGGCAATTTGGTACCGGAATAAATATCACTGAGTGCAATTGTAATTGAAACAGTTTTTATAGTTAACACATCAATAAACTTTTTCATTTCTTCCAATTCCCAATGCCCCGCAGCGTTTAACCGGAAAACATAAACACCGATTGCCAGTGAATCAATAAGGATATATTCTTTTAGAGACGGAATTTCTCTGTATAAAGCGAACTTGCCACCCATTTCATAGTCGCGGGTAGAAGGAGAAAGTATTTCAATAATAACTGATGGATTGGCAGCAACATCACCGCCGGGATTGTCGATTGCAGGATTACAATAAATGGTAATATCAGGATAAGTGTAGAGGGTATTTTCAGGAATATGCAACCGCATATCGGGGCCATAAGGCCTGCAAGGCTTACCTTTTAATCTTAAGGCTAAATCTCCGAATAAACTGGTGAAAATTTCATTATGATTATAACCGGCGCCGGACATGGCCAATAACTCTCCATGCCCTTGCATACGAAAAATTTCACCACGGTAATATTCGTGTCTCTCCTCTGCTATTCTTTCCATTTGGAGATATTCTTCTTCAGTAAATTTATTTTTGCCATATGCAACGGCAGGTTCTCTTATTTCCATAGCTTAAATTTACTGCATTTCTTTTGCATTCCCCAACATCATATCACTGTACGACTCTGCTATCAATTCTTCTTCCCGGATACCAAATTCTTTTAAATAAAACCGGCATTGCTCCAATAATTCAGCCTCGGTTTTATCAGCCTGAACATTTCCTGCTTCTATTTCGACATATGAACCAAGGCCCGGCACTTCGTCAATATGGAATTTCACATTGCCGATATAATAAATCTCCCGGTTTTTCCTGACGATCATTTTTATTCCGCAGGCTTTTGTTAATACTTCTTTTAGTCCGGCCAGGTCATTGATTTTTACAAGCTGAAAATGGGAACTTTTCGGACCAGGCTGATTGCTGCGATTATAAAAAATCAGGTTGTTTTCAATAGTGCCTTCTCTGAGTTTCAGCCGGCCATTGACTACATTAAAATACGTATCGGTTTGTTCATCCAGGCCTTTGTACAAGGCGTCATGTTGCATTAAATAATTTCGTACGACTCCAGGTTGCCGGCAGCGGGCTTTTATTTCTACATTCAGGTTAGGCATAAAAAAAGATAACCATGAAAATATCATGGTTACCCTTTTTTTCCAATAAAACTTTTTTAAGCTTCCATTGCAGCTACTTCCCTGCGGCTCATTCTTACTTCCTCCACATAAGCTCCTTTGCAATAGCGGGTGGCTGTCCAAACGTGATCGAGCGCCACCTGATCGGCACATTCATAACCTGCCGAAGTCAGCTTAAGCCAGCTGCATTCGCGGTTAAGATCGGTCACAATTTTGGATGTGGATTTCGGGAATGCAACCCAGAATTTGGAATCTTTCTTCAGTGCAGGCATTACCTCTTGCAGAATGCTGTTAAGCTGATTTTCGTTCACGGCAAAAATCAAGGCAAAATCAATCTTACGGCTTTTGAGAAGCGGCGTAACATTTTTTGCGAAGGAAAGTTTGCTGAACTGTTTTTCGATGGAAGAAGGTAAACCCTGGATCAGAAGATTCTTTTCATCTGCCAGTTGAAGCTTTTCAAGAATCGTTTGAGACATACCTGAAAATTGGTGTTTTTGGGGTTTCCGAAACCGCCCGGTTTGATAACCGGATTCAGTGTCACAAATTTGCGGGGCACAAATTTAGGGATTCTTAATTTCTAAACACCCATTCGATAAAAGAAAATCAGGCAAGGCCATTAATGGGCCGGATTCTTTATTCTAATCAATTTTTTCAGACATCTGTACTAACTGCTATTTAGTCACCGGCTTATAATATTTCAGCGCCTCGTCCATGAATTTTTGAATTTGTTCAATTCTTTTGCCTTCACTTGGGTGAGTACTCAGAAATTCTGGTGGTTTTTGACCTTCGGATGCTTTTTCCATCCGCTGCCACAGGCCGATGGCTTCCTGAGGATTGTAGCCAGCCATAGCTGCCCATATTAATCCAAAACGATCTGCTTCCAGTTCATGTTTTCGGGAAAATGGCAACATAAGTCCCACCGTGGAGCCGGCACCATAAGCTGCCCTGAAGAGGTTTTGTGTTTCTGCCGGTTTATTAGAAAGCGCCACCTGCAGGGCCACATCTCCTGCCACCTGCAACAAGCCGGCACTCATTCTTTGATTGCCGTGCTGGAGCAGCGCATGAGAAACTTCGTGACCCATTACCACTGCAAGCGCTGCTTCATTTTGAGTTATTGGCAATAAACCGGTGTATACGACAATTTTACCACCGGGCATGCACCACGCATTTACAGCTTTATCTTCTACCAGGTTGTAATCCCATTTATAACCACTCAACTTATCGCTAAGTCCTTTTTCAGCATAGTAGGTTTCTACGGCTTTGGTAATACGCTGCCCTACCCTTCTTACCATTTCAACATCGCGGTTGCCTGATGCAGTCACTACTTTGTTTGATGATAAAAACTGCTGGTATTGCTGTGTTCCCATTGCCTGCAGGTCAGACTCGGGCAGTAATGTGAGCTGCTGCTTACCTGTAAGGGCATTGCGGCTGCATGCAATGGCTACCGCGGCTACAAGGAATGATGAGATAATAAATCTTGTCATAGCTGCATTTGTTTTCATATAGGATTCAATGATTATACCAACTTCAACTCTGAAATTTGATGCAATGTGAAGGAAAGTTAATGAATTTCTAAAGCTTGTTTCTTTCAGTGCCTTCTCGCCTGCGCTGGCGCCTGCGGTCGCGGTGTTTCAGAATAGGAACTTTGCTTTCGTTACCATGCAGCAGCCTGCCAATGTTTTTCTGGTGAGTGATGAGCACCATCAGCGCCACAGCAATGGCAAATATTCTGTAGAGGTCTTCCGGTTCATTGAAGATGACAAGGATGAAAACGGGAAAAGCAATACTGGCAAGTATGGAACTTAAAGAAACGAACCGGGTAAGATATAATACCAGCAAAAAAACACCGACACAGCATACAGCCACCAGGGGCTGTATGCCCAGTACCATTCCGAACACAGTTGCTACACCTTTTCCTCCACGAAACTCGGCCCATATCGGGAATATATGACCAATTACTGCAGCGAGCCCCAACCCGATTTGCAGGTTGGTAAGCTGTGTTTCATGATCAAGGTAATAGGGTAAAAGAAAGGAAAGTTTTACGGCTATAATCCCTTTCAGCATGTCAGCAAGCATGACAAAAGTGCCCCATCGGGGACCCAGGATACGGAAAGTGTTGGTAGCGCCGGCATTGCCGCTGCCGTAGTCGCGGATATCAATTCCAAAAAAATATTTGCTCACCCAGACAGAGGAGGGAATGCTGCCAATCAGATATGCCAGAACGATCAATAAGAATTCGTTCATTTAACCTTTGGTTGAAGTAGGAGGGCAAATTTAGGGAAAAAACAGCCAGAGTTAACACTAATTTAATACACATCTGAGTGGCAGTTACTTAGTATACTGAATGCAAATCCAGCCTTCTTTGGTCAGTTCGTGTGTAAGCTGAAGGCCTGAATGTTTTGCCAAATCATTTATTTCAGGTTTATCTGCTGTCAACAATCCGCTCAGTAAAAGCACGCCGCCGGCCGGCAACCCGCTGCAAAGCGAATTCCAGTTTGCAAGAATGATATTCTTGTTGATGTTGGTCAGCGTGATATCTGAAGTATTTTCGCCTGCAGGTTCCGATTTTTTTTTAAGACAAATTTTGCTGCATTTGTTTCTTGCAAAATTTTCAGCCGCATTTTCAATACTCCAGTCATCATTATCAATTGCAATCACGGATGCGGCGCCTAATTTTTCAGCCAGTATGGCAAGGATACCGGTGCCGGTACCAAAGTCGAGAACTTTTTTTTCTTTAAATTCAATTTTACGCATCAGCTCTATCATCATGTGGGTGGTGGCATGATGACCGGTGCCAAAACTCATTTTCGGAGTAATGATTATTTCAAATTCTGTTCCCGGCAGCGGCGGATGAAAATCGGCACGAACAGAAACGAAATCGTTGACCACCACCGGCTGAAAATTCGATTCCCAGAGTTTGTTCCAGTTCGTTTCTGCGAGCAGTGAAGTTGTATAACCCAGCTGGTATTTGTAGGCCACTTCATTCAGCACCAGGGCATCAAATTTTTTTTTGCTGATGTAGGCATCCAGCCTTTTTTCATGTTCTTCAAATCCTTCGTAGCCGGCATCGGAAAGCTGCGCAACCAGCATTTCAATTTGTTCCGGCTGCAGATTCTGAAATGTAATTTGTATATAAACCATACCGGCACAAAAGTACTACTGTCTTCAAAGCCTGATTTTTATTTTGTAAATAAAAATCCCCGTAAAAACGGGGGAAAAATTTGGATTTATATTTACCTGTTTGCCGGCGGCCTATCCTGTCTTTCGGGTTTTGGTATCAAGGCCTTTCTCGAAAGTTTGAACTTGCCGGATTTCGGGTCGGTGCCAATCAACTTCACTTTTATTACATCACCTTCCTTCAGCACACCGTCAAGTGTTTCCAGGCGTTTCCAGCTCACTTCGCTTATATGCACCAGCCCCTGCTTGCCGGGCAAAAACTCTACAAATGCGCCAAAGGGCATGATAGATTTCACCGAAGCCTCATATACATCACCCACAACAGGGATTGCAACAATTCCTTTAATCCAGTTCTCGGCTTTTTCAACCCCTTCCTTATTTGTACCAAAAATGCTTACCTCACCCATATTGTTTATCTCTTCAATATTGATGGTGGTGCCGGTTACCCGCTGCATTTCCTGTATCACTTTACCGCCCGGGCCTATAACAGCCCCGATAAATTCACGGTCAATAAACATCTTTATCATTCGGGGTGCATGCGGCTTCACTTCGGGTCTTGCTTCTTCTATGCATTGGTACATGGCATCCAATATATGCTGCCTTCCCCGGCGGGCCTGCTCCAGCGCCTGTGCCATCACCTGCATGCTCAGGCCATCCACTTTAATGTCCATTTGCACACCACAGATTCCGTCCCGTGTTCCCGTCACTTTAAAATCCATATCACCCAGGTGATCTTCATCGCCAAGAATATCGCTGAGGATAGCATACTTGTCATCCTTAGTTATCAGGCCCATGGCAATACCGCCCACATGTTTGGGAAAGGGTACACCGGCATCCATCAGTGCCAGCGAACCGGCGCATACAGTGGCCATGGATGAAGAACCATTTGATTCCAGGATATCACTTACCACACGAACCGTATACGGGAAATCACTGTTAGGCATCATCTGCTTCAGCGAACGCATGGCCAGGTTGCCATGGCCAACTTCTCTTCTTCCCGGCGCCCGCATCATTTTTACTTCGCCGGTGCTGAAAGGCGGGAAATTATAATGCAGGAAAAATTTTGAGTCGAAAGATTTTGCAGCGCTTTCTATCAGCAGTTCATCAAGCGGGGTGCCCAGTGTTACGGTTGTTAGCGATTGGGTTTCTCCCCGGGTAAACAATGAGGCTCCGTGCGGCGAAGGCAATATATCCACTTCCATATCCAGCGGGCGGATATCTTCAAGCCCGCGGCCGTCCAGCCTTACTTTTTCATCCAGTATCATATCCCTGACTACATAGTACTGCACATCGCCAAAATATTTTTTAACCAGCTTTTTAATCTCATCCGGCATTTCTTCACCTTCCGGCAGGGTCAGCCCGGTTTTGATTTGCTCCATTAATTCTTCTTCCAGCACTTCAAACATTTCGCTGCGGTCCGCCTTGCTGTGCTTTCCTTTGGCTATCTCGTATACTTTTGATCTGGCAAATGCATTTACTTTTTCACGTAAGGCTTCATCCTCTGCAGGTTTTTTATATTCTCTTTTATCTTTCACGCCGGCCATTTCACGCAATTCCTGCTGCGCTTTTATCTGGATGCGGATGGCATCATGCGCTATCTCCAGCGCTTTTATCAAATCCGCTTCGCTGCACTCCTGCGCCTCTCCTTCCACCATCATCAGGTTTTTTTCCGTAGCAGCAATTATAAAATCAAGGTCGGCTCTTTCCAGTTCGTTGCGGCTGGGGTTCACAATGAATTCCCCATCCACCCTCGATACTCTTACTTCTGAAATAATCTCTTTAATGGGAATATCGGAAACAGCCAAAGCTGCCGAAGCGGCCAGGCAAGCCATTGCATCGGGCATTACCTGCTCATCGCTTGATATAAGGGTTACCAGCACCTGCACTTCGCAGAAATAATCTTCGGGAAACAACGGCCGCAGGGCCCGGTCAATCAATCTTGAAGTGAGCACCTCGTAATCGTTGAGTTTTGCTTCCCGTTTAAAAAACGAACCCGGAATACGGCCTGCAGCGGCAAACTTTTCCTGGTAGTCTACCGTCAGCGGAAAAAATTCCTGGCCTTCTTTAGGTTCCTTGTTGGCCACTACTGTGGCCAGCAGCATGCAGTTGCCCATCCTCACCGTCACAGCGCCATCGGCCTGGCGGGCCAGCCGGCCGGTTTCAATGGTAACCATACGGCCACCGCCTATATCAAACGTTTTACGAATAGGTTGTTGTAACATAATCTTGTAGTTTATGATTTGTGGTTTATCATTTATGATTTTACACAAACTGTTTAGTGAAGTTATTTTTGAGCCAGGCTGCTTTGCTACTATGTAACATCCGTTGCGACGCTCCGTTCATCGTTCTTATCGTTGTTCAGCAAGAGTTCGAAGAAACTTTTTTAACAGCAAAAATGAAGCTGTCTAAAAACAGTTATTCCCAACATCCTGAAAAGAAAGTTGAGAATAGTAATATCTAATCTGATTAGTGAATCAACCCGGATTAGAGTACACTTCCCAAAGTCCCCTTCAGGGGCCGGGGTGTGTTTTTACTTCCTGATTCCAAGTTTCTCAATCAATTGCCGATACCCGGTAAGGTCGTTCTTCTGCAGGTAGTTCAGCAAGCGCTTACGCTTACCTACCAGCCTCATCAGGCCGCGGTGTGTTGAAAAATCTTTTTTGTTGGTTTGAAGATGACCGGAAATCTGGCTGATTCGTTCTGTCAGCAGGGCAATCTGTCCTTCGATTGAACCGGTGTTGGTTTCCTTCCCGCCGTACTGGGCGAAAAGAGTTGCATTTTTTTCTTTTGTTAATGGCATCTTTTGCTTTTTTTAAATGTCATCCGATTTTCATCCCATTATTAAGTGGCGGCAAAGGTAGGGCAAGGACAGCGAATGGCAAAGCAGTTTTTGCGAGCGGAGCGAAGCAATCCTCCCGAACCCGGATTCCAAAACACAACAGTCCTCTTACGCTTAAGCTTCAGAGGGCAGGCCAGAAAACTTAGCTTTGCCCGATGGAATTTACCCAGGATACAAAAAACATACTTGGTCTTCAACTGCCCACCGATCCGCGATGGGTAAACCTGGCAGCCATATCGCTACAGGAAATTCTCACCGACCATGCCTATTGTGAGCAGAAGGCGGCCACGTCCTGCATATCACTTATTCAGCGCTACAGCGAAAAGGAAAAACTGGTAAAAGAACTTTCACCGGTGGTTACGGAAGAATGGGGACATTTTCGCCTTGTGCTTGCAGAGCTGGAAAAAAGAAACCTGCAACTGGGCCGGCAGCGCAAAGATGAATATGTGAATCAATTGCTCGAATTTCAGAAGAAAGGTGGAAGCCGTGACGAAAGGCTGCTTGACCAGTTGCTCATCATGGCATTGATTGAAGCCCGCAGTTGTGAACGATTCAAAAGATTAAGCGAAGGGCTGAATGATGAATACCTCCGCCACTTTTACCGCCGCTTTATGGAAAGCGAAGCCGGTCATTACACACTCTTCATTGATCTGGCCGAAACATACATAGACAAAGAAACCGTGCGCCACCGCTGGAAAGAATGGCTGGACTATGAAGCGGAAGTAATACAGAACCTGGAAGTACGGGGCGACAGGATGCATTGAGCCAAGAGTAAAAAAAGAGAGAAAGAGGAAATGAGAAAAGAGTATTGAACAGAGAACTGTGAACAGGATAAGTTGACTATTGACGCAAGAAACGGGCAATCGTCAATATACAACAGACAATTTTCCAACAACCCCTGTGCCTCTGCCTGCCCGACAGAGTCATTCGGGCGGGGTTCATCCGGGGGCAGCAATAAATAACCAGCAACATGAAAGAAATTACTTTACTCAAAGCAGCCACGGCTTTTTACGATTACACACCGGATTTGCCGCCGCATGAAGCCGGCGCCATCTCTTTCACCCCGCTGCAGGGCGGGCTCATCAACCGGAGCTGGCTGGTACAAAGTGAGCTGAAAGTTCCTTTTCTTCTGCAGCAAATCAACACCCATGTTTTTTCCAGTCCCGAAGATGTACAGCACAACTATATCACCATTTCCCAGTATGCAGAATTTGAATTCACCGGCCTGCGGCTGCCTTATCCGAAGTATTTGAATGTACGTGACAGTCTTTACATAGATAAACAGGGTAATTACTGGCGGGCATTTGAATATATTGACAATGCTTTTAGTGTTTCCATTGCACAAAAACCGGCGCAGGCTAAAGCCACGGCAAAAACCTTTGCAAAATTCACAGCGGCTTTTGAAGAGTTTAATACCGGGTTATTAAAAACAGTTATACCGGATTTTCATAATCTTTCATTCCGGCACCGTCAGTTCCTGGAATCACTCAACACCGAACTGTATGAACGAATGCCCAAAGCCCTGCCGCTGATTGAAGAGTTGAAGAATCGGGAACGCTACATTCACTTTTATGAACTCATTACGGAATCACCGGAAAACTTTCCGCAGCGGGTAATGCATCACGATGCCAAAATTGCCAATGTGCTGTTCAGCAAAAAAAACGGGAAAGTGATTTGCCCGGTTGATTTCGATACGGTGATGCCGGGCTATTTCTTTTCCGACCTTGGGGATATGGTACGCTCCATGGCCTGCAGTGTGGATGAAAACAACAGAGACTTTAACCGCATCAAAATCCGAAGCGCTTTTTACAAAGCCATTCTTGACGGCTACCGCAGCGTGATGGGTAAGTATTTAACCGATGCGGAAAAAAAATATATCCACTATGCCGGCCTGCTGATGATTTACATGCAGGCGCTGCGTTATATGGCCGATTACCTGAATGGCGACATATATTACCACACTGCGTATCCTGAACAGAATTTTAACCGGGCAAAGAACCAGTTGGTTTTATTGCAGCGGCTGGAGGAGTTTTTGCAGAAAGAATATAATATTAAAGTATGATTTTTTTCACCCCAACTTCCGCCTCCGAAGCAAACACCTGCGGCTTGTAACCGGTTTCTTTTTCATAATAAGCAGAAATTTTTTCTGCAAAATCATCAAAGCAATTTTTTTTCAGCAAAGCAATGGCACAGCCACCGAAACCGGCGCCGGTCATTCTTGCACCAATACAACCGGCAAAAGTTTTACAGAACTCAACAATCGTGTCCAGCTCTTTGCCGCTTACTTCGTACCAATCTTTCAATGACTGATGTGAAGCATACATCAGTTTACCGAAAGTGAAAAGCTCGCCGGCCTTCAGCGCATCCCTCGCCTCCCCCACCCTGAAGTTTTCGCTGATGACATGCAATGCTCTCTTCTCCAGTACTGCATCATTTATCAAATGACGATGCGCATTGAAATCATGCAGACTCACATCGCACAGATGCTGAACCGTTAATTCCTTTTTCAGCGCCTTCAATGCACGGCCGCATTCGGCAAAGCGTTCGTTGTATTTTGAATCGGCCAGCATTCTCGGTTTATTGCTGTTGATGATGGCAAGGCAATATTCACCGGTTTCAAAAGGCAGGTATTCGTATTCCAGCGTATCGCAGTTGAGCAGGATGGATTTACCTTTTTTTCCCATTGCCACGGCAAACTGGTCCATGATGCCGCAGTTGACGCCGATAAATTCATTCTCCGCCTTTTTACACATTACAGAGATGTCTTTATTTGAAATTTTCAAAGCAAACAGTTCACTTAATGCAAAAGCCATCAGCACTTCGATGGAAGCCGATGATGACAGGCCGGCAGCAATTGGAAGATTGCCGTAAAAAAGCATATTCAGTCCCGAAACGGGATGACCGCTCTGCACAACTTCGTTGATGACGCCCAGCGGATAGTTATACCATTCCTTTCCGCTCTTTGAGTAGGATTCCTGCAAATGCAGATTAGCCGTTTCAGGAAAATTGAGGCACTGAAAACGCAGCAGTTTGTCTTTGTTTTTTGAAATGGCAAGATAAGTGCCCAGTGAAATGGCGCAGGGCATCACCTTGCCTCCATTGTAGTCTATATGCTCACCGATAAGGTTTACCCGGCCGGGACAAAAGAAAATATGTTCGGGCTGATTGCCGAACCGCTGTGAAAATTCCTTTATCATTGCATTCACATCCATCGCCAAAGCTTATGCCTGTTTCCAAAAACTTTTGTTTGAAAGATTCATCCGGTGAAGATATTTATTTGTTTACGCTCCGCAATAAACGTAACACGGAAGTTCGTATTTCCAATTACGGCGCCATCATCACTTCGCTGAAAATAAAAATGCCTGATGGCAGTTGCAATGACCTGGTGCTGGGCTTTGAAGATGTGCAGGAATATTTTTCTGAAAATTATCTGAAACAATATGCTTATCTCGGTGCCGCCTGTGGCCGCTATGCTAACCGGATTAAAAACGGGAGATTTTTTTTAGATGGAAAAGAATACCGAGTCACTCAAAATATGGGCAGCGATCACCTGCATGGCGGTCATGAAGGATTTGACAGAAAAACCTGGCAGGTAGTTTCCTTTTCTGAATCACCGGTTGCAGCACTTGAACTTAAATACGGGGGCAAAGACTGTGAAGAGGGATTTCCCGGCAACCTCGAAACCATCCTTCGCTTTGAACTGAACGATGATGATGAACTGAGTTATGAATTTATTGCCACCACGGATAAACCTACTGCCGTAAACCTGACTCATCACAGTTATTTCAATCTAAACAACGGAACAGGTACCATTGCGAATCATGAAGTGAGAATTCCTGCTTCCAGCTTTCTGGCGCAGGATGAAGGACTGGTGTGCAACGGCGATTTGATTCCCGTTGCAAATACAAAGTATGACTTCAGAAATTTTAAAACTATCGGAAAAGAATGGGATGAAAGTTCAGGTTATGATCAGTGTTTTGTTATTGACAACAAAACGGATGATTTAAGTCTTGTTGCGGAAACAAGGTCTCTGCAATCTGGAATTACGCTTCAGATTTTTTCCACTGAGCCGGCTGTGCAGTTTTACACGGGGCAGGGATTGGGAAGCCTGAAAGGCAAGAATGGAATTGAGTATGGCGCTTACTCAGGTTTTTGCCTGGAAACACACAAACATCCCAATGCCATCAATATCCCTCATTTCCCCAACACCGTGTTAAGACCGGGTGAAAAGTATTATCAGAAGAATGTATACAAAATCATTCAGGCAGATATGAAATAGCGTATTTCTTCTTCAAATGGCAGAAAGGGGAATTTTGACTGAAGTTCCCTTACTTTTTCCAGATTTGCTTTCAGGAAAGCTTTATGCGCTTCCGTAGAAGGATGAAAGGGTTTATGATTTTTGGCTATAACAATCTTCCTGATTTCATTCATCAGCTGCTGCGACTCTTCATCAATAAAACTCTCCCTGAATTTTTCCATCACAAACTCCGTGGCCGGGTAGTTGGGATGAACCATATCCACATCATAAAAGCGGTAATCACGCAGCACGTCTATTACCAGCTCATAAGCGGGAAAATAATACAGGCCGGAAAATTTATTGACGATATGATGAACCGCTTCAATCAGTCTTGCCTTGCTGCGGTTGTTTTCCACCACGCCATCCCGGATATGCCGCACCGGGCTGATAGTGAAAATAATTTCCAGGTTGGGATTAAACTGTTTCAGGCGATGGTACGTATTATCCAGCATCGAAATGATTTCATCAATGCCAGGCAAATGTTTATTGAACCATTGGGCAGGGGCACGGTGGCAGTTGGCGACTCCCAACCCCCCTAAAGGGGGCTTTTGAAAAGACTCCGCTGTCTTGACATGTTGCTCAGAAATTTTGTAATTAAACGATGAACCCAAAGTAATAATCAACCAATCTGCGACTTTCAAAAAATGATGCGCCTGCTGTTGTGAAGCATTGATTGAATCCAGGCATTCCAGCTTGTCAACATTCGAAAAACGGGAATGATGGTTCCAGCTATGCCATACTTCATTCAGGTAAAATAAATCATCTGCCGTGTAGCGCCTGTCATCAATATAAGTTTGCAGGCTGCGGCAAACGCTGGCGGGGTCAAACAAGATGCCATTGGGATTTTGCAGTACGGAAAACTTTAATTCCTCCAGCGAATTGCCGATGTGTTCGGTAAAACAAGACCCTATAAGCAGTATCCTGTCACGGTAACTGATTTTCTTTTCCGGAGGTTTTATTTGTATGGGTAACTGAAACTGCATAAAACTTAAACAAAAATTTCACTGGCCAGCCGGATGCTTTCTGCCAGCGCTTCCTTGTTAATACCGGTATTCAATTCTTTGTTTTCAAAATAATTTATCATCCATTCGGTGTTCATGTTGCCTACCAGTTCATCATTTGCCATAGGGCAGCCGCCGATGCCTTTCAGGGCGCCGTCAAATCTCTTGCAGCCTGCCCGCACAGCTGCTTCCAGTTTTTGCTGCCAGTTCTGGTAAGTGGAATGAAGATGCACTCCGATTTCAGTGCCCGGTAACGATTCTACCAGGTAGCTGGTCATTTCATACACCTGTTCGGGAGTGGCCACACCCACCGTATCGGCTAGCGAAATAATTTCGATGTCCAGTGCCACCAGTTTTTCCACCCAACCGAAAACAATTTCTTCATTATAATGCTCGCCATACGGATTGCCAAAGCCCATCGAAATATAAATGACCAGTTTCTTTTTTTTGCTGACGCAAAGATTCTGAATCTCTTCCACCCTGCGCAGCGATTCGGCAATAGAAGCATTGGTATTACGAAGTTGAAATGTTTCCGACACAGAAAACGGGAAGCCGAGATAAGAAATTTGTTCAAACTCACTTGCTTCCTCAGCACCTCTTTTGTTCGCAATAATTGCGAGCAGTTTTGAACTACTGGCTCCTGACTCCAGACTCCTGACTACTTCTTTGGTATCCGCCATCTGCGGAATCGCTTTCGGCGAAACAAAACTTCCGAAGTCAATGGTGTCAAACCCAACTTTAAGCAATAAATTGATGTATGCAATCTTTTTTTCCGCAGGAATAAAATTTTTCCAGCCTTGCATGGCATCACGGGGGCATTCAATCAGTTTGACTTCATTCATACTTCAAAGTTCGCTAATAAATTTAAGTGTGAAATGTGACAGATTAAGGAGTGAGTCAACTTTCGGTTTGGATGACCCAATCTGAAAAAGTCATTCAGTATGTGATTAGGCAACACGTTGCCTCATCACCTCATATAGAATTATTCCCGCCGCTACTGACACATTCAGGCTTTCAAAA
>Ga0137829_11117037_pt1 | contig 19608 bp, 21 predicted proteins | sample OV2TP2_FD_97737 | JGI IMG/M metagenome (GOLD analysis project Ga0137829, IMG submission 97737) | reverse complement strand
GCCAAGCGCGAGTTTGGCATTGGGTTTCTGCTGGGGCCGTGGCTCACGTTGCTTGCAGTTGTGCTTTCCTTTTGGATTGGCACGCTGGTTGCGGTACCTCTGGTACTCTGGCGCGGCGGTGGGCTTAAAATGCAGATCCCATTCGGGCCGTTTCTTGCAGCAGGCTGTTTCGTCGCGTGGATGTGGGGTGAACAATTGCTTTCTTTCTATCTATCCGTACTTTCATAAATTTTCTTATAGGATAGTATATAGTCATGACGAGGAATGAAGCAAAAGAGCGTATCGCGAAGCTGCGCAAGTCAATCAACCATCATCGCTACCTGTATCACGTGTTAGACAGGCAGGAGATTTCAGATGCGGCACTGGATTCTCTCAAGCATGAATTACAAAATATAGAACATGAGTTTCCCGATCTCATAACGCCCGATTCGCCCACGCAGCGGGTTGGCGGCGCGCCGTTGGACAAGTTTGAAAAAACGCGCCATGATCCACCCATGCTATCTTTGGAGGATGTGTTTTTAGAAAGCGAGTTTCATGCGTGGGTGGAGCGTATCAAGAAGTATGCAGGCAGTGGTAAAAGAAACTGGGAATTTTTCGGCGAGGCGAAATTTGATGGGCTTGCAGTGAGTTTGAAATATAGGGGAGGTATTTTCATGGAAGGTTCTACGCGCGGAGACGGGATACTAGGCGAAAATGTAACACAGAATTTAACGACGGTAGAATCCATTCCGCTTTCCCTAAGCGTTCATGCGCAGGCGAACGATGTCCGAAAGCGGTTTCCCCGCATTGAGCGCGCCATGCGGGAAAAAGAATTTGAAGTACGGGGCGAGGTTATCATAACAAAAAAAATATTTGAAGAGATAAACCGCGCACAGAAAAAACATGGCGGGCACGCGTATGCCAATCCGCGAAATCTCGCGGCCGGCTCCATTCGCCAGCTTGATCCGGCTATTACGCAAAGCCGGCGCCTGGTATTTTTAGCGTATGACTTGATAACGGACGTGGGACAGAAATACCATAGCGAAGGTCATTTGATATTGGAAGCGCTTGGGTTTAAAACGGACAGGATGGCGCGTATTCTTGCCTCCATGGAAGATGCGTTTGCTTATCGCAAAGAAATAGAAAAACGCCGTGAAAAATTGCCGTACCATATAGACGGTATCGTGGTTACGGTAAATGACACGCGGCTTTTTGAGCGGCTCGGCGTGGTGGGAAAAGCGCCGCGGGGAACTATTGCGTTTAAGTTTGCCGCGGTAGAAGCAACAACGCGCGTACAGGATATTCAAGTGCAAGTAGGGCGTACGGGGGTATTGACGCCGGTGGCGCATCTGGAGCCGGTGCATATCGGCGGCGTTACCATCAGCCGCGCCACGCTTCATAATATGGATGAGATAAAACGACTGGGCGTCAAAACCGGAGATACGGTTGTGGTGGGGCGCGCCGGAGACGTTATTCCGGATGTCCGCGCCGTATTGAAAGATTTGCGAACAGGAAAGGAAAAAGCATTTCACATGCCCAAGGAATGCCCTGTCTGCGGCAGCGCCATCGCGCGCAAAGCCGGGGAAGTTGCCTATCGCTGCGCCAACAAAAACTGTCCTGCGTTGAAGCGCGAAGGGCTGTACCATTTTGTATCAAAGAAAGCATTCGATATAGATGGTCTGGGGCCTAAAACAGTGGATGCGCTTCTTGATCAAGGGCTCATTCAGGATGCGGCGGACTTATTTGAATTGGAGGAGGGAGATCTTGTGCCGTTGGAGCGGTTCGGCGAAAAATCTGCCTTGAATCTGGTACAGGCCATACATGCGCGCAAGCATGTTTCCTTGCAGCGTTTTTTATTCGCATTGGGGATTCTTCATGTAGGAGAAGAAACTGCGCTTGTACTTGCAAAGCAAGTACAAGCTAAATTCAAAATGCAATCTCAGCCAGAGGCTGATCCGCCTTTGGCGGAAAAATGCAAAATGAAGGAGTTGATTGATATTTTTAAAAAGATGTTGATCGATGATCTACAACGCATTCCGGATATCGGTCCCAAGGTTGCAGAAAGCATTTATTCGTGGTTTCATAATAAGCATAATCTTGCATTTTTGGAAAAGCTTGATAAAAGAGGTATAACAGCAACCTTACCCGAGTTACGAGTTACGAGTTACGAGTTACTAAATAAAACATTTGTATTTACCGGAGAATTAGAGACATTGGCGCGTGATGAGGTAAAGAACAAAGTTCGTGTGATCGGCGGCAATGTAACCGAATCAGTTTCCAAGAAGACGGATTACGTGGTAGCAGGAGAGAATCCCGGATCAAAACTGGAGAAAGCAAAGAAGTTAGGAGTTAAAATTTTGAACGAGAAAGAATTTTTGCGTTTAATAAAGAATGAATCATGAAGTATGAATTATGAATCATGGGAAAATATAAAAAATTCAATTTCCATAATTCATAATTCCTGATTCATAATTCAGATTTATGATTTCCAAATATGACATAGAAAAATTAGCTGCCCTTGTCTGTATTGAGGTTACGGAAAAAGAAACGGAAAATCTTCAACAAGACCTGGAACGAATTTTATCGTATGTAGCCCAGCTTGACCGCGCGGAAACAGGTTCCATCGAACCGCTTGCACATGTGGTGGGGCTTGAGAATGTGATGCGGGGCGACGAGCCGGAGCCGCGCATGGATGCAGAACCGGCTGGACTTGTTGAGGCCGCGCCCACCTCGCGTAAAAATTTTATCAGCGTGCCGCCCATATGGAAACGGTAACTTCCGCTCTTAAAGCAATTCATGAACGTGACAAAGAAATTCACGCGTTTTTGGAAGTGTATGAAAACGACGCGAAACCGCAAACAGCACAGCGCCAAGGAGCGCTTGCTGGTCTTTCCATAGCGGTCAAAGATAATATCCTGGTGCAGGGGAAACATGTCTCTGCCGCTTCAAAAACATTGGAGCCGTACGTCGCCTCTTATGATGCTACCGTAATCGCCAAGTTAAAAGATGCAGGCGCGATTATCATCGGCCGGACCAACATGGACGAATTTGCCATGGGCTCCTCCACGGAAAATTCTGCATTCGGTCCCACGAAAAACCCGCGTGATACGTCTCGCGTGCCCGGCGGCTCTTCCGGCGGCTCGGCGGCAGCGGTCGCTGCCGGCATGTGCGATGCCGCGCTCGGGTCCGATACGGGCGGCTCTATCCGCCAGCCTGCGGCGTTCTGCGGCGTGGTTGGCTTAAAGCCGACATACGGCGCCGTCTCCCGGCACGGGCTTATTGCCATGTCGTCTTCACTGGACGTACTAGGTCCTATTACAAAAACGGTTGCGGATGCAAAGAAAATTTTTGATGTTATAAAAGGGAAAGATCCTTTTGATTCCACCACTCTTGAAACCCGAAACCTGAAACCTGAAACACAAGACAAAAAAGAAATTCGGATAGGGGTGCCTAAAGAGTATTTTACAAGCGGTCTTGATCCGGAAATAGAAGCGTCCGTAAAAAAGGCAATTTTTTCGCTTCAGGCTTCAGGCTTCAGGCTTCAGGATATTTCCCTTCCTCACACCGATTATGCCCTTGCTTGCTACTATATAATAATGCCGGCGGAAGTGTCGGCAAACTTGGCGCGGTTTGACGGCATCCGGTACGGGCTTTCTAAAAAATCAGATGACTTGTTGGAAGTCTATACAAAAACGCGCGGGGCGGGTTTCGGCAAAGAAGTGCAGAGGCGGATTTTGTTGGGCGCGTATGTGCTATCCGCCGGCTACTACGACGCCTATTACGCAAAGGCTCAGAAAGTGCGCGCGCTTATCAAGCGGGATTTTGAGAAAGCGTTTGAAAACGTGGATGTGATAGTGTCGCCTACCACGCCCGCGCCTGCGTTCAAGTTCGGCGAGAAATCAAGCGATCCTGTGGAGATGTATATCTCGGATATTTACACTGTTTCCGCGAATCTTGCCGGCATCCCGGCGCTTTCCGTGCCGTGTGGCGCTACAAAAAGCGGCCTTCCCATAGGCATTCAGTTCATGGGACGGTGGCTTGAGGAAGAGACACTGTTTGAGGTAGGACAGAAGTTTGAAGATCTGCGCGGGAACTACTCACAAACTGGCGGATGTGACTAACCTGGCTTCGCACACACCCGTAGGGTGGTGTGAGTAGCCCGGTTTGGCACATCTGGGAAAAAAGAAAAGTCGCTTTTCTTGAGAAAAAGCGAAAGATATGATAGAATAGTTTTTATGCAAGGGCGCGTGGTGTAGCCCGGTTAACACGTCTCCCTGTCACGGAGAAGATCGCCGGTTCAAATCCGGTCGCGCCCGCCAATACGCAATAAAAAGTATATAGCGCCCGCGCATCAAAAAAGGGAAGCCTGCGCTGTTTCGTTCTTTTTGCCGGTTTCTTCTTCGCGGGGAATGCCGCCGTTTTTTATATGATCTAACGCTTTTGGGAGGTGGTGGAAGTCTTTTCTCAATTCTTCCAATACGCTTGTAGATCGGAGAGCCGCGGCCGGATGATACAAAGGATAGATAAAATGCGCGTTGGCACGAAAGAGTCGTCCGCGGTCGCGCGATATTTTTGCTTCCGGCAAAAAATAGTTCATGGAGAAACGGCCCAGTGGCGCAATAATTTTTGGCTGTAAAATATCTATCTGTTTTTTTAAATAGGGAGAGTAAGCATTGATTTCTTTCGGCAGGGGATCGCGGTTCTCCGGCGGGCGGCGCTTTACAATGTTGGTGATATATACGGATTCCCGTGGCCAGCTCACTTCCGCAAGCAACTTATCCAGAAGCTGGCCGGCAAGCCCCACGAACGGGCGGCCCAAGCGGTCCTCATGGAATCCCGGCGCCTCCCCGATAAAGCATATATCCGCATCCGCGTCGCCTTCGCCGAACACAAACCGCGCGGCATCGGCCAGCGGCAACGATGCATCCGCCTCCATTTCTTTTTTGAGTTCAGCGAGTTGTTCTTGTTTGGAGGGCATGGTTTGCCATAAATTTACTGAATGGTGGCTGGGGTGAGATTTGAACTCACGACCCCCACTTTATGAGTGTGGTGCTCTAACCAACTGAGCTACCCAGCCTTGTTATTTTTCAGGATATCTATCATTCTTTGAATAACAAAATGCTGCAGGGAAGCAGGGAATGTGACTAACCGAGCTCTGCACACAAGCGAAGTGAAGTGTGAATAGCTCGGTTCGGCACATTCCAGATGTCAAATAATGCATTTCGTTATTCAAGGTATCATTCCTAATATATGATAGGAAAGATTTATGCTTCTTGCAACCGGTATGATTTCGGTGTCATGGTTACATGATTTGACACGCCCGTAGCGTAAGAAAATATTACCCCCTCCTTGCTATTTACAAATTAGTAAATGCATGCTATTCTGTGGTAAATCAAAGGAAAGGGGCGATTTTATGCTAATACCAGTCGCAGACTTTATTCATTCAAAAGTTGAGTTTACAGAAGCATTTCGGCAAAATGGAATTTGCGCCTTGGTGAATCACGGAATCGATTCGGACTTGCTTGACAAGAAAGAGAAATTAGATAGACAACTTTTTTCTCTGCCAGACCTTGCCAAGTATCCCATTGATCCGGAAACGCGGGACAGGGGTGGTTATTATCGTTCGTCAAATGAGAACGATACGCGGCATCTGTGGCAGGTAGTGGAAGAACCGGAAAGGAATTATTTTCCCAACGAACTGCCAAGTTTTGTTTCGGTGTCCGTTCAGCTTCTTCAGGAGTATAAACATTTGTATTACAGTATCCTCGCTCTTATTGAGCGATCTTTGCGGATTCCTGATAAAATGTTGTGGCATATGGTGGATAGCGGAATACCTTTACTATGTTCATGGGAATGCCATAAAAAAATAGATATCCCCAACCCACCTAAATTTCGCGTTGAGGAGCATACCGACAGCGGATTACTAACACTCATGCCGATCCCGCGAGAACCGGGGCTCCAAGTGTTTCTCAATACCAGTTGGATTCCCGTGCTGGTAGAGGACTTTCCGCCACATACCTTGTTGGTGCTCGCGTGCAGGACACTCGACAGAATTAAAATGTCGGGGATAGTTCCGTGTTGGCATCGTGTAGTGTGGATGGAGAACAAAAGAATTACATCTTTGTTTGGTGTGAGAATGACGGAGACGAGTTGAAAAAGGAGAAACAAATGGACGCTGAAAAAGAGCGCGCCCAGCGCGAAAGGGTTTTATGGTGGCTCAAGGTGGTCGGGTATGGGTATGGTATCCTTCTGATTGGTAGCGGAATAATTGCCCACTTCGTTGGAGGCGGTGAAAAGATTTTTTTCACGTTTTTCGCGCCCATTGGAATTGGAGCGGGAATTCTGTCTCTTTTCTCCGTCTGGTTTGGTAACACCGCTCTGGGGAAGAGGATGGAAAATTGGTTTTTGCGAACAATACTGCGTAGGTGAACAATGTATCTTTTCCCGCCATTTGGCATTATCTTGTCATCCGATAGGACAAGTGCTGAATGGCGGGCTTTTTGTTTGCAAATTGTAGAAAAAGATATACAATAAAGGAGTACAATAATACATCGCGGGGTGGAGGAGTGGGACGCAACGTCCGGGGGACGTTTCGTCCGTCAGGCCACAATGAATGAGCCTGACGAGGTTATTCCAAAATCTTGCGCGTATGCCAAAATTGAAAATCCAATAATACATCGCGGGGTGGAGGAGTAGTACCTCGTCAGGCTCATAGTTCAACTGTGACCTTCCGCAGTAATGCGGAATGGAAAAATTTCCGAAATTGCTGGAAAGCCGTGAGAGCTTTTCTTGCTACAGCGTAATCCGAAAGGATAAGCGCGAACGCTCGAAAAAAGAAACGATTCGGTAATCAGCAGCCAAGCCTTGATGCGTATGTATCAGGGAAGGTTCAGAGACTATAATGGAAACTCCGACGTACGTCGGAGATGGTATAGTCCATTCCTTTTAGAAACAGAAGGTGCAAAAGAACCTGAAGGCGCCGGTGCAATTCCGGCCCCCGCAACAAGATCGGACTTCGCACCCGTAAACGTGCGATTAAGCGTGAATACAGGCGACAAAACGGCGATGCCGGTAGTGTAAATAGGTTTATGTAAACGCCTGTGGATAACATAGCGCGGCGCTTTACAGCGGTAATCTCCCGAATTTGTGGGTAGGAAATTAATACCTGCTTATCCGAAATATCGCGATGCAATAAATAAAAACCGCCTATATTATGCTACAGGCGGCATATGATTTTGCGCTATTCGGCGCACAATGAACTGATAGCAGTTACTCTATTTAGGACGTAAATCCGACACGCGCACAGCTGGTAGATCAGCGTTTTCTTTTTCTGTACTTTTTTCAAGATTTCCCAGATCAGGATGTGCTTTGGTATGTGGAGCAGTGCACGATTGATGTATTTCCCAAAAATCCTCTCTAGCACTTGATGCCCTAATCATTGGGCCTTTCCAGTGCATCTTACCACCGCATGGGCATTCTATAGTGAACTCTTCGACTTTTAAAGCCATAAGATCCCTCCCGATTGGATTTTATGGAATTAATGCATATTTTAGATAATTTGTAAATCCCACACCCGAAATATCATGCAATAATGCAATAATGCAATGATGCTGGCAAGAGTAGTAAAATTTGACGATATGTGTTACGAATTTATCCACACACGTTTATCGCTTATTATGCTTATGTTGTTGTATAATAGCTGGGTAGTTGAATAAAAACTGGGATAAAATTATGACCAATAATGAAGAATTTCTCAAACAGGCCGATCTTCAAAAGATAGCTGAAGACGGGGCTAAAATATACGAGCAAATCAAAGTCAAGTATGAGCCTCAGCAGCGAGGCAAATTTTTGGCTCTAGAAGTGGAAAGCAAAAAGACTTATATCGGCAACACCAGTGCCGAAGCTTTGGAATCTGCAAGAAAAGAACACCCCGGAAAAATATTCTATGTTGTGAAGATAGGTTTTGATGTCGCTGATACCTTGGCAGAATCTTTTACCAATAAGAGTTATATGCCATGATACAAGGGGTATTCATAGAAAATACCCCGCTTGTACGGGTAGTAGTAGCTTGGGGTCAGGCAGTGCAAACTCCCTCTATTGTTTTAGATACCGGATTTACAGGAGATTTGCAGGTATCACCAAACATAGCGAAAGATCTTGGATTGCAGATAACCGGAGTTACTCCTGTAAGGATCGCAAATGGGCAGATAGTGCATGTTCGCGTTGCACTTGCACTGGCGGCAATGGAAGGAGCAGTTAATTATGTAGAGGTGTTAATTTCAAATGGAATGCCTTTGGCCGGAATAGGGTTTTTAACAAAATTTGATTATAAGGCATCGATAGATTGCAAATATAAAACTGTTACTTTGGAACGGGATTGGTAGTTTCTTTGCCCGCAAGACATTAAGACGATAAAGACGGTAATTCCCAAGACTTTGTGGAAGAACTTGCCAAAATAGCGGTTCTAACATCTTCCAACCCCCGCAACAAAGTCGGACTCGCTGTCCGATCCCTAAAAAGCGTTAATACAGGCAACAAAACACCCCTTTATCCACAGCTATATTGACACCTTACCAAAGAGTATAGTATTATTACAGTATACACGCCCCAGCCAGCCGTAAGGTCCGCTGGGGTTTTCTGTTGATATTTTAAGTGATAGTATTTGATTGTAAGACGCAGGTTATGAAAAAATGTGATAATTGCAATCAGGTTATTCAAGAGCAGAAAAGGGAAACTTTTCTTTTAATAGACGGCGAAAATTTTAAACATAAAATAAGTAATGTTTATAGGGAATGCCAAAAACAAAAACCAGAATGGCATTTATATGACTTTAAAGGTTTACTCGATAAGGTTTTGGCAGGATTGAATAGAGATAAGAAGATTTTTTATTTTGCGAAAATAAAAGAGCATCCGGAAACGAAAGTGAAATCGAAACAATTGATTGAGTCGCAGCGTTTGTTAAAAACAAGTTTAGAGCGCCAAGGATTTGAAATTGTTCTTGCGGGAGGGGTGCGTGGTCAACGGGAAGGGAATTTATCAAATTCACTTATCGTGTTTAGGGAAAAGGGGGTGGACGTGCGGATAGGAGTTGATATGGTTGCTTGTGCTTGCGATAAGACAGCATCAACTATTATACTCGGAAGCTCCGATTCGGATTTACAACCGGCAATTGAGGAAGTAACGAAACGAGGAGTAGAATGTATGTATCTCGGCTTCGAAACAAATCCAAATAAGGGGTTAACGTATACATGCAAGAGGACAATTCTCATTCGGGATTCTGAAGTTTTGGAGTTTGGCTAAAGGTTGGGAGATTTGTAAACTCTCCGTAAACGATAATATCCCGCAAAACTTGGTGCCATCCGGCTCCGAGTTCCGCAACAATTATCCAGAAACAGCCTTGATGTAAATTGTGGCTGTTTTCGTTTGCGCATAGCCCTTGTTATTCTTTTTATAACGTTGTATAATTTCTCGAGATTCATTGAATAGAAGGGGGTATAATGCGCAATGGCGAACCGGGTATGTTTATAGGTCTTAGCACCTTACGAAACGGCTATATGCAGATGCAGTGGAGCCGCGTTCAGATGTTTTTGGTCTTTAACACGGTAGTCTTGCCGATTGTGTTTGGTACTGATCAGTCGGAAGCAGTAAAATTGGTTATTAGTATAGTCGGAGTAGCAAGTCATGTATTATTGCTCAATGCAGTCTTGCGAGCCAATGGCTGGACAAATCTTATTGACAGGACACTTGTTCAGCTTGAAAATCTTGATAAGGAGAGTGAAGATGGTGTACGCGTTTCTTTTTTCAGCAGTGCTGATTTCCAAAAGGCCAGAAAAAGTTGGTTTGCAAGCCGTTTGGTATTCGGAACTATCGGTATTGCTGTCATTGTGTTGTGGATAGAGGAATCAATTCGTCACGGATTACTATTTTTTATGATCTAAAAGGAGGACTGCATGGAACAGACTACGACTAACAACGCGCTGGATTGGATTGAAAAAGAAATTCAAAGAGATCAAAGAATAGAGAAAATAATGACCCCAATAACATGGGTACTCGTTATTTTCTGGATTGCTGCACTTTGGAGTCTGCCCATTCTTGATATGATGGGAAAACTTCATTAACAACTGCACAAATCATGTTTCCCACCATTTTACGCTCTGGAGTTATCTGGAGCGTTTTGTTTTATACAAAATATTTTACAGTCTTACGATACTTTTTCTAATTTTCTAGAATCTCTATAAATCTCCGAAAACACGCTGATTTCTGCTATTAAGCGGTGTAAACTCGTTCCGGCTCCCGCAACAAGATTCCAAAGGCCGCCTTTCATGGCGGTTTTTGGATTGAAATGGATCACTATGCCGCACTGCTTGCCGCGCGGTAATTGATTGATAAACTTGTACTCTCTCTTGCATAAAGTGTAATAAAATGGTATTAGAGTGAGCAGAATCAAGCGTAAAATAATGCTAAAAACGGCTGAGATAACGGCGCTTCTCACGATGCCGGAGACGGGCGTAGCGCAAACTCTAGCTAGCGCGGGCCTTTTGTAATTGTTTTTATTTTGAGACGTTAGAGTTAAAGCGGGAGACCGCCTTTTCCATTTCCACGATTTTCCACGAAATATGAGTATGAAATATATAATTCAAGCAGGCGGTTTAGGTACGCGCCTGCGTCCCATAACTTACGAAATCCCAAAGCCGCTTTTACCTGTAAAGCGCAAACCCATCATCCAGTATCTTGTGGAGCTTTTTCGTAAACACGACGCGGAGAAAATATTCGTGCTCGCAAACTCGCAGGATGCGGAACTTTTCCAAAAATGGAATACAGATAATGGAAATAGAGATGTCGAGATCATACAAGAAGAAAACCGTCTCGGAACTTGGGGCGGTATTTTGCGCTATCTCAAACATGAGCTTACAGATACGTTTGTCGTGTCCAATGGTGATGAATTGAAAGAGACGGATATAACCCGTCTGCTCAATTTTCATACATCCAAAAACGCACTGGCAACGCTCGCATCCGTACAAGTACCGAATGCGCAGGATTATGGCGTGCTGGTAAGCAATGGAGAGAATCAAATTTCCGATTTTCTGTACAAGCCGGTACAACCGCCTACGAATTCAATCATGGCCGGCTTGTATGCGGCAGAACCAAAGCTTTTGCATATTCCCGTACAAGGGGAAGTTGTTTCTTTTGAAGAGCAGATATTGCCGCAATTGCAGCAGAAGAAAAAGCTTTACGAGTATAAGTGCAACGGCCGTTGGTACGACTGCGGAACATTTGAGCGTTATGAGAAAGCTATTTTAGAGTGGTAACATGATATGCTATCCTTTGCTCACAATCGTTATTCCAACTTACAACGAAGCAAAAAACATTGTACCGCTTTTGACTGGCATACGAAGCGCATTGGGTACCAAGTTTCTCTACGAAATGCTTTTTGTTGATGACAGCACCGATTCAACAGCACGCATTGTGGAGTGCGAAATGTTGTCAGATTGCCGCATACGCCTAATTCACAGGAAGAAAGATGAGCGTAGCGGTTTGGCCACAGCCGTTTTGGAGGGTTTTCGCCAAGCAAATGGAACATATGTATGTTGTTTGGATTCCGATTTACAACATCCGCCGGAGAAAATACCGGAAATGCTTGCAGATATTATTGAATCCGGCTCGGACATTACCGTAGCCAGCAGATATACAACGGGTGGCAGTGCGACAGGTCTTGGCAGTATATATCGGCGTGCCGTATCCATCGCGTTGAAATATCTTGTATATGTATTGCTTAAAAAGGCGAGAAATTCATCTGATCCGGGGAGCGGTTTCTTCATATTCAAAAAAGATATAATCCGTGAGCATTACAACCTACGTCCGCGTGGTTATAAAATATTACTGGAATTACTTGTCCGTACGGATTATAAAAAAGTCAGCGAAGTACCATATGCATTCCAAGCCCGTCAGTACGAATTAAGCAAGGCGACACTCAAACAAGGAGTGGAGTTTTTAAAACACGTATGGCTTCTATGGAGAACGCGACCGTCTGTCATGTTTATAGGTCGTGTTGCTGTATTGATCCTACTGCTTGCTTTGATGGCCGTTCCCGCACTTGCCGCAAATTCACTTCACGATTTTCTCACGATATTTATTCCTATCTTCTCGGTAGCGGTTACCTTACAGGGCATATTTTCTCTCTTTCTTATGCTCTATGCATGGGAGGATCCGGAGCGGGCAGAGGGCGATAAATCACCCAGAGTGTATTCTAAACCGCAGTACTCAATTACAGCTATCATCCCTGCACGGCACGAAGAAAACGTAATACAGCAAACTTTGCGGGCGGTTGCTGCCATAGATTACCCGGAACATCTAAAAGAAATCATTGTTGTTTGTCGCTCAGATGATGAAGGCACAATTCAGGCGGCTAAGGAAACCATAAAGCGTATTGGTACGAGTAACATTAATGTTGCTATTTTTGATGGCTACCCGATCAATAAACCGCACGGCCTTAACGTGGCATTACAAAACGCAAAGAATGATCTTGTGGTTATTTTTGACGCGGAGGATGAGCCGCACAAAGACATATACAACATCATAAACACGGTTATGTTGCGCGATGAAGTTGATATAGTGCAATCCGGCGTTCAACTTATGAACTACAACTCAAAGTGGTTTTCAACACTCAATGTTTTGGAATACTTTTTTTGGTTCAAATCATCCCTCCATTATTTTTCTCGCGCCGGCATGATTCCGCTGGGAGGGAATACCATATTTTTCAAGAGAGATTGGATCAATAAAGTTGGCGGTTGGGATGAAGATGCACTCACAGAAGATGCCGATATTGGTATTCGGTTGAGTGTGGCAGGGGCAAAAATTCGTGTTGTGTATGACGAGCTGCATGTAACGCAGGAGGAAACACCACCAGATACGGCAAGCTTCATAAAGCAACGCACGCGTTGGAATCAGGGATTTATACAGATATTGCTTAAGGGCGATTGGCTGCACCTTCCGAAGGTGTCACAGAAAATACTGGCCGTGTATGTTCTCACGTGGCCGATTATACAAGCGTTGTTGTTTCTATATATCCCATTTTCCGTATGGATGATTGCGAATATAAAAATGCCGGTTTGGGTGGCAATTCTTGCGAATTTTCCGCTCTATGTGCTTATAATGCACTTCGTAACATACAACATCGGTCTCTACGAATTTATTAAGGGGTATGGCTTCCGGTATAGTGTATTCCATCCTTTCAAGATGTTGCTTGTATTTTTCCCGTATCAGATAGTTTTGAGCATCGGCGCATTTCGCGCTACATGGCGCACACTCAAAGGCAACATAACATGGGAGAAAACCCTGCATATAAACGCACACAGGGAAGCGCGTGGCATTGTGCCGGAAACAAATATTAGACGGGTATTAGCAAGAGAACGGGTATGAGTATGTACAAGAACTTTTTTCAAAAAAGAGGAGAGTTATTGCTGGTAATTCTATTACTGGTTATTTCCGGCGTGTCGCATGGCTATAATATGTTCCATTTTCCATATTACGAAAATGATGAGGGGACATATATGTCGCAGGCATGGTCATTGGTAACGGAAGGGAAGCTGGCGCCTTACACATATTGGTACGATCACGCGCCGGCAGGATGGATGCTCATAGCCCTGTGGACAAAACTCACCGGCGGATTCTTTACATTCGGTATGTCTGTTAATTCCGGCAGGGTTTTGATGCTGGTGTTGCATCTTATTTCATCGGCTTTGCTGTATTACATAGCAAAGCGGTTAAGCGGCACGAAACTTGCCGGCATTATTGCGGTGCTGATATTTTCACTCTCTCCGCTCGGCATCTATTTCCAACGCCGCGTATTGCTGGACAACATTATGATATTTTGGGTACTTGGTTCATTGGCAATATTGCTTAAAGAGAAACTAAAATTACGGCATATTATTGTAAGCGCGATGATGTTTGGTGTAGCCGTGTTGACGAAAGAAAATGCCATATTTTTCATACCAGCATTCTTATACGCTATTTATTCCCACTCTAATCCAGCGTACCGAAGTTTTGCGATTGTGAAATGGCTGATTATATCCGGCTCTATCATATCGTTATATTTTCTCTACGCTTTGTTGAAAGGTGAGTTTTTTCCGGTTGGTATGTTTGGTGGAAATGATCCGCATGTCAGTTTGTTAGGAACTTTACAGGAGCAATTAAATCGTGGTAGCGGGTTGCCTTTCTGGGATTTAAAAAGCGATTTTTATATCACACTACAAACATGGCTCTCGCGTGATTATTTCACAATAGTAACAGGTGCCATTGCAACGTTATTGGGTGCTGTGTTGAGTATAAAAATAAAATCGCTTCGGATTTCTGCATTTTTTGCTTTACTTTTTTGGGTTTTTCTTTTGCGTGGCAAACTTGTTATTGATTTTTATGTTGCGCCACTTATACCACTTTTAGGATTGAACATAGGTGTCTTACTATCTGTTTTTCTACAATGGGTAAGCAAATCTAATATAATTTATTACTCAGTCTTTTCAGCGATTTTTATAATAATAATTCCAGTAGTGCTATTGAGTAATACTATTGGTCAATATACAAAGGATGAAACAACCCCGCAGATTGAGGTGGTAAATTGGATAAAAAAGAATTTGCCTGCAGATAGTAACTTAGTCGTTGATTATTATGCTTTCATAGATCTGCGAGATGCACGTTCTGAAAATGATAAGGTATTCCAAAATGCACATTGGTTTTGGAAAGTGCAAGCAGATCCCGAAATTCGCGATGGCATATATAAGAACGATTGGAAAAATATTGAATATATCATTCTTAGTCATGAAATGCTTAAGCAAATTGAAGAAGGCAACATGGAATTTATTAGAACGGCACTTGATCAATCAGTATTAGTTATGGAATGGAGAGAAAATTCTACCTCGTATTTTGATTTTGAAAAGTATATTTCCACAAATGGCGATTGGGCGCGGGTTCTAAAGGTTCAGGAAACTTATAGAGCTACTTTGGATACTGCTTGGCGTAATTACAGACAGGAATATATTCAATCCTATGGACAAGTCGTGGATCCGCAGCAAAATAATAGAACAACCTCCGAAGGGCAATCATATGCTATGTTACGTGCCGTATGGCAAGATGACCGCGAAACATTTGATGGTGTATGGCAATGGACGCAGGATCATTTGCAACACCGATCACAGGACAAACTTATTTCGTGGTTATGGGTCAAAGATGGCGATACGTACAAACTTGGTGATTCTGCTCCTGCGTCTGATGCTGATGAAGATATTGCGCTTGCGCTACTGTTTGCGTATAAACGGTGGGACTATGAGGCTTACTTGTCGTATGCAAAAGATATTATCAACGATATATGGGAGCATGAAGTGATGGAAATTAACGACCGCTATTATCTTATGGCCGGCGTGGACATGCGCCGTGGTAAGGGGTATCTTGTTAACCCTTCCTATGTATCTCCGGCAACATATCGTATTTTCGCGGAAGTGGATACAGCGCATCCGTGGCTGACACTTGCCGATAACAGCTATACTTTGCTTGCCGATGTAACCGCTATGGAAGGGAATAGGGTAGGGCTACCGTCTAACTGGATATTTGTTGACGCAGAAAGCGGGGCTGTGCAGTCTGCCTCAGATTATATACAAAGTGAATCAGACATGTACGGATACGATGCGTTTCGTACCATGTGGCGCGTAGCACTGGACTGGCAATGGTTTAAGGAGCCGCAGGCATATGATTATCTGAAAGGAACATCCGTATTTTTTGCTGATGAATGGCGCGTAAATAAATCTGTAGCAACAGCGTATTCTCTTGATAGCAAGCGCAAAGCATCCGGTGATATAAGCACAAATGTAGGCGCACTTTCTGCGTTTATTTTTACGGATCCGCCAATGGCGAAAGAATTTTATGAAAACGTGTTTGAAAATAGTTTTTCATTTGAGAGCGGTTATTGGGACGATCCCAACAATTACTACACACAAAACTGGGCATGGTTCGGCACGGCGCTCTACAGCGGCAATCTTCCGAATTTGTGAGTAGGATTTTGCAGGGTAACGGGATCAGGGACGCTTATTTTACTCACAGCGTTAAAATCATTTCAGTTTTGTGTAATTATCTATTATAATATATCTACGGTCGATTTTTGTTTTGTTTTAAAAAATATAAAAAGCGTCCCTGACCTCGTTATCCGTTATTCCGGCTCACGGAGCTGGTGGATGGTGGCGTTCTCAGCGTACGCATCACGCGCGCCTTCCCGCTGGCACAGGCGTGTGACGCGCTCCAATACATGCAGGACGGCCGTCATAACGGCAAAGTTGTCGTGCGCGTGAAGTAAATTAAACATATTCTATGGCTGCCGGTCGGGATAATTCATTGGTGCTTTCCTACCTTGACTTGCGCAAGGCGGTGGGTATTATCGGTATTGCGCTGCCCTTTGTGCTGGTTGCCGGCAGAATGCTCTTGGAACAGCCGGGCATCTTAAGTTCTATCAGCAGTTACTATTACAGCGTAATGGGGGACGTGTTCGTGGGAAGCTTGTGGGCTATCGGCGTGTTTCTTTTGTCGTACCGCGGATACGAACGCGCGGACGACGTTGCGGGCGATCTTGCCTGCGTTTTTGCAATCGGCGTTGCTGTATTTCCGACGGCGCCGGATGCGGGAGTGTCAGCGCGCCAAGCGTTCATCGGCGGCGTGCACCTTTTTTTTGCGGCGTGCTTTTTTCTGACGCTCTCGTTCTTCGCGCTGAAACTTTTCCGGAAGACCGATCCGGCCCAGCCGCCGACGCGCCGGAAACTCCTTCGCAACGCGGTATATACGCTGTGCGGCTATACCATGCTCGCATGCCTTGCGCTTATTGTGTTGCACAAGTTTTTTCCCGGCTTCGTACCGCTGCCGCAGCCGGTTTTCTGGCTGGAATCGCTGGCTATCACGGCGTTCGGCATTTCCTGGTTCGTCAAAGGCGAGGCGATTTTGCAGGACGAAGTTGCGGGCGGTGCATAAATCTTTGTATAGAACGCACAGCATGAAATAGCGCTCATTGTGCTTTGGCGACCCGACCGCCAATTGGCGTTCGGGTCGCCAGAGCGCTATTTCATGCTGTGCGTTCTATATATGCCTCTTGGTGTCATTTTAGATGATTTGATGCGCATATTTGTCAAAATAGATTTAGTATGATAGAATGGCAACATCAATGCAGCGTTGATTTGGAGAAATGGATCGAGTCTTTATATTCATCGCATTTTGCTTGATATGAGATAGACTCATTTTATCAACTCTTCTTATAGCTTTATGCAAAAAGGAACAATTGCCCGTCTTATTACCGATAAGGGATTCGGGTTCATCAAGCGCGAGGGTGAGGAAAAAGATCTCTTTTTCCACTCTAACGAGCTCGATGGTGTAACATTCGACGAGCTTCGCGAAGGCGATCGGGTGACATTTGAAGTCGCCGACAGCCCGAAAGGGCCGAATGCGGTCAAAGTCAGCAAGGCCTAGTCAGTAAGACACAAGCACTAAGCGCTCCGACCCCAAGTCGGAGCGCTTTGCTTTTTCCATAAATTAATAGTATAATGTTAATAAATTTAGGATTATTACAATGAAAGGAAAGGAGGATGTTCTGAATGATTATCAGTGTAGGTTGGAATACTGGCAAGAGCGATATGCTGCCATTATTGCGCAGGGCACGAATGGCAAATTGTCTCAAGGTGAAATCCTTGACATAATGCTTCGAAAAACTTCGCTTTCGTCTGATGGAGCGGTTGCAAAAGGCATTGCCCACGGTTATCTTGAGCAGGGAATGTTGACGGTATAGGAGGATTGAAATGCCCGTAAGCTATTATGCAATTCTTGGCGTAAAGAGAGATGCGTCATCGGAGGATGTTCACAGGGCGTACCGGCGGCTTGCCGGCATATGCCATCCGGATAAAACCGGGGGCGTGCGTATGTTGTTTGACCTCATTCAAGAAGCTCATGACGAGCTTATGGATATCGCGAAACGCAAGCGGTATGATTCATTCCTGCAATATCTCAATGAACAGCATTCGGATTGGAAAAAAGGAGGTCCCAATGGCGCGCATAAAAAGAGTAACCGGCGGGAAGAATATAATGCAAAAGACAACCAGAAGGAGGAGATGCTTAATCCAAGGGAACGATGTGAGATTTGCGGAGGGTTTGGCCGTTTATTTGTGAAAGTGTCGAATCAGAAAGAACTTTGTGGATGGTGTGACGGTACTGGATGGGTTCGGAGGAAATTTTAAACGGAAAGGAGGCGCCATAATGAACTGGATAATGGGGTCAGGATAATGATAATGGGGTAGGTATCGGTTTCTACAGGAAATGATTTATATCTGCCTTGATAGAGATGGCCCGATCCTATGGATTTGTGTACGGTGTGCCATCTACGGGTATGCGTATTGGTTATCCAGCTCATGAATGATGACATGTCACCATCTTTCTTTGGATAGAGTACCACATGCCAATGATTGGGCATAACACAATAGGCAAGGATGCGCATATCCTGCCGTTCCTGCCCTTCTGTGAGTATCTGTTCAAATTGCTTGTATTCCTTGTCTGTATTGAACATATGCACACGGGCATTTGCGCGATTGATTACATGATATACAATTTCTCCCACGTCTGCGCGTAATAGTCGGGCCATGTATACAGACTACCATGTGGTTAATAGTTTGTTAATGGGGACTGACCCCAATTTCCAATTTCAATTTCACTGGAAAAGGGAGGACTAAGACCGGCTTATCTTGAATTCTTCCTCCTCATCCTTATGATTTTTAATATATTCCTGAATCATCTCTGTTGTGACATTCCCGGTCATGACTCCAACTTACTATGCTGAAGCCTTCGCCTGAAGGCGAGGGAACTCCAAACCCCCGGAGAGGGACCTAAGAGTTAAAAAAGAACCCTCGATTAGAGGGTTGAGTTAACCAGTAGCCATCGAAAACATGCGGGCGCAGTAAGGTAAAGGAGTGTTATGGACTCTCCTGCTGCTTGAATCTCGGTGGCGTCATTGACAGGGAGGAAGATGTTGATACGGCTCCAGTCAGGCTTGAGCCCAAAAAAATCTGCCACTGCTGTTACCAAAAAAGACTAGCGGTCCAACTTCTTCTTGAGTTCTTCAATTCTCTGCCTTTTCCAATCAAGATTTTCATACTCTTTCAATAACGGCTTCCCTCTCTGTGATCGGAGTTCCGCAATTCTTTTTTGATCTATGTCACTTGCAGACACGACAGATATTTCCTTAAAAGACACATCTTCCTCTGAGAGCTTTTTCTTGAACCATGCGAGATCATCCTCGCGAAAAATGATGCAGTCTTTCCCTGGTAGAGCAAAGAACGTATGAGGCTTTTCTGTTGTGAGAATTTCCAGACACCTTGAGAGGCCATCCCTGTTGGCAAACTGGAGAGCAATTTCCTTAGTATCAGCCATCCTTCTAGTCCTTACGCCAGTTCTCCTCGCGGGTCCTTGCGGCGCGTTTACTTTTCTGCCTACTCGCTTTGTACGCATTTTGTCAACCTCCGGCACTCATAAATTTATGAACTTCAGTTCTACTAGATAAAACGAAAGTGCCAGTGGTTTAGTCATGGGAAATGGAAATGGGGAATGGGGGAATGG
>Ga0137829_11510407_pt1 | contig 19694 bp, 19 predicted proteins | sample OV2TP2_FD_97737 | JGI IMG/M metagenome (GOLD analysis project Ga0137829, IMG submission 97737) | reverse complement strand
TTTTTGGGTAGAGAGGCCGTCGCGTCGTGTCGAAAATGAAATCGTCTTTTCCGGTATCACGCCCGGCGGATTTGTTGGCAAAAGAGGACTCATCTTCAGAATTACTTTTTTAGCGAAGAACGAAGGCAACGGAAAACTGGAGATGCAAAATATAAAAGCCCTCTTGAATGACGGTAATGGTACTGCGGCCAATATTTCCGTTTCTCCTCTTAAAATCGTTGTTACAAGCCAGGATTTGTCTTTGCCGCCCAAAAAAGAACCAAAAGATCAAGAACTGCCAGAATCGTTTAAGCCAGAGATCGCGCGCGATCCCGCCCTATTTGACGGCAAGTGGTTTTTGGTTTTTGCGACGCAAGACAAGGGATTTGGTATTGACCGTTACGAAATACGAGAGACACGATACAGAATTTTTGAGTCATTTTCAAGGTGGATTTCATCGGAAAGTCCATACGCGCTGCGAGATCAAAAGTTGAGAAGCTATATTTTTGTGAAAGCCGTTGACAAAGCCGGCAATGCGCGAATTGAAAAAATTCTGCCGCAAAATCAGCTTCGCTGGTACGAAAATTACGAGAATTGGATTATAATCACATTAGGGCTCGTCATTGCTTACGCTATCAAAAAATTTTTATGGAGGATATATTTAAAAAAATGAAAATTCTGTTGATCGGCGGCGCGTTGCTGTTTGTAATTTTTGGTATTCTGCCAGTAACCGCTCAAGCGGCAAGTTTGTATTTTTCTCCTTCTTCTGGAACGCATGCGGTTGGCACCTCATTTACGGTAAGCGTTTATGTTTCAAGCGCTGACCAGGCGATGAATGCGGCTTCGGGAGTTATTTCATTTCCGTCTGATAAACTATCGGTTGAATCACTTTCTAAAAGCGGCTCTGTTTTTAGCTTGTGGGTTCAGGAACCCTCTTTTTCCAATTCCGCCGGGACGATAAATTTTGAAGGAATAGTTCTGAACCCGGGTTTTACCGGCGCAAGCGGTAAAGCCATCAATATTACTTTCAAAACCAAAGCGGCCGGCAGCGCTCCCATTACTTTTTATTCCGGCTCGGCGTTGGCGAATGATGGCAAGGGAACGAATATTTTGACTGGACTTGGAGACGCCAATTTTTCAATAGGCGTAGTAGGGCCGGGAGCGCCAGAGATTGTTACGCCGGCTGAAGTAGCAGGCACTCCTGAAGCGCCAGCTATTAGTTCGCCGACTCATCCTGATCCAAACAAATGGTATGCGGTAAAAGAGGCAAAATTTACTTGGGATGTGCCAAAAGATACTACTGCGGTTCGCTTACTTGTAGGAAGAATTCCCCAGGCCATTCCCACGGTAACTTATACCACGTCGATTACTTCCAAAGAGCTTACGGATTTAGCTGAGGGTGCTTACTATTTCCATGTGCGATTTCGCAATGCCGAAGGATGGGGCGGCGTCTCGCATTTTAGGTTTCAAATAGATACAGAAAAACCGACTCGTTTTGAGATCAGCGAGGTTGAGCGAAAAGATTTGACTGATCCCCACGCCAAATTCATTTTTGATGCGAGCGATAAAACATCCGGCATAGATCACTACGAGATTCAAATCGACAACGAAAGTCCGCAAGTATGGCAAGACGACGGAAGTCATAGATACGAAACTCCTGCTTTGAGGCCAGGAAAGCATACATTGATTGCAAAAGCGGTGGATAAAGCCGGCAACTCTTTGGCGAATTCTGCGGAGTTTGTTGTTGAGGCATTAGAACCACCAACAATTACTGATTATCCCAGGGAGCTCGCAAGCGGCGAAATTCTTAGTATCAAAGGAAAAACCAAATACCCCAACGCTCAAGTAAATATTTCTCTCCAACACGAAAAGGACGAAGCTAAAAGTTATTCAGTAAAAAGCGATAAAGACGGGAAATTCACTTTTGTCGCCGAAGATAGATTATCAAGCGGCATTTATACGGCATGGGCGGAAGTAGCGGATGAGAGAGGCGCGAGAAGCGAATCGAGCGAAAAAGTCACTATAGCGGTGGAGCGACCCGCGTTTCTCCGCGTCGGCTCATGGGCTATAGGATTTCTCTCCGTGGTTGTTCCGCTTATTGCGCTCGTGCTTCTTCTTGTGTATTTGTCGTGGCATTGGTGGCATAAATTTGCGACTATGCGAAAAAGAGTAAGAAAGGAAATCCGCGAAGCCGAACACGCGCTTCACAAAGCATTCGATTTATTAAAAGAAGCCATTCGCGAGCAAATCAAAATGCTCGAAAAAACAAAGAGCAAAAGAGAACTAACCGATGAGGAAGAAAAGATCGTCAAGCAGCTCAAGAGAGATTTAGACGATGCGGAGAAATTTGTGAGAAAAGAAATTGAGGATATCGAGAAGGAAGTAAAATGATCACCCCGTCTAGCGCTCTGTTTTCAAAATAAAGCCTTTACCGGGCTTTATTTTTTGATGATTTTGTAATCTCAAATACCCTTGGTGCCAAATAACTCGAATTTTAAGAGCTGGGCACATTTCAGATATATAACAAAAGTGTATCAGATGCGAAATGAGAAGTTAATAGTCTCTCCAGAGATACTAAAAGTTATCCACAGGGATTATACTTGACGGTATAATTTGTGCTACTATGATTAAATTGAACATAAAGGTATAATTCTATGATTAAACAAAAAACTAAAGAAGTATATGAGCTCAGGCGGGGTATTTTGGAAAGCTTGCTCTCTAATACGCTTACTGCCAGAGAAACAAAGGAGATCTGCGGACTTACTTACCGGCAACTTAATGACTGGGATGTGAAAGGTATTTTGCCGGCTCAAAAGCGAGAATCAACAGAAACTTGGCGCTGGCGAAGGTTCACCGGCACCAACGCTATTCAGCTAGCCATAATTTCAAAACTTCGGAAAACTGGTTTGCCGTTCGTTGATTTAAAAAATCTTTATAGTTGGTTGAAAGAAAGGGAGGTGTCAATGTCTGATTTTGTCAAAGAACAAATGGCACTTGGGCATAAAGTATTTTTAAGTACGAATCTTAAAGATAGATTTTACTTTAATTCTGACGGGGATAAAAACATTAATGAAATGATTCTTTTGGCTTATAACGAACAGGGTGGCATGGGAATCGTATTGCAAGTCAGTGTTAACGATATTGTCAACGATATTCTGAAAACTTTAAATCAGAAACCGTTGGAATGAATTTCCCCCGTGAGGTCCGGGCGTGATTCATAAAGATTAAAGGTAGAAAAATTATGGATGCGAAAGAAAAATTTCTGCAGTCGCTCCTTGAGGCGATTGGAGAGTTCATAAGAGAAGAACACCGCTCAAGGATCAGAAAAGGTATCGCTTTTGCTAAACAGCAGAAGCGTAAGTAAAAAATCGAATAATCCACGCGGTCTGGGAGATTAAAAATTAATTAACAAAAAACTCCCAAGCCGCGACATCGTCCGAAGAGGTCGGGACGACAAAGGATCACATTAAGCTGTGCATTCTTTGTTTACGCCGATCTCTTTTTTCATTTGAGGTCTTGAAAAAAGAGATCATTGAAAAAAGCAACAAAATATATGCGGCAGAAACGAACGCCGAACTTCCAGGTAGAAGTTGCTTATAAAGAAGTTCCAGATAAAAACGAAAAATTAAGAAAACTTTGGGATTTACTTCTTTCCTTGCCTGATCCTGAAGAAAAAAAAGAAAACAAACAAAACCATGAAGGACTCTGCAACCTTTAAGATACGAGATAAACGCCAGCGAGGATGGTTTTATCTCGATAATGATTATTTGAATGGTTTTGCGCGATTTCTCGGGCCTATTGGTACTGCGATTTATGTCAGCTTATGCAGGCACGCGGATATCAGTCAAAAATGCTTTCCATCCAACCGACTTATTGCCAAGGAACTGAATATTGGCGAAAGAACGGTGAGAAATTATATCAGAAAACTTGAGAAATGGAACATCATTTTTGTAGAGCGCGAGAGGGATTGGGAAACTAAAAAATTCAAAAACAACATTTACTACTTGCTTGATCGAAGTGAGTGGAAAAAGCCAGAGGCAACTGATGCCTTTGGGAAACCAGAGGCATCTCACGACACTACCCAGAGGCAAATAACGACAAAAAACCAGAGGCACCAGTTGCCGCATAAGGAACCTAAGGTTGAAGTAAACACATTGAAGAAAACCCAAATTGCATCGGCTAACGCCGATGCGGTATGGCGTCTTGAAGATAAGTTAAAAGAAATGCTTTCGGCAAACAGACGCGACCTTCATATTATCGCGCTTTACTATCTCCATAAAAAATTCCGATTTGAGAATAGGGATCAGTTTAATTCGGGAATAAAGAGGGATTTGCGAGCTGCAGGAATGCTAAAAGGATATGCCGATAACCGTATTGCTGAAGTTATGGAATGGCTTGATAAAAATTTGGAGGTCAAATGGACATTGGAAACCGTACACAAGTATATAGACGAAAACTTGGAAAAAATGATTGCTCGAACAGAGCGAGTCGTAAAAATATGAACAAAATAATTCATTACACAACTAAAAATGAGGAAGGAAAATTCGTGGTCATAAAATATTATCCTTCCAACGAAGAGGTCGAAAAAATAATGGATGTACTCACCAGTAAAAATCGCCCCGTGCAAATAGAGTGGCGCGGCAATCTATTGAGAACATCGAATATTGAGATCTTCGACAAAGATGAAAAGCACCAACCGGGATTTCAGAAAACTTCGTATACCGATGAAGAAATTAAAGAGTTTGAACAGATGCTCAAAAATTTAGAGAAAAAACCACTAAAGCATCCGCTCTCATATTACGGCGAAGATAAAGAAGTTATCCCCGCGCAGGAGTTTGGAAAATATAGATTTCCAGAAAGCAGAATGTCGGGAAGGATACGCAATGATATCGTTGGACTTTCGCACGCGTCTTTGACCAAATACCTCCTTGAGATACGCGCAATTTCAAGAAGGTGGGTCAGAGACGATTCGCCAGCATACGGGTGGGCGATTGGCGACATACGAGCATACGAAGATTACTGCGCGAAAAAGCGCGCGCTGGAGGACTTAAAAGACAGACGAGCGCATGCGGGAAAAATGGAAAAAGAATCATTTGACGCATTGGTTGGAAGCAAAGAGGTCATTTCAAAATCAATGGAAATGCCAAAATAGCGCACCAAGCGGCACCAAGAAGCACTAAAATGCCTAAATACGATCCACAAGGTAAAAAATGTCAGGACGCGATCCGTCTTCGCTACGAAGGAGAAAATTATGCCATGCTCGCCCGAACACTAAAGGTTCCTGTTGATACGATCAAAAAATGGTTTGCCGAAGGCGGGTTGCTCGCTGACGCGTACAAAGAATACCGCGATTCGCAAAACGAATTTCGAGAGCAGGAGGCGCTGGATGAACTGCGCCGAGAAATCAAAACTGCCGCTCGGATGCTTCTTGGGTTAATGGCAAGCACGAGTGATGCAGTAAAGTTACGGGCCGTACTTGCTATTCTCGAGCGACTGCTCGGTAAACCAACCCAACCACTGCGTTATGAAGGAAATCTCGGTCTGATCGATCTTTCCTACGAACAACAATTAAGAGAAATAAGAAAAGAATATGACAACAATACCAAACAAAATCAATAACGAAGAAGAGGCCCTCAAAGAAATCGTGCGGCGCTATGATGAGGAGCCGAGGATTTATATTGAGAAGAACCTCCACATTAAAACAAAAGACCAGCAAGTCATTTTGCTGAAGTTTAATCGCGCTCAACAGCTAATTTACGAAACGATTCAGAAACTTCGGGATAAAGGGAAACCGATTCGCGTCATTGTCCTTAAAGCTCGGCAAGAAGGAGTGTCAACGCTTTGCGAATCACTTATTTTTGAGCATACCGCGCGGCATGAAAATTCCCACTCGCTAATCGTTGCGCACGAACCCGAATCAACGGACGCGATATTTCAGATGTCCAAGCTTTTCTATGACATGCTTCCGCCCAATCAAAAACCGCTTCGCAGATACGACAACAGAAAACAAATGGTGTTTGAAAATCCTGATGAGAAAACAAGAACCACCGAACCGGGATTGCGATCAAAAATTGTGATTGCCACCGCAAGTAAAGTGAAAGTAGGCCGGGGCCTAACACTTCATTGCTTCCATGGGTCCGAGGTTGCTTTTTGGGAAAATGCGGAGGAACTCATGAATGCTGTTATGCAAGCAATACCAGAAAATCCAAATACGATGGTGTTTTTGGAATCAACTGCTAACGGCTTTGGCGGTGATGGCGCGTATTTCTTCAAAATGGTTGAAGAAGCGGCGGCAAATGAAAATGATTTTGAGCTGATTTTTCTCCCATGGTACTTGATGCCCGAATATTCACTGCGATTCAGTTCTGATGAAGAAAAAGCTCGATTTATGGAGACGCTTACTGAATACGAAAAAAATATTGTCGCATGTTACGAGCTATCACCCGAGCAGCTGAACTGGCGCCGTTGGGCGATTAAGAATAAGTGCGGCGGAGATTTAGAAAAGTTTAAACAGGAATATCCCATTAGGATTGATGAAGCGTTTATTGCTTCAAGCGCCACAGTGATTCCGAAGGAGTTGATTGAGCTGCAAAGGAAATATGTCCGTGAGCCGATTCGAACGCAGGAAGATGTGGCAATTTACGAGGATGTCACATGGAATCATTATTACAGCTTGGGTGCTGACCCATCCGAAGGAGTCGGACTCGATGATTCCGCATTTACCGTGCTTGATAAGATGACCGGCCGAGAAGTCGCGCATTTTTCCAACAACAATATTCAGCCAGATTTATTCGCAAAAAAGATTGTAAAGATTGCCGAGTATTACAACAACGCGATCGTCGTGCCAGAAATTAACAGTCATGGCATTGCGGTTCTCCAAGAACTTCAGCGGCTCGGATATCCGAATATTGCTCGTCAGCGATACTTTGATCATCTAACCAACTCATGGACAAGGCGACTTGGCTGGAAAACTTCCACAATCTCAAAGCCGCTCATAGTGGATGAATTTATAAGAGTATTGCGCGAGGAATTAATTGGCCTCTCTTCTTCTATTATTTTGGGTCAAATGTTTACTTTCGTTTACACCAACAATATTGGAGCAAGAGGGATGGGGGCGGAGACCGGCCAAAAGGATGACTCTCTGATTTCCGCAATGCTTGCGTGGCAGGGCATGAAAGACCTTCCGGGTGAGTTTATAAACGAGCAAAGTGACGATTGGTAGCCCTGTGGGTAAATCAGCTTGATAGATATCGGGAATAAGCATAGGGGGTTGTATTGAGCCAAAAATACGAATAAAAACATGAAGTCAGTATTATACGCTCGGGTTTCCACCGAGGAACAAAAGAATAACCAGACAATAGACACCCAAATCCACGGAATTGGCGGAATGTTGCAGTACGCGGCCAATAAAAAACTTCCCATACCCGATGAGTCAATGATTTTCATAGATGATGGGTTTAGTGGTGCAACATTGATTCGCCCAGCCCTCACCGCGCTTCGAGAGTATCTTAAAACCCATGATGATGTCGGGTACTTTCTGGTTTATGACGCAGACCGCATTGGCCGGGATACTTACAATCAGCTGATTATTCTCGAGGAGCTCAAAAAGAAAAACATCACGATCCATTTCAAAACAGGTGAATTGGGCTCAACACCAAATGACAAATTACTTTTTACAATTTTGAGCGCGTTCAGCGAATTTGAACGGGCAAAGATTATGGAGAGAACTCAACGAGGCATGAAACGGCGCATTGAATCCGGGAAATTTAATGGCGGACGGCCGCTTTATGGATTCAAGTATAATCATACGCTCGGCAAACACGAGCTTGACGATAATGAGGTGAGGGTCGTGCGAATGATGTATGACTGGTATACGGAAGATGAATGGAATATCCGTCAGATTCAGGCCAAGTTGTTTGAGTTAAAGATTCTTTCAAAATATGACGCGCTGAAAAACACCGAGAAAAACAAAAAACTTAAAGGCCTGAAAAAGCATCCGATAGGATGGTGGAGCGAGGCGACCATCAGGAATGTTCTTACGAACGAGGCATATACCGGCCGGTGGTACTGCGGTAAAAACTATACGGTGAAATTGGAAATTCCCAATCTTCGCACCGGCAAACCAAAAGTCCGTCAATTCAGGCGCCCCAAGGAAGAATGGTTTCCCATAGAAGTACCGAGAATTGTTTCTGATGAGCAATTTAAAAAAGCGTCATTGCAAGCAAGAAAAAATCTGATGTATGCCAAACGCTGCACGAAACAGACCTATTTATTACAAGGACTTATTCGATGCGGCAAAGATGGTCTTAAATATCGAGGCCACCAAGAGAAAAGCGGCGTGATTTATTACTACTGCAAAAGCCGCATGAGCAATAATCCAACCGAGAATTGTAAAAGTCCATATTTGAGAGCTGATCAGGTTGAACCGATTGTGTGGAATACAGTAAAGTCGTTTTTGGAAAAACCCGAGGAAGTGTTTAATGCCTTCAGAAATGAATCAATACTAAATGAAGAACGGGTTAAAAGCACCCAAGGCCGCCTTGCTTATATTGATGAAGCAATCAAGAAACTGGAGACCGCAAAGAAAAGAATCACCGAAGCGTTCAAAGCCGAGGCAATGACGCTTCAGGAATTCAGAAAAGAGAAAACCGATATTGAGTTAGGTGAGGAAAAACTGATCTCCGAACGCGATGGCCTGAAAAATAAACTTAATATTCAAAACAATGTCGATGCCAAAATAGACCTCTTCCAGGAAACTTGCCATAGGTTTTTATCAAAAATTAACGATCCGAAAACAGTGACAGAACGGCTCAAAAAAGCTATTATACGACTGATTATTGATGAGGTGGCGATTGATGGCGAGAAGCTGAAGATTTCCGCAACCATACCCTTCCCCAATAAGATTCATGAACGGGAGATCGTAAAAACCGACTTTCCCGACACCTTTAATGCCGGCGCCACCTTAGGCCCGGTAAACGAAACGAACATGACCAGAATCTGGAATAAACACAGACAATTAAATACCACTCTTAAACCTAAGGTATTCGTCGCACTTTCCGGCGGGGTTGATTCCTCGGTTGCCGCCGCTCTTTTGATGCGCGCGGGATACGATGTATATGGCGTTTATATGAAAGAATGGGTGCCGCCGGGAATTGCGTGCACGGCAGGCGATGATCGGCAGACGGCGGCGCGGGCGGCAGCTCATTTGGGCATTCCCTTTGCCGTTTGGGATTTAAGCGATGAATATCGCCGGGAGGTGGCGGAATACATGGTACGCGAGTATGCGGCGGGAATGACGCCCAACCCGGATATTCTTTGCAACAAGCGTATTAAGTTCGGCGCGTTTCTTCGTCGTGCGCGGGAAGCGGGGGCGGATTATATTGCAACGGGACACTACGTCCGCCTACAGCGGAAAATCACAAATCACAAATCACAAATCACAAACAATAACCAAATTCCAAATTCCAAATTCGAAATTCTGGCAGCAGAAGACAGCAACAAAGACCAAAGTTATTTTCTCTGGACATTAACTCAAGACCAGCTCCGGCATTGTCTCTTTCCCATAGGCGGCTATACTAAGCCGCAGATACGCGCAATGGCCAAAAAATACGGGCTGCCGAATTGGGACCGAAAAGATTCGCAGGGCGTGTGTTTTACCGGACAGTTTGATTTTGGCGCGTTTTTGCGCATGCAGATTCCACAGCGGCAAGGCGCTGTGGTAACGGCGGATGGGCGGGAAGTTGGCAGGCATGACGGCGCAGAGTTTGCAACTATCGGGCAGAGAATTGGAATTAAGAATTATGAATCAGGAATTAAGGGAAAAACAAATCCGGTCTTTGTAGCACATAAAGATATTGCAGCAAATAGGCTCATAGTTGCGGAGGAACGTGATCCGGCGCTGTATAAAAAAGAAGCAGCAGTAACTGATGTTAATTGGATATCCGGCGCGTTGCCGAAACTGCCGCTGGATTGTTTTGCGCGTATCAGGTATCGCCAACCATTGCAAGCATGTACGCTTTCCCGAGTTACGAGTTACAAGTTACGAGTTACGTTTCATGAATCCCAGCGCGCCGTTGCCCCAGGCCAGTCGGCGGTGTTCTACAAAAAAAACGGCGAAGTGCTTGGCGGCGGGGTTATCGTTGAATAATTGACGTTTTTCTGTTTCAATACCTCCATGACTTCAACCGAAATTCGCAAGCGGTTTCTTGATTTTTTTGAAAAGCACAGGCATGTCATTGTGCCGTCTTCTTCGTTGGTGCCGGATGATCCTTCGGTTCTCTTGACCACCGCGGGGATGCAGCAGTTCAAGCCGTACTATACCGGGAAAGCTGATCCTCTCAAAGATTTTGGGTCCCAAAATACCACTTCCATCCAAAAATCGTTTCGCACATCGGACATTGATGAAGTTGGGGATGAATCACATCTTACGTTTTTTGAGATGATGGGAAACTTTTCCTTCGGCGGTTACATGAAGAAAGAAGCAATTTCATACGCTTACGAATTCCTTACTAAGGAAATGAATCTTAAAATTTCTTATGTTACTATTTTTGAAGGATCGCTCGGCGTACCAAAAGATGAAGAATCTCGACAGATTTGGGAGTCGCTCGGTATTGTGGACATTCGGGAAGAGGGCATTGAAGACGTATTCTGGGGGCCCACTGGTTCGTCCGGTCCCTGCGGCCCTACTACGGAAATTTACTGCAAAAACGGGGTGGGGAAGGACATTGAGGTGTGGAATATCGTCTTTAACCAGTTTTTCTACTCCGGCTCGCGTGAGGAATTGCTTGCCGGTTCATTCAAAAAAAAATTGGAGCCATTGGTTTCACCGGGCGTGGATACCGGCATGGGGTTGGAGCGTTTGGCTATGGTAGTGCAGAAAACGGAAACGGTGTTTGAGACGGATCTTTTTGGCCCGCTATTGGATAGAATTTCTGGCGATGTACCTGTCCGCAAAAAACGCATTCTCGCGGATCATGCCCGTTCGGCCGCATTTCTGATTGCAGACGGCGTGCGCCCTTCCAATAAAGAGCAGGGATATATACTGCGCCGGTTGCTGCGCCGCATGTATGCTTACAAAAAACATTCACGCCATGCCGGATTGCCGCAAATACATAATGAGAGAGTGCCGCGAATGTTGCAGACAGATATTCTTATTTCCATGATTCAAAAGGTTGTTGACGATTATTCTGATTTCTACAAGGAGTTGAATAATCACAGAACTGTAATTTTGGAATGTGTCAAAGAAGAATGGTCAAAATTTGAAACGATTATAGATAAAGGACTTGCACAAGCAATGCGCTGGCAATGGGATGAGATCACGCCGCAGACGGTATTTAGTTTATATCAGTCCGACGGTCTTCCATACGAAGTCATGCGTGATTTTATAGAAGAAGCAAGCGGCAAGCAGTTTCCTGTTACTTATCAAGATTTTGAGCGGGAGTTTAGAAAACATCAAGAGATATCCCGCGCGGGAACGGAGAAAAAATTCGGGGGGCACGGATTATTGCTGGATACGGGCGAGTTGAAAGCCGCGAACGAGGATGAACTGGGAAAAGTAACGCGCCTGCACACGGCGACACATCTTCTGCAGGCCGCGCTTCGTAAGGTATTAGGCGATGAAGTAAAACAAATGGGCTCGGATATCACGGCCGAGCGCACGCGGTTTGATTTTTCTTTCCCGCGCAAGGTTACAAAAGAGGAGCTTTCTCGGATAGAAGAGTTGGTGAGCGAAGCCATACGGCGCGATTTAGTTATGGAGGCAAAAAAAATGCCGTATCACGAAGCGGTTAAAACGGGTGCGCTCTATTTTTTTAAGGAAAAATATCCAGATGAAGTACATGTGTACAGCGCTTATGATCCTAAAAGCGGCGAGGTATTCTCTCGGGAGTTCTGCGGCGGCCCGCATGTGCAGCATACGGGAGAAATCGGCGTATTCAAAATTCTAAAAGAAGAATCGTCGTCTGCGGGGGTGCGGAGGATACGGGCAACAATAAAATAATTCAAAATGCAAAGTGTAAAGTGCAAAATTTTGGTATCCCCCGACGTTACGTCGGGGAATGATTTTAACATTTTGCATTGTCATGGCTCTGCCATGATCCCGCCTCTGGCGGGATGAAAGCCGAGCTTTCATTTTACATTTTGATGTTTACATTCTACATTTAATACATGCTCTTTCGCGTGGGGAAGAAATTAACATATGGTATTGCCATAGACTGTGGCACGTCGGGCGTACGGGCGGCTTTGTATTCTCATGAAGGCGCGGGGCCGCGCGTGCGGCCGGCGGTATCCCGCGTTATGCGCCTGCCGTTTGATGTTGCCGCATACGGCGCGGCCGACATGCTGCAGCGGCGCACGGTTGACGCGTTGCGGCGCATTTTTGAACAGATACCCGCGCGTACGAATGTCAGCGCTATTTGCATCGGCCTCTCGTCCCCGTTTTATATCTCAAAGACAATGCGTGCCGTACGCCAGCGGGCGCATGCCTCGAGTCTGGTTACGAGACTGGAATTGGACGCCTTGCTTTCTGAAACGGCCGCTGGCTGCGCGCGCGATCTTTTCCCCGATATGCCAGAGTCTGAAATACACCTATTCAATCGATTCATAGTTAAGACGCTTATGAACGGGTATATTGTTTCAGAGCCAGTGGGCAAGGCGGGAAAAACAATTGAGATGCATGTGCGATTTGAGTTGACGACCCGCAAAGTCTATCATGAACTTACGCGGCATGCCGCGCGTGCGTTCCCTGCTGCGCGAATCCGCGCATGTTCTGTTCCGGCGGCGTATTTTTACGCATTGACGGACCATTTCGACGGGGAGGAGGGATTTTTACTTATAGATATCGGCGGGGAGGTAAGCGATGTTTTGCTGGTAGAAAATGGCGCGCTTGAACGCGTATTTTCCTTGGGACTTGGCACCAATCTTTTTCTGCGCGAAGTAGCAGCGCTTTTACATATTTCACTCCCCGATGCCGCGTTTATCGTGCGCCGCTATGCGGAACATATGTTGGAAGAAAACCGCTTACAACAGCTTGCTTCCCTTATAGCGTCGTATCAAAAAACTTGGCAGGCGCGTTTTAACGCAATATGGGAACGCCATGCAAAGGATCGGGAAATTCCGCCACGCATTCTCGTCACGGGCGGCGGCGTGTTGCCGTTCCACACAGAATTACTCGCGCAGCTCCCCACTTCTCAAATACCCGCAACCGTTGTGATGCCATCCATTCTGGGAGCCAGTTTTACCGGGCATCAGTTTGGCGGCATGTCGGACACAGCGCTTGCATGTATTACATTGCTTTGCGCGCGAGGAGTTTTATAATGGATATAATTGTTTTTAAGCAAGAATATGCCGCCCACTACCAACAATCAAGAAGAAAATAACCATCTATCACCACCCGTGGATGACGCGTCCGGCAAGTTTATAGTTGCCGATATCCTGTCACCAAAAACCTTTGGTGTGCGGGCCGTGGCAGCGCGAAAAACGCCCGCGCCGAAACGCGCTCAACCAACAAAACCTTTAGAAGCGCGCCCGCGCATGAATATGGATATGAAAGGGGCTGAGCCGGGCAACCAGCGCGCGCTGGATGAATGGTTCCAGAAAGAGCGCAAAGCGCGCACGGAGCGCGCAAGCGATCCTCTGCGGGCAGCGCCCTCACGTTCCCCGCGCGCGTCGCGGCTGGTAACTGTGTTTCTGTCCATCTTTGCAATTTTACTCGCCGGGGGATACGGGGCATCGTATTTGTTCTCGCGTATGCACGTGAGCGTGCTGTTGAAATCCGCGTCCGTTGATATGGATGAGGAACTCCGTATCCGCATTGATCCCAAGGCAAGCGCCGGCATTGCGGGGGAGATAATAGAACTTTCCCGCGAGCAGGAGATGATATTTTCGGCGTCTGGCACGGATGACGTGCGCGCTCATGCAAAAGGCGCCATCACCATATACAATGCGCAAGATTCAAATCCGCAAGTTCTTGTGGCGCGGACGCGTTTTGAAGCTCCCGACGGCAAAATATACCGCATCCGCGAAGCTGTTACCGTGCCGGGCGCGAATTTTGATAACGGCGCGTTGGTACCAAGCTCTGTAGATGCTACTGTATATGCGGATCAGCCGGGAGAAGAATACAACCAGGGCCTTACGGATTTTACTATCCCCGGTTTTCAAGGATCGCCCCGATTTACCGGGTTTTACGCCCGTTCAAAAACGCCCATGGAAGGGGGGCATATCGGCACGGCTACCGTGGTAACGCAGCAAGATATTGACAGCGCCCGCGAATCTTTGGAACAAGTCCTGCGCCAAGGTATGCGAGATGAACTTGCCGCATCAGTCCCGGATGGGTTTCGCTTATTGGAAGGCGCATTTGAAATTACGACGGACACGCGGGAATTTACCGCCGAAGTGGGGGATGTTACGCGGGAATTTACGGGTTCCTTGTCCATGCAAGCGCGCGCGATTGTATTCCGCGATGCCGACGCTGTCCGCGAACTGGCAATGAGGGCGGAGCTTGATCCCGCAACGGTATCCATTGCCAATTGGGACGAGATTTCTTTGGAGGCGATACGGCGTACCATAGAACAAGGCGAGATGATTGTGCATGCGCGGGGAACAGCGGACTTTGTATGGAATCTTGATGCGGGGGAGCTTACTATGCGTATCTTGGCGCAGCCTTCTCTCGACGCCTTGAGCGGCGTATTTAAAGAATATGGAGCCATTGACCGCGCGAAAGTCCGGTTTTCTCCCTCTTGGATACGGACCATACCCAGGGATGCCGAGCGCATTATCATAGAAACGGGCGCTTGACGCCGCATTCAATATCCGCTAGTATAGTACCTATGCCATTCCGGTTGCAGAGCCTATCTCAAAAATAACCGTGCTAATACAATAACCTTTGGCACTTGAGGGCCGAAATGCTTAAATTTCGGCTGCAAATTGCAAAAAGCTCGTTGGCGTAGCTTGCTACGCCGCCTCACTTGTTTGCAATTTTCGCTGCGAAATTTAAGCATTTCGGCTCCTCATTATTTTTGAGATAGGCTCAATCGTACCGGAGGTATTTATGTCTCGTAAGCAAAATGTCATTGTAAAAGAAGGGACGGTCATTGAAACGCTGCCGAACGCGACTTTCCGCGTGCGGCTCGATGATGGAGTCGAACTGCGAGCCCATCTTGGAGGAAAGATGCGGCTTCATTATATTCGGGTGCTCCTCGGGGACCGGGTTTCCCTGGAGATCAGTTCCTATGACCAGACAAGGGGAAGAATTATAAGAAGGCTTTGAAATAAGGGTATTAGAGCTTTAGGTGATAGAGCATTAGGAAAAAGAGAAGCAGTAATAAACTCCGAAACCTAATTGCCTAATGCTCTAACGCTCTAATGCTCTAACATGAAAGTACGCGCATCCGTAAAAAAAATTTGCAATACATGCAAAATTGTCCGCCGAAAAGGTCGGCTGTACGTCGTATGCAGTACCAAGAAACATAAGCAGCGGCAAGGATAGTAGAAAATTAAAAATGCAAAGTGCAAAGTGTAAAATTGTGGTATTCCGGCTATGCCGGAATGATCATATAAAATTTGTGAGCGAAGCGAACACCAAAATTTTTCATTTTTATTTTTAAATTTTGCATTTATTCTATGGCTCGTATAGCAGGAGTAACAATCCCAGACAACAAAAAAATCAGCATTGCGTTGACGTATGTGTTCGGCGTAGGCCGTACGCATGCGGGCGATATCATAGCATCCGCCAAAGTGAACGGGGACAATCGCACTTCCCAGCTTTCAAATGAGGAGTTGGGGCGCATTCGCGAGATACTAGATAGGGATTATAAGGTTGAAGGCGATCTCCGTCGCGATATAGCCGCAAACATTAAGCGGTTGAAGGATGTCGGCGCGTACCGGGGATTGCGTCATGTAAAGGGCTTGCCGGTGCGCGGGCAGCGCACAAAGACAAATTCTCGCACGCGCAGAGGCAATGTGCGGCGTACCGCCACCAGTGGAAAGCGCACGGTGGATAAGAAATAAGCAACTCGTAATCCGTAACTCGTACAAAGGAATAAATATATAAAAATTTTCAATGTACGGATTACGGATTACGGATTACGGATTACAAAATTGGGAAAAAAGCGTATAATTAAAAAGGGAGAGTCGGGAGGCGGCGAGACAGCCGCTGTTTCCGCGTTGAAAAAGAAAATAAAACGGCGCGTGGCGCGCGGGTCCGTGTATATAAATTCAACATACAATAATACAATTATCACGTTTACCGATGAAACGGGCGGCGTGCTTTTCTGGGGAAGCGCCGGATCCATTGGCTTTTCCGGAGCAAAAAAGGGCACGCCCTATGCTGCCTCCAAAGTGGCAACATCTCTCGCGGAACGCGCGCGTGCTATTGGTCTGGAGCAGGTAAACATTTTTGTGCGGGGCATCGGGGCGGGGCGTGAATCCGCCGTGCGCGCACTCGCGTCGGGCGGGCTTGGCATAGGCATTATTAAAGATTTAACTCCCATTCCTTTTAACGGCCCCAAACCGCCAAAAGTACGAAGAGTATAAATAAAGCAACTCGTAATCCGTAACTCGTAACTCGTACAAATGTTAGATTCCAAATGTAAAATTTGCCGCCGCGCTGGAGAAAAACTGTTCCTCAAGGGAGAGCGCTGTTTTACGCCAAAATGCGCGGTTGTCCGCAAGCCCTATCCGCCGGGCGTGCATACGCGCCCGTCGCGGCGCGGGCTGTCCGAGTTTGGAACGCAGCTGCGCGAAAAACAAAAACTCAAGCATTTGTATCACCTGCGTGAAAATCAGTTTCGCACCTATGTAGAGCGCGCCATGAGCGCGAAAGGGGAAGATGCCGGCGAAGCGTTGCTCTCGGCGCTTACGTATCGACTCGACAATATCGTGTTTCTTGCGGGTTTTGCCCAGTCTCGAAGCGTTGCCCGCCAACTTGTGAGCCATGGCCATGTCCGCGTAAACGGCCGCAGAACTACTGTTTCGTCATACGCGGTACGAGTTAGCGATAGCGTCACGCTGTCGGACCGCATTTGGCAATCAGCCGTTATGCGCACTGCACAGGACATGCTCGCGAAGTACAAACCGCCGGCATGGATAACGCTGGATGCCGCGGAAAAAAAGGCAACCATAGCATCTCGCCCTGACGTAAAAGATATAGTATCGTATAATACAAAACTAATAATTGAATTTTATGCCCGATAACACTACACTTTTATTGCCTTCCCGCCCGCGCATTATTACATCCTCCGCTTGGGAAGGCGTTTTTGAAATTGACGGCTTATATCCGGGGTATGGCATAACGGTTGGCAATGTGTTGCGGCGCGTGCTCCTTTCATCTCTGCCGGGCGCTGCGGTAACGCAGGTGAAAATAGACGGGGTACAGCATGAGTTTTCCACGCTCCCCGGCGTACGTGAAGATATTATCACTATTCTTTTGAATATCAAGAAGCTCCGTTTCCATATGCATACCAATGAACCACAGCGCGTTGAAATAACCGTCAAGGGTGACAAATCAATTATGGGCGCTGACGTCAAAACGTCTTCCGTAGTGGAGGTGGCAAATAAAGATTTACACATCGCAACGCTTACGGATAAAAAAGCGGAATTTCATGCCGAGCTCGTGGTTGAGGCGGGGCTTGGATATGTGCCGCGCGAAATCGCGCGCCGTGAGAAGGTGGAAATCGGCATGATGACCATTGACGCGCTATTCAGCCCCGTACGCCGCGTACATTACGAAATCGAAAACATGCGGGTTGGCGATCGTACCGATTTTAACCGCCTCCGCTTTACCATAGAGACGGACGGAACCGTCACACCCGAGGATGCATTTCTGAAAGCGGCCCAGATATCCGTGCAGCAATTTACTGCGCTTACGGGCGGTTTTCTATCTGCCGGCGAAGAAGATGAGTTGCGGGCAGCCGTAAGCCGTGCTCCTTCCCTTGCAGCGGATGAAAGCATTGCAGACGAGCAGAAAGTGCGGGAGGAAGAAGAAATGGATTTTACAAAGGTAAAAGTGGAGGATCTTCGCCTGCCATCGCGCACCATACATGCGCTGCATGAGCATGGCATTAAAACAGTCGGCGGGCTTATTCGCCGGGACAGCGATGCATTAAGTAAAATCCCCGGCATTGGCGACAAGGCAATATTGGAAATAAAACGGGCGCTGGGAAGCATGGGGCTTACATTAAAATAATTCAAAATGCAAAATGCAAAGTTCAAAATTTTGGTGTCCCCCGACGTTACGTCGGGGGACGGATTGTATAAGATAATCCCGCTGTAAGCGGGATACCGACACTTTGCACTTTTAACTTTGCACTTTTAATTTGAGCGAAGCGATTATGCCGTACAACGCAAAAACATCAAAACTCAAACGGCCGCGGAATCAGCGGAGAGCATTACTGAAGCTGCTTGCGGCGAATTTGGCGCTGCGTAAAAAAATGCGCACAACCGAAGCCAAAGCAAAAGCGGTCCGGCCGTTTGTAGAACGCCTTATTACCGTGGCCAAACGCGATTCCACCGCTTCCCGGCGCTACGTGGCGCAGTATCTTCCAAAAGAAGCAGTTTCCGCTTTGCATGCGGTGGCGTCAGGATATAAGGAACGTCCGGGAGGGTATACGCGGATTATAAAAACAGCTCCGCGCCGGCGGGATAACAGCAAGATGGCATTTATTGAATTCGTATGAAATACACTATTGATGCAAAAGACAGGGTTTTAGGGCGTGTTGCTACGGAAGCGGCTCACATTTTGCGCGGCAAAAACACTCCGGATTTTGAGCCAAATAAGATCCCGCATCATACCGTTACTATTGTAAACGCGGCGGCAGTGCGCATTACGGGAAGCGCCAAGCCGTTGCAGAAAATATACAAGCGCTTTTCCGGCTATCCGAGCGGCCTTAAAAAGACTTCCTATGAAAAAGTGTTCGCAAAAGATCCCCGGAAAGTCATTGAGCACGCGGTGCGCGGCATGCTGCCGAAGAACAAGTTGGCGAAGAGGATACTACGAAGTAATCTGGTCATTTATAAGCACGAGAAAGAGGAGCAATGATAATGCAAAATGCAAAGTTAAAAGTTCAAAGTGATGGTAGCGCGCATTGCGCCATTTATATAAAATCGTCCCGACCTGGGTCGGGACACCAAAACTTTGCACTTTACACTTTACACTTTTAATTTTTCTATATGCCCAAACAAACACCGAAAAAGAAAGCAACTAAAAAATCAGAAGCTCCCTCTAAGTACTTTGAGGCTGTTGGCCGGCGCAAAACGGCTATAGCGCGCGTGCGCTTATATACCAAAGGAGCGGGTATTACCGTGAACGATAAGGACTATAAAGATTATTTTCCGGGTGACGCAATGCCACGCACGGTTGCGGAAGCGCTCCATTCAGTCAGCATGGACGGCAAACTTGCGGTTACGGCGCGCGTATTCGGCGGCGGCATTCACGCGCAGGCGACTGCCGTGCAGCATGGCATAGCGCGCGCGCTGTTGGGCTTTAACGCGGAGTACCGCAAGCGCCTGCGGGGTGACGGCCTCCTTACCCGCGACCCCCGCATGAAGGAACGCCGTAAATTCGGCCTAAAGAAAGCGCGGAGAGCTCCACAGTGGAGCAAACGCTAACCAATCTCCTGAGTTCTGCCATTTAGTGCGTTTTTGATTCACCGAGAAGTGTGGATAACCCGCTCTCGTGATACTCATCAAGCGAGGATTGCAGGATATGAATCTCTCCGGTG
>Ga0137829_10072876_pt1 | contig 19943 bp, 35 predicted proteins | sample OV2TP2_FD_97737 | JGI IMG/M metagenome (GOLD analysis project Ga0137829, IMG submission 97737) | reverse complement strand
TGCCCTTTCAGCAGGTACCATGCCCTTCGGGGCCGCTTGCTGTGCGACCTGCTCTTCTTCAATCCTCTCCAGCATCTCCCTCAGCCCAAACTCTTCAGCGGCTTGCCGGATGAGAATCTCTTGAATCGCCGGATGCGCTTCCATCTTCTCTATGAGCATCCGCTTCTTTTCGCCAGTGGCATCCTCAAGCTGGGCATCTGCCGACCAGAAAGTTTCCTTAGACTTCAAGCCCATCCCCACCTCTGACACCCCAAGTTGCCGGCGCTGAAGTTGAAGCACCGGATCGATAAGTTCAAACTTGACACTAACTCGATAATCGTGCCCAATGTCTGAGGGCGTAATCGTGTGGCCTCTGACGGTTACGGACTCGTCCAGCACATCCACCAGACGCAGCAAGTTACTTGCGGCCACGGTCGCCAGATGGTCAAGCTGTTGGCTGGGGGCCACAAATTTCTTGGCCGCCGCTGTGCTGAGTATCGCCTGCTGCCCGACTGTACTAACCCCCTGCTGTCGCATCCCTGCCTGGGCCGCACTGAATGTCCCAAACTCTATGTCGGCCTCAACCTCTGACACCGCTTGGAACATCCACTGCGGGAGTTGTGGAATGTCCATCCACCATGCTTCGCCTTTCTGGAAGCCTTCAATGATGTTGCCTCGTGCCTTCTGTTGTGCTAGTTCCATCGCATCACCACTTGTCATCATAGTATTGAAGGTCGCTTCCATCAAGCTGTTGTGGCGACCGCTCAGTGCCTGGGCATGAATGAGAAGAGACTCTCTGATGTGATCCAAAATGCCGACTGCCAGATGTTCGGGATTGAAGCTACGAGAATCCGTTGGCTCGGAACCCCAGCCAGAAAAGGCGTGACTGAAGGGTACAAAACCCCAAGTGTTCTTCTCCACAAAGAGCAGTTGCTCATTTGCAATGAGAGCATGCCAAAATCGTGACCAATATTCAACGGTGGGTACTAGTTCATACCAGTTGTCTCCCAACTCATAGAGTTCTGCCTGCCCGCGCTTGCCGACACGTTTCTTAGTCATCTCGTGAAGATCAATGGCATAGTGGGCCACGGTCTTTATGGCCTCCTGGGGCTGCTTCTCCATAGGATTCATCAACACGCGCGCTGGATGAGTAGCCCTGATGCGAAAGGGCATCCAAGTCAGCTTCTCGTTGTTGTAGAGGGCCTCCCTCTTTTTCCAATCCTCATCATCCTCACCCTTCTTGCGGCTAACCTTCGGGGGCCGATGTTCCATGCTCAGCACCGGGCCGTCAACGATGGTGTAACCATACATGATGAGGTATTTGCCAATCTGCTTCCATGTCAATTGTGGCTCCAGCAGTGAGGTTTCTTCCAGCACAGCTTTTACCCAAGGCTCAATATTGTCGGCCCTTGCCTCATGCGCTCGTCCCCGTCCAGCGGGTTCACGATGCACCATCGGATCAAATGCCAACTGATTGTCCACCGCATGATCCACAATGGCCGTAGACCGCGCTGGGCGAAAGCTGGGACGATCCACGCCTTCATCCCACAGGCGAAAGGTGCGCTGGTAGTATGTATCTATATCCTGCCATTTCGAATGTGCCCTGCTCCAAAGTTGCTTAAGATGTCCGTGTTTAGTAAGAATTGTCTTTGCATCGGGTTTAGTTTCGTAGCTTGGCATATGGCGGCTCCTTTAATGAGTAGCTATATATTCTTGGGCGGGTGCGATAAGTTTAGGATTATTTTCTATAAATCCTACAAGATTATTACAACGATAACATAATAATCCCCGTGCTTGGTTAGTTTTATGATTGTGATCTATAACTAACCGTTTTCCATCTTCTTTACAAATGCCACAAATATTTCCTTGATATTTTTTCCAGACTTGTAATTCTCCACCAGTCATGCCGTATTTTTTTATTGGGTTAAATATTCTAGGCGGTTTTCCTTCTGCTCGTTTTTCCCGCTTACGTTTTGCCATTTTTGCTTTATACTCAGGAGAATGAAGTCTGGGATTCTCTGCCGCCTTCTTAGCCCAACATTTTTTACACGGTTGGCGACAATATCCTTTAGATTGTAAATAGAATTCAGTTGTAGGTTTTTCTTGTTGACATACATTACACTTTTTCATAGATGTAGGATATATCATAGGATACTTTTTTGTCAAGCGATATATGAGACACTAGACATGATTTTTATATAACTTAATGTCTATAGTCTTATGTCCTATATTATTTTTAGCTTCAAAATTGCCTTAAATACCGGACATATGACACCACCTCATCGGGTGTCTTATATCATGTCATACGTCGTCCTGTCCAATTGTAAGCCGATGTTCGGGTTGGCAGTCCCTTGGCCTTATCGCTGCTGGCCGTGTATGCGCGGGCCTCCTTCCTTAGCTGCCACATAATCCCTATGGTCATGGGATAGTCGTCATGACACCCTTGCTGTGCTTCAATGCGACCCTCTTTTTTGGGATTCCGTATCACAGTGAAGAACTGATCTAGTCCGGCCTTGTTTGGAATTGTGATGAGTCTAGAATTCAACGCCTCACAGAGTTCATTCCACAGGACGTATCTGGTGCGGTCATTCGTGTGCCAGCCTGGTTTCCCCTCCGCGCGATGATAGAGATGTTTGTAGCCTAACTCTTTCGCTTTTTTTAATGTTACTCCGCCCCAGTCGTTGTCTTCAATCGCCCAGAGGGGGTCGTGGTACTGCGCCAGAAGCGCAACACTGAGTTCGGCAAGCTCTTCAGGGGGAATGAGTGGGGATTGTATATCCGCCACCACGTAGCCAGTGGTGACATCCATAACGGCCGTTACCGCATCATCGCCGCCCACACCATGTGAAGTATCCGTCGCTGCGATATACTTTTTACCTGCCATGTACTTCTGGTACACATGTACAGGCCCGCTGGTGATTATGGGGGCTTTACAATCCTCACGCATCTGCTTCAGCACCTCGATGTTAAACATTGCCAATGTACTAGGCGGTGCTAGGGCCTCCTCAGCGCTGTCGGGATACTCTTTGGCAAACATGAACGGATCGCGGTACTCCAGCCGCTTGCACTCATACCAAGTCTGGGTACGGCCCGGTCTCACGTTCCAGGGAAAGAATAGGCGCTGAAATCCGTTGGCAGGGGCGTTGAGAAAGGTAGCCTTAAACAAACTGTCCATCTGCTTGTAGTTGGCTGTGCTCACCAATATGAGCTGGCCCCCGGTGTCATCAAGTGTGGGCTTTATCGCGTTGTAGTTGGCCTCAATGTAGGGATGATAATCGGCCTCATCCAGAATAACTACCGAGTTGGTACTTGACCGGCCCGCTTTCTCGGTGCTAGGAAGGGCTACAACTGTGCTATTCATCTCTGGGAATCCAAACTCTGTCTGCGTGCTGGGGGCCGCATGACGCCGCATTCGCTGGGGAAGTTGATCATGTATGAACTTAGCCTTTTTTAAGAAGTCAATGGCTTCCATCTCCCCCTGACTCAACATCGCCACACGCGCGCCGGTGTGGAATAGGGCCATCCACAACGCATAGGCGGCCAGCAACCAGCTAGCGCCGATCTGTCGGGCTTTCAACCACACGAGTAGCCGCTCCTTCTCCAACACTTCACACACCTCTCTGATGTGGGGCCATACCTCCATCGGTATCACACCGCGTCCAGGTGGTGGCTCCATAACCTTTACGAACTTCAAAAAGTCAATGAAACTGCGCTCTGCGAGCGCTACCTCAATATCCTCTACGGTTATCGTCTTGGCAGGAGTCGGCACCTTGTCAACTACACTCACTGTGGGGGGTGTGGCGCGGGGGGTAGCTGCCACGCTTTCCGCCCTCTCGGCGTTCCCCTCCTGGCGTATTTCGTCATTTTTCTTAGCCGTGAGGCCCCGTCGCCATCCTCTGCCTCGTCCACCTCGATCACCTCGCGCTACGTCTTCTGACATAAAACCTCCAAAAAGTTATAAAAAATCTCTGACAGCTCATGACCTCCCTGGTGCGCGGGGGCCGCCGTCTGGCTACCTCCCGTATACCCACCTGGGCGCCAGCCCACCGGCCCGTTGGGGGGAGCGCTGGCCGCCGCGGGTGCGCGCTGGGGCGCCCCACCTGGCTGCGCGGGGCCCTACGCGCGGGCTGGTGGCTCCACGCGGGGCGCTGGCTCCGCGTGTGGCTCCCCCTTCCCGCCACCACGCTGGGCGCCTGCTGCGAGCATCCTGCGGAGTTCCTCCACCGAGAACTGTCGCAATTCGTTGCTCCCAGCCACACTGCCGATGGGATTACCCTGCGCATCGACCAGTTCGGTGATGCCCACAGCTTTGCCCCACCCACGATCCAGCAGCCTGTCAATTGCCGCAATCACCGCAGTGTGGCTCGCGTCGGGATCATCCACAATTGCCAGCAGTTTGGCCACAAGCTTACTGCCCTGCCCCGTGCGTTCACGGATTTCAGTCGCCAACTTGGCCGCACCTGCACCTGCGCGTCCTGACGGATTGGTGCTTCCCACACCTGGGGCGATGGGTTTAGGGTCTAACCGCGACTGAGTGATAGGGGTGCCTTTAGGCTTCTGTTGTGTAGGCATACCCTAAGTGTACCTCAAAACGGTGTGCGCGCACAATTGGCTGTAGGTGGGGCCGGTGTTTTAACCAAATCATTACGAATTTTAACCAAATAACTGTTGCAATCAGTGTTTGGGTGTAATAACCTATCTGTAGGTTAACACAACAACGGAACAACCGACCAGCAGTTAGAGGGTACAGCCTAACATCAGCCTGGCCGAATCCACCAAAACAGAATCTCAGCAAGCGGGAAAAGGGTAGCCACTCCCCCCGACAGTCCCCCCACCATCGGGACTGGCGGCAAGCGAACTGGGATGCAATAGCCTATCTGACGCAAGCGGGTGTGTAGCAGGGTGCTAGTGGGAAACCACAGACTGTAGCCTAGTTAGAGAGTCAGTGCCATAGATGCTCTACCAGACTAGCTAGGGTGACTTGATCCAGTCCGACATGTCGCACAGCGGGCCACATCGAACACGAAGGATAGGTCAATTTAACCGGCGAATGGCTTCACGAATTACTGGCGCAGGACTCACCGAGCCGAGACTGCATTGGTTAGCAGCCAGCTAACTGAGTGATGGCACAGCTTGGCATGGGAAGGCGTACAGAAGAATACAAGCACCACGCCGGAGCGTAGGCAAGTAGTTACGCGACTGGTTGATAGCTATACAGCCGCCAAGTCTGAGTTATGTCAGGTTTGGCGGCTGCAATGGCTACCAAGCAGGTAGCTAAATTTACGTTAGGGAGCTTACAGTGAGAGACAATAGGAATCGGATGTATGATCTAGAGAAAATCATCGACTCAATCGGACTCAGCGATACACTCAAGTTGATGGCGACCATCGCCTACGAAAAGGCCGATCATGTCGAGATGAATTGGCAAGATGCGGGGTTGGCTAAGCTTTGGGATCAAGCGGCGCTGAAGCTGGAGAAGCTAAGCACCCACGTTCGCATCTAGTGGCCTACACAGCAATGTCACAAGCCTAACTAATGAACATGGAGACGGCATATATGGAGACTGAATTAGTACGACTAATCCTATGGCTGGTAATAATTACGGTAACTGGCGCGCTGACCGCGCTGTATCTGATGCCACACAAGGAATAAAGCATGAAGGCGAACATCGTATTTCTAGCATTCATGGCTTCAGTGATCGCTGTCGCACTAGCGACATTGGTGATTGGCTTCTCGGCCTTAGCTATAGTAGAAACTACTATAGCTACTGGGGTTGACATACAGTATGAGCGATTAGAGAGGTAATATGCGCAGAATAGTTTGTGAGCACTGTTTACAGCAGGTGTATTTAGGCCGTGAAGCTAGTCCGCTGGAGCAATGCCCCAAATGCAAACGGATGTTCCGCGTGTTTCGGCACCACATGGCGGCTGATAAGCGGCCAATGGCAACGCAAAACCGGTTCGGACGGTGAGTCAAGCGGATGGAGCCCATCCGCTTAAACCCCAGGCTGGTGACAAGGCCAGTCAAATTAAGGGGCGATGAGGTAACGCAATGAGTCATTTCCTAGTCGTGAGTGGATTGCATGGATGTTTGGCAGATAGTGTCTCGGCCTACGAGTCTGAGGTTGATGCTATCAATGGGCTGGCGGACTTAGTGGACGAAGTGGTTTTTGACTGCAATTGGAATGAGTCTGTTGAACCAGACATAGAGGAACACCCGTGTGGGAATGTGAGTGTAGGATACGTTGAGTTTTTCTACGGACATGGTGTCGAGTATGCTGAAGTCGTGGAATGCGAATGCGAACTGTCCGTTGATGAACACAACCAACTAGGGTAATATCATGAGACACACATGGCAGGAAGGAATGAAATGCTACTGGTGTCTGCGAGTAATTTCTCACCTGATCGGCGGCATGTTTATCTGTGCCGCCTGTCTCCAGAGAGAGCAGAGTAACGGGAAACTGAAGTCCATACATGGCCGCTAGCGGCTAATGATAACACAAGATAGATAGGGGAGATGATAAGATGGAGTTTGAAACGGCGGCTTCCAAATGCACCAGCGTCCAACACGATTTCCGACGATGCCCAACGTGCCAACATGGCGCATGGGTGAATCCATTCGACAAGCGGCCAGTTAAGGGGCTGTGTGGGCATACTTGGACTAAAGTCCCTAAACGGTGAGTAGCTAGGCCCATTTGGGCCTAGGTAAACCCCAGTCTGGAAAACTACAAGGCCAGACAAATTATGGGGTGTTGGAGGATTACATGGAGCGCAACGAAATGCTACGGCGGTTAGAAGATATGATTGACACTACTAGCTTGCCGGAAGTTTTGGAGCTAATCGCCGAAGTGTGCCTTGAAAAAGCCTGGCACATCCAAGCCACTTATGGTGACAAGGAACTAGCTGCCCTGTGGCGCCACGATGGCCGTGGGATCGACGCGTTGTTGGACGCCGCACGCTTGTATCGAATTCGCCATAATCAGAGCCTATAGTATCTCCACACACGGGGGCGATGTGCCCCAGCGCGGGCGCCGCGCACGTGGGGAGTGAGCCGCCGTGCCGCTGGCCCTATCCGCGTGGGGGTGAGCCAGTTTTCTACGATAGGTACAAGGATGTGCGCAATGACCTGGAGAAGTTGATCGCCAACTTGGTTGACAGGTACGTGGCGAAGGGCTTGGGTGAACGGCAACGGGACTAACCGAGTGCTGTGGCACATTCTGGAGTGCAGTAAACGAGGGAAGCGGCAGCGCAGTCCACAAAACGGTTCGGTTCGAGACGATACTTAGCGAGCTTGACATTGAAGATTGGAAAGAGGTATAACATGTTGGTCAGATTTTACACCGTAGATCAACAAGCAATTGGGCTTTACACATGGGAGAATCAGCTTGCCCATCGCTTCGGCGGGTTTACTCGTTTCACTGGTAGCGGGGCATGGAACAATGGCAGTGTATTGGGTGAAGAACCAGCGGCAGTCTATGAGGTAGAAGTTACCGATTCCCCCAACGTCAGAGCATCCGTTAGCGAGTTTGCTGAATCACTCCGGATTATCCTGAATCAAGAAGCTGTATTGGTGGTTACGATCCCGTCATTCAGCTTCGTAGCTTTCGACGAGAAGAAGGTATAGAGTAAGCAACTATCCGCCAGGTGTCACCGACCGAGAGTATATTAAAAGAGCTTAACAGGATAGGAGGATACCATGTTTAGTGACGCAACGATTCGCAGTATCCAGTTAGAGGCCACACGGAAGGCCGCCCAAGAAAGAATGTTCCCATCTCCCATCTGGCCTCAAGACTTGGTGGACTTGGCGCATTTTAAAGAATACCTTCATAGTGTCCCATTTCTGGGAGAGTATGAAGGCCCCAAGGGCAGTGCATGGAAACGGATGGATGTCGGAGGGTCGTATAGAGTCTTCTTCGTGGACGCGACTGGAAATTTAAGGAAGGGCGGGCCAGCGCTGACGATTGAAGAACTTCGGCTTATCCTGCTTGCCCGATGCGCCTTCTATGGCTACCGTTTTGGCCTCAGTATCTACGAAGTGGGCCAGTTTCAGGTGTACCTCAGCCTACATGAAAGAACGGAGGATGCCTAACATGAACTTCCTGACTGACAACGAGCGCCAGAGCCATGCCCGCTATCGTGGTGTGAAGACCGCCAAGCGGATTGAGAAGCGGTACATCCACGGTGGTAATATCCCCAAAGAAGGTGTCAAGGCCCCTAGGCAGGAAGAGAAAACTGTCCAGTATTCCGCGTCCGGCAAGAAGTTAGGAACCAAACCCCGTGAAGCGTATGGGAAGAAAGGGGAAGCAACCGATGGATAGATTAGAGATACTCCAGATGCTAGATCAGGAACCTCACGCTCTGTCCGAGAGTTTACTCACCGACGAGTTCCCTGTTATGTCAGGCCCCGACATCGAGCTATGTGGTGACAATCCCACACGCTACATGCCCGAAGAGGGACGCTACTGTCGCAGCTATCATGGGGGCAAGAAGATAGGAGTAAGGAAAGAAGGCACGAAATGATTAGCTGTTGTTTATGTGGCGATGACCAATTCGAGATTATCCTTGTAGAACTTCATGGCTTTGGGAATTGGCAACCCGTGTGTTTGTCATGCCATGAGGAACTATTAGACTGCGCACAGGCGTTGGCTTACCAAGAGGAAGGTAAAAGCTATGGCGATAGTTGATCATTCCGTACGGCCTTCTATCTCAAATCGCCTGAAAGTGAGCGTTCATAGTCTCGGCTGGCATGGCATTGATCCCCAGCAAATCATTGAGATGATTGCTGACGACGACCCTAATCCATTTGGCCGCGATGAACTTTGGGCATATTGGAGTGAGACGCTACGCTCAACCTTGCCAAACATGGTAAGATAAGTGTCTGGGAAGTGTGGGGCGTTTTAGTTTACAGAACAACATAGGACATAAGACATGAGACATTGATGTATTAAAGAGTAATGTCAGGTGTCTCATGTCCTATGTTGTGGAGGTGAAAATGGTGAAGGTTACCCTTCAGACGGTGTCAGAGTTCCTGGCCGTGGAATTTACCACCGTTCCAGTGATTGGTTCTGACATCCTTGACGAAGGTGGCATCATGGAAGTGGTGGGTGCTACCAGTTTGGGGAAGTCCTATTTGCTGTTACAAATGGCACTTAACATGGCGACTGGCACACCCTTTCTGGACACACATAAGGTGCCTCACTGCTTCCGAGTCGCGCTTTTGCAAGCAGAGATAGGGCCAAAGAACTTCCAACGCAGGATGGCGAAATTGAAGGCCAGCTTTGAAGGGTTTGGGTACGATAACCTGTCGGTGGCTTCAGTGTATGATGTGAAGTTGGACAGAATGGCGGACTTGTTGGAACTAGAATCTGCGCTGGTGGATGGTGGGTTCCAAATCCTCATCATTGATCCCCTGTTACCCTTCCATGAAGGGGATGAGAATAAAAGTAACGAGATGCAGAAGTTGTTCGACGGCTTTGATAGGCTTCGGTTCCGACATGGTGTTGCAATTATTTTCAGTCACCATGAGCGTAAGCCTTACCAAGGGGTGACGTTTAAGAAGCAGAAGGGGATGCTTGAGAGCCGAGGCAGTAGTTTGATAACTGATAGACCTGACACGGTGATTCGAATGTGTGAGACAAAAAAGCCTCAGATTGTGGAAGTGATGTTCGACAAGATGAGGAATGCTGATAACTTGTTGGACAGTGTGTTGTTATGGGGAGATAGGGAGTCTGGCCTATTCGTGCCTCCATCTGCGGGTGACACCGGCGACATCATAACCAACGGCCAGATGCTTCACCTACTCACTGGAGGCCCGCTGGGGTTGGACGAGTTCACCGCGCTTTTAGCCGGAATGGGCATGAGCAACCCGCGCACAGTGAGTAGGCGGATTGCCGCGTTAGAGCTTGATGAGCTTGTGGTGCGGGTGCCTAATCCTAAGAACAAGCGAAAGAAGATCATCATGTTGAAGGGTATGTATGATAGAGGAGGATATGATGGAGAGCCTAGAGGAGAAGTCTCAAGCCGCAATCAGGGCAGTCAAGGTGATGCCGATCACTCGGTATTACCTGTGGATAGTTCTACCACCAATTCAGGCAAAACATGGTATACTTCCAGCCCACGCCTTCCAAGCGGGTAAGTTGGACGGTTACCAGACGATCGACAAGTTGATAAGGGATACGACAGAGATAGTAAATTTTAACACAAGGCGAGGCGGTCAAGTCAGAATTTTGGAAGCTACGGAACTGCGGGGTGAGGAAACGTCATGAAGATATTTGTGTGTTACTATCAGTATGGTGGTAAAACATGGGCCATTGACATATGGGCAGATAGCTGGGATGACGCGGTGCGGAAGGTGGAGAGCCTGAAGGCGACCCTAGAGGTTCAGGGAAAGGTGGAAGAGGAAATAGCGGAAGACATGACAGTGTTTGAGCTATCCTACCACAGTGTGGCCCGCACTGCTCTGAGTCAAAACTGAGGAGATTAAACATGACAGATGAAAGAAAGCTGGCAATTCAGGCCGCGATTGCTCAGTGTAAAGTTAACACCATCGCTAGTGCAGTGTGGCTGTTGGTGGAAGCCGCGCCAGAGTTGTTGGAAGAGATAGAGTTGTTGGAGATAGAGCTTCAGGAGGCCCAAAATGGACATAACACAGCTTAGTGGGCTTGAAAAAGAGTTGATAGCGCGTCTTGACCACGCGGAACGCGAAATACAGGGGTTGGGCGATAAAGTTGATACATTGACCGAAGAACTTGACGGCACAATCAAGCCAACGCACGTGTTTAGGTTATATAGCGGTGATGGTAAACTGATTGCGAAGGCGTACTGTGAATCCGAGGCTGACCAACTGGTAGTGGGATGGGTGCTGCGGCAGGCTTCGGGCATTGAGGTTGCTCTATCCAGCTTAAGAAACTATGAGGTGGAGCGTGTGGGCGCCAGCACGACGGAGGCAAGCGATGATAGAATTCCCTAACACAGTGTTTGCTCTAATCCTGTTTGACACCTTGGCTCTGGGCCTCATCCTTGGCTATTGGTGGAGGAAACTAGGAATATGAAAGCTAATGAGCGCTTGACGTTGTGGTTAAACATCATTATTGCAGGTATGATTGGTATCAATGTAGTGTTCAACGTGTTGAACTTTTTCCTGAAGTGAGGAACGATGAAGGAACCTTTCACATTAGATAAGGATGGGATGCTGAAGTTTTATGATCGAAAAGTCGGGCTTAGTGGGAGTGTGACCTACACCCCTGGCGACGCGCTGGCCGCCTTCCACAAAGGGGTTGATGTCATCATAGCGTTGGCCCCCGCGCCAGGTGGGGACGCGCTGTTTGTGGCACGCGACATGGTATTTGGTGTAGAGCGCAAGACGACGGCTGATTTCTTCAGCAGCCGTGCATCTGGCCACTTGGCGGATCAATTGACAACGATGCTCCAATACTATGACAGCGTCATTCTGATGATTGAGCACGGGATCACATTGAGGGACTGTCAGGTGCAAGGTGTACCCTTCGATACTCTCCAAACTGCGCTGTTGGATTGGCAAGACTGCGGGGTGAGGATTGTAACCATTGCTGGCGGCCCCAAAGCGACGGCGGCTTTCATCGAGAAGCTGAGAATAAAATACATTACACGCGATGCACAGGAACCGTTCCGTAAGCCGACCGCCAACAAGTATACCGACGAGATGAAGGCTTTGAATTTCAAGGGCATAGGGCCGAAGACAAGGGAGAAGCTGCTGCGAATTTACGGCACGCCCTGGGCCGCTATATCTGCGCCCTACCTGGATATTGTCGCACGTTGCGGCCCTGCCGTGGCCGATAGAATATTTGATGGGCTAAAAAGACCTAGGGAGGCATAATATGAAGGATACTGCTGACGATCTAAGGTTGTCAGAGAGAATCAAGCGTGCGGCTGAGGCGGTGAAGCACTACATCTCGCTGTTGGAGCGAGAAGGGAAGGCTAGGTGGCAGTGTGGATGTCCAACGTGTGCTAGGGCGCGGAAAGTGCAATTGCTAGAAGAGTTTGGGGAACCGGAGCCTTGCGAGTTCTGCCGCGCGGCCAACATGCCTCTGACCGCTATTACATTTGCGGATGGGTCGACGGGCTGGGCATGTGAAAGGTGCTGTGAGCGGTTTGGAATCTAATAAAGGAGGTGGCCTAATGACCGAATGGTTCCTCGTACTGGCAGGAGTGGTGCTGTTGGTAGTAGTCGGCGCAACACTGTTTCTAGTCTTGCTTGTCTTGCAGGCGGTCAACGTGCTGGGGAGTTGACAAGATTGGTATACTAGAAATGCGGAAACCCAAATTAAATAGGAGGGTAACATGAAACTGGTACAAAACATTATAGACTGGTTTGACACGTACGATATTCGGTTACAGATTTTAGGCAAGGTTGAAATCGTTGTTGCCGCCGACCTGACCGCACTTGGCCTTGGCGCTAGGCTTGAAGGCCGTGCTGGTGGCTTGTTCATTGACATAGGCCCTGTGACTGTAACCGTCTTAAAGGTGTAGTTATGTGGACAGAAGCAGATGGGATCATCGCCAACATGGCCACTGACCTACACCGGATGGATGAGACTAACCGGCGACTTCAACTGGAGCTTGAAGGGGCGCTGTATGAAGCGAGGCACTTTGAAGCCTCATTTAAGAACGCAACACGGCTGGCCGATATGCGCTGGCGAGTAATCCTCAACTATGATGAGGAACTTTTTGCGGCTCAAGAGGAAATAAACCGTCTGAACCTGCAAATTCAACAGATGGGAGATAGTTAACATGACCTGTGCAAGCAAGGAACTAGTGCTGGCCGCCAACCTGGCGAGTGCCTACGCCTTGATCCAAACCCTCATGGGAGATGCTAAAGTGCTGCTTGAAGAGAACATGGCCCTCATGGATCAGGTAGAAGACCTGGAGGCCGCGCCTGACCACAATGAACTGACCAAGCGCCTAATAGCTGATGCTGTGGTACTGCTCATCGAGAACATGGAGTTGATGGATAGGGTTGCCGATTTGGAGTCTGCTCTGGACGAGATGCACCAGAACATGTATCACATTATCATTGACCTGTCTGACGCTCTTGAACAAACCCAGAATGGTATCCGTTTTATTCTAACGAGGGTATAAACGTGGACGCCCGCGTGCTAGATCACATTAGCGCTAGCCAAATCACCACTTGGCAGACATGTCGCTTAAAGTGGCGCTATGAGCGGGAACATAAGGCGGCGCAGACAGGTGAGGAAGAGACTGGTGGCCCTGTGGCAGTACAGGTGGGAAAGCTGTGTCATGAAGTGCTGGAGTATTTTCACGCTGTACAGCCTGAGCACCGGACGCCCGACACCATAATCGGGCTGTTTGATGAACTGAAGGGGGCCTACACAGTGGAGGTGCAGGAGAAGGCCAGCAAGGTGTTGAACCGACACTGGCAGGACTTTGGGCCTGACCTGGATTATGTCCCGACAGATACGGAGCTAAGCTTGCGGTGTCCCCTGGGCGCGGGGCTGCCTGATCTGGTGTGTGTGTTGGATGATTTGGAACGTGATGAGGAGAGCAAGACATTGCTCGTTGGGGAGTACAAGACCAGCATGGCTAAACCAAACGTGCTTGTAAAGATACACTTCAACATCCAGGTCTACTGTATACAAATGGCTCTCGATCACCTGTTTCCTGATTACAAGGTGGTAGGCTACCGCTTTACGTTGTTGTGGCCTACTGGTACGTACCGCGAAACGCGCATACTGAGGGAAGATGACATGCAGAGGTGGCGCGGCTATATCAGGTTAGCGGCTGCCCAAATTAGCGCCGCTACACGAGAGCCTGAGCGGCTGGTGTACCCCACACAAGGGTATCACTGTGAGCGTTGCGACTGGTTCCGTGCATGTACAGGACGGGTGTTGGGAATATCACAGAAGGAAGGAGGAATGCAAGTTGAATAGGCCACCAAAGATCATGTTAATTGGCCCTCCAGGTAGCGGCAAGTCCTACTTCGCTGCTAGCCTTATGAGGAGTGCGGTGATTGATTCCAAGAAGGTGGTGTACTTCGACAATCATGGCAGTACGGACGCGTTGGGACTGCATCATTACACACAGGCGGAACCGTGGGGTGTGGCCTACATATCATTTGAGGAGCCTGGGAAGTTAAAGAAGGCGGCAGAGAGTATCCGCACACGGGCCATGAAGGGTAAGCCCATGTATGAGGGGATTGTTATCGATGACATCTCCCAACATGCCAGCACCAATGTGCGGGCCAACATGGTAGGGGAGAAAGGGGATAAGCGGCGCGCATGGGGTGAGCACCTGAGCGAGATGCAGGACACTTTCTACCATTTGGAGCCTGCTGACACACAGGCGGCACTCATCGTCATAGCGCGGGCAGCCCGCATGACACAGGACATCAGTGAGGTGAAAGTCACCAAGGATACTAAGGTTGACGAAATGCCCACCACCATTCGGGCCCACATCCAGGGCCAGTTTGGGGAGTTCATAGGACACTTTTTTGACATGATTGTGTATTGTAAGCGTTACGTCATTGCGGACAAGCTGGTGTTTCGCCAGCACTACTGGCCGGTCGGTGACATTGAGGTGAAGTGCCGCTGGTGGCATGAACCGACCATGCCGAGGCACCTGGATAACACGACCTATGACCAGCTTTGGAACATCATCAAGGGGTTTGACGTCCCCGCAGCAAAGGTAGAAACCCAACTGGTGGACATGGACACACCTGCACCAACGACAGGTGAAGAGTAATTGACACGGATGATACGATAGTAATGCGATGCGAAAAGCGTTAATTTACTGGGGCATTCTCGCAGGTTTAATTAACAGCGTATCACTTACCGTGCTTTGGCACGCCGCTAGGCTCAACAACTGGACGGTCAAAGTGCAGTTCAACAATATAGGCGAAGGTTGGTTGGAGGGCCTTCTCGCGCATTTTGCCGTGGCTGTCAGTGTGTTGGGCCTCGGCGCATTCCTAACCTGGAAAGAAAGAAGGTGATATGTTGGAAACTATGACTGTGATGGTGGTGGTGATGGGTATTGTGGCGTTTCTGTTACTAGCAACACGCAACCCCAAAGCGTAATGTAAAGAGAGGAGAGACTCAAATGAATACCACAGCGACTGAGATTAAGAACTTCCTCGGTGGTATCGCCCATCCTGAGCAGGTGAAGGATAAGAGCGAGCTTTTGCCCACCAAAGTGAGTGAGGGCGCTCCGGTTAACGCCGAATATCTCTTCGAGATTACCAATCCTGAAGTGCGGACTAGCAAAAACAGTGGGTTGAAATACGTCAATGCCAAAGCTACTGTCATAGCCCCTGCGGAATTTGAAGGCCGCCGCGTCTACATCGGCCTATTCTTTGGCTCCACTGATCCTGAGAAGAATCAGGATGTGCTCAACCGCGGGATCAAGTCGGTTAACGCCATTATGGGCAAGGCCGACTGGCACCACACAGTTCCAGGTACCAATATGGACGAAGTTGTGGAGTACATCTGTGACGCTATAGACGGCGCCAAGGTAATTGGGCGAGTTGGTGTTGAGAAAGGCACCGGCGGGTACGCGGATAAGAATAAGATTTACAGTTACCGCCCTGCTAGTGAGTGGCAGAGTGATGACAGTGGTGAGGAGTCTGACATCTTTTAAGGCCATTCGGTTAATCGGCGCTGGGGGCTGCGCTTATAAATAGCCCCCATTTTCTTTTTCAGAGGAATTATGAACATCCGAGAGATAATGCGCAAGTTGTACATACAAGCTGGTGAGGAACTGTGGCGCACCCTTGATCAACAGGGTGAACATGCGATGATGTACGAATACAGTCGGAAGCGGGTTCTTGAGCTAACACAGTTCATGGACATTTGCGCCCACAATGGTTTAATTATTACGTACCCAGACCTTGATACCTGGAGGTTTGGCTATGACAGAGGGGACTAAATACGATGGTGGGAAGCCCCCAATGGGTTTGCTGCCACGGCACTCACTGGAGCAAGTAGCCGAAGTTCTGGCCTTTGGCGCCCAGCGGTATGGCGCCCATAACTGGCGCAAGGGCATTGAGGTACAACGCCAGATTAACGCTAGCTTGCGCCACATATTTAAGGCTAATGAGGGTGAAGATACTGATCCTGACAGTGGTCTGCCACATCTGGCCCATGCTATCTGTGACCTCATGTTTGCCCTTAACACTATTCACGATAGGCCGGAAATGGATGATCGCTATAAGCCTGAGCCGCGCAAGTCGAAGTTGCCTGATCTTTATAAGATTATGTCACCACACAGCCCGCTACCGCCGCCAAGCCTCTAATGTTAACACCCCGACGTCGCAATTTTATGTCTGGAGTGATACAATGAACTCACGACCGAGAGTATATCTAGCTGGCCCCATCGCGGGTCTCAGCTATTCTGAGGTTATGACCTGGCGCCACACGGCGCAGTCCATCTTGGGCGAACACGGCATTGATGTCATAATGCCGGTGGTGTACCCACACGAAGGGACATATCCCATGCTGGCGAAAGATATGAAGGTGGACAGCCTTGCAGTGTTTCACGCTGATTTGTTTGGTGTGGCGGAGTGTGATGCGGTGCTGGCAGGCTTCCCACTCGGCAACATGGCAAGTGTTGGTACCGCGTTTGAGGCCGGTGCGGCCTTCGCGTATAGGGTGCCGGTGTACATCTGGTGCCCAGACGTTGAGAACCTTCACCCATTTCTGGTTCACGGAGCAACTGGTGGATCAACTGATCTGAACAACACAGTTATGGCGGTAGTCCAATATTTTACGAGGCGAAATAACAATGAGCGACAACTCCCCCTTGACCTTGAGTTTCTCGGCGCAAGGGCCTAAACCCATCCTGATTATTGCTCAGACTCAGGGCCGGAAGGCGAAAACCTTCCGTTCCCTGGATGGTTGGGCCTCGCGACAACTTATCCAGCTTTTAAAACTGGCCGACATTAACCCAACTGATACGGCCATTCATAACATTTTGCCAGGCGGGACTAAGAATGTTGCACCTACAGCGGTGGAAATCCGCAACTACCGTGGGGTTCTTATGGAAGCTATCTCCAAGTGCAAGCCTAACATAATTATCACCCTTGGTGCTATGGCGTTCAAGTGGTTCTTACCCAAGGTCAAGTTTTCGGAGGTGCGTGGTAGACCGCAGGAGTGGACAGGGCCAGATGGTGGTGTAATGGTCTTAGTTCCCATGATGCACCCTGGACAGGCGGCTCCTGGGGCTAATTCTGCTTCGGCTGGGTTGATGATTGAGGATTGGAAGCGGCTGAAGGATGTGGTGATGGGTACTGGGAAGCAGCGACCGGGGGTGTATAGGGAGGCGACAGGGGCTGATATACGGCAGCTTTTATCAGGTCAGCTTGAGTTCGCTTTTGACCTCGAAACCACCAGCCCCATGTGGCACAATACTTTCCAAGCCCACAGGTGCAAGCCAATTGGATTTAGTGTGGCGGTTAAGGAAGGAGAGGGCTGGTACTGCTTTGACTCGCCGGAGTGCATCAGGGACTTGTTGGAGAACGACAGTATCACCAAGGTGTGTCATAACCTGAAGTTTGAAACCACCGTGCTGGCCGAGGTGGGCATCACTCTGTGCGGGGGCCACGACACGAAGCTCATGGCTAACGTGTTGAGGAAGCCCAGCACCCACCTCAAGCACCTGACCTGGAACGAACTGGGCATCAAGCAAACAGAGTTCAAGGAAGTAGACTGGAATGACCGAACTGCTGTTATAGCTTACGGTGCGGCAGACAGCGACTACACCCTCCGCCACGCGCACAACTTTGAGCGTGAACTTCGCGAAGAAGGGCAGTGGGATTTCTACCAGCAAATCGAACTACCGGTTGTAGAGATCATCAGCCGCATGGAGCGCCAAGGTGTACTGGTTGACCCGGCCCCTTGGCAAGCCCTCTTGACTGACCTCCGCCCCGACCGAGAGGCCACCGCGGAGCGCCTGAATAAATTATTAGCGGAGCATTATGAGAAAGTTGCTAGAGGAGAGAACGAAGTAAAATCCGGCATGCTAGGCAAAAGTTGGCTAGAATGGGCAGCGTCAATTAACTGGGCCTCGCCTAATCAGAAGACCGATGCTTTGTTTGGCCCACCGACTTGGAAGTGCCGTCCAGGTAAGGAACTAAAGGGTCGTAAGCGGGAGCAATTGGATGGATTCCCCCTGGAGACTTCTGAGCGGGACATCCCTGTGGGCGCCCAAGTGGAACTGGAGTGGATACCTCCGGGCTTGGGGCTGCCGGTAGTGGCCCGCAACGAATCAGGCACGGCGCCTTCCACCAACATGAAGCACCTGATGCAGCTTGAGCATCCGGTGATTGCCGAGCTTATACGGCTAGCTTCTTTAGAGAAGACCATCACTCAGGTGGAGATGCTGCTTGACCTGATACAAGAGGATGGTCGTATCCATGCCAGCTTCCACCAAGCCGGTGGTTGGGAGGAAAACACAAGTGAGGGGCATGAAGCGCCGGAGACTGGTCGGTTTAGTAGCAGCGACCCGAACTTACAGCAAATCGTCCATCATGGGGATGTGAAGCGGCCCTACGTGGCTGAGTGGGGCCACAGGGTCAGACAGGGCTTTATCGCCCCACCTGGCTTCAAGCTCATCGCCGCAGACTTTGCGCAACAGGAGCCGCGCATCGCTGCCTCATGGTCGCGGGACGCTAAGCTGCTTGATGACCTGCATCATGGGGATGTGTACTGCACAGCGGCCAGTGTCGTGTTTGGGCGCCCGATCACCAAGGCCAGAGACCCCGAAGAACGCCAGATTGGAAAACGGATGTTTATGAAGTACCTGAATGGTGGCCAGACCTTCAGGGACATCGCGCCTTGGTTGGAGCCAGAGCAAGACCGAAAGATAGCACCGGGGTTCGGTAAGGTGTACCCCGACTTTGAGAAGGCGCGGCGGGAGCTAATCCAAAATCTACGGGCTACCGGATGGGCCGCGACCTACTTTGGTCGCCGACGATACCTACTTGGCATTTGGTCGGTGTCTAGGGCCGATCAAACTGAAGCGGCACGACAGGCTATCGTAATGCCGATACAGGGAACTGCATCGGATGTCATCAAGATATGTCTCCGGCGACTGGCCGAGCATCAGTTGTATAAGGAGAATAAGATTCATCTCGTTGGTGTTATACATGATGAGTTACTTATAGAGGTGCCAATAGAGTATATTAGAGAAGTTACGGAGTTCCTATCTGGGATTGCCAATGGCATCCTCCCAGAAAACTTACCAATAGAGGTGAAAATTGGAGACAACTGGGCCGAGCAAGTCCCCGTCGAAAAGTTCTTGTCTGCATTACGGCCCGCATAGGGCCGAGGGGGTTAAATGAAACAAATTAAAATATACCGAGTAACCGGATATAACTTAGAGCGGCACGCAACTTACGTTGTCGCTGTTGACATTCTTCATGTTGGTGACTACCTGGATTTTGAACAAGCTCGTACAGTGAGGGAAAGCAACAAAGGAATTCGACACGTTGTTGATATGTACAGCGCTTATATAGGAACCGGCGATGAAACCGCGTGAGATAGTTCGTGGTTTCAATATCAAGCGAGCAACGCCCCGTCACCGATGGTCGCCCCCTCCGCCGACTCTGGAGTGGCCCATGCATCTGAAGTCCTGCATGTGGTGTTATACTGGAGATGTAGGGTGGAATAGCTGGGATAGAGAATGGGTCTGTACGTGTTGTGGTTGGCGGGAGACAGAAGCAACTAGAGCCGAAAAGGAGGCATGGCTTGCCGAATACGCGGAAAGAGATAGTGGCAAAATGTCGCGCAAAGAAAATAGCTAAGGAGGCAAGTAATGGAACTATCAAACCTGATTGTGGAAACTCAGCCTAGCCTCACCCTCCCGTGGGCTGAGACAATCATCATGCCAGTGGGCGATGTACAGTATGGCGCTGAGGGATGTGATCTGGATAAGTTTCAGCGCCACATAGACTGGGGAATGCAGATGGGAGCCTACTTC
>Ga0137829_12264634_pt1 | contig 20030 bp, 21 predicted proteins | sample OV2TP2_FD_97737 | JGI IMG/M metagenome (GOLD analysis project Ga0137829, IMG submission 97737) | reverse complement strand
ATGCAGTCATGCAGCTTGAGAGATGGCATAGATAGGATCAAGGCCTATGGCACAGAAGTGCTTGGTGTCAGCACAGATGATTTGGATTCGCATAACAAGTTCATGTCAAAATATAACCTGAACTTCCCGCTAGTTGCCGATCCAGATTTCACGATAAGCAAGGCATATGGTGTGTTCAACGAAGAGAGGAAATTATCAAGAAGGGTAACCTTTGTGATAGACAAGGAAGGTATCATCAGATATATCTTCCCGAAAGTTGATGTTCAAGCACATGCTGACGAAGTTATTCAAGTGCTGAAGTCAATTAAGTAATCAGGTTGATTTTATGCCCAATGTTTTGATAGTCGGTTCTGGGGGTAGGGAGCATGCACTGGGTTGGAAACTGAGCAAGAGTCAACAGGTAAGAAAAACATACTTCGCTCCCGGCAATGGTGGAACAAGCGAGAACGTGCCAATTTCTGCAAATGATTTAAACGTGTTAGCTGAATTTGCTAAGAAGAATGACTGCTTTACAGTGGTTGGTCCAGAGGAACCGTTGTCTAGAGGAATAGTTGATCTATTTGAAAGCAATGAACTGAAAATATTTGGACCAAGCAAGGATGTCGCCATCCTTGAAATAAGCAAGATCTGGGCAAAAAACTTCATGAAGAAGTACAACATCAGAACAGCAGATTTTCAAACCTTTGAGGATGTTGAGAAAGCGAAAGACTATGTGCGGAAGAGCAGCAAGCAACTTGTGATAAAAGCAGATGGTCTGGCTGCTGGCAAGGGTGTTATTGTATGCAGTTCCAAGCAAGAAGCATTAGATGCATTGGATAGCATAATGGTCGCAAAGGAGTTTGGCGATGCTGGCAGGAGTGTGGTTGTTGAGGAGAGGCTTGAAGGCGAAGAAGCATCATTCATTGTAATGACAGATGGTAAGACCATCATTCCCTTGGCATCAAGTCAGGATCATAAGCGAATCTACGATGATGATAAGGGTCCCAACACTGGTGGTATGGGAGCATATTCACCAACGCCATTGGTCGACGAGAAACTGAATGAAGTTGTTATGCGAGACATTATGCAAAAAACCGTAGATGGTATGCGAAGCGAAGGCAGAAAGTTCAAGGGATTTCTTTATGCTGGTTTGATGATCCAGAATGGTAAACCATATGTTCTAGAGTTCAACGTTAGAATGGGCGACCCAGAGTGCCAGCCCATTATGATGCGCATGGAATCAGATCTTTTCGAGTACATGGAGCACTGTGTGAATGATAGGCTTGACGAACTTGAAGAGATGAAGTGGAGTGCACGAACTGCTGTATGCGTTGTGATGGCATCCAAGGGCTACCCAGGCAGTTATGAAAAAGGTAAAGTAATCACTGGTTTGGACAGGGTAAAGACCAATACCGTGTTTGTCTTCCATGCTGGCACGGCTAGAAAGGATGGCAGCATTGTAACTAATGGTGGTCGTGTTCTGGGTGTAACGGCACTTGGCGATGGAATAGAGAATGCAATAAAGAATGTGTACAATACTGTAAGCATGATAAGTTGGGACGGCGCCTATTACAGGAAGGATATAGGGCTAAGAGCTCTCAAGTATTTGAAGGTATAAAGTTTGTTTGTAAAAATCTGCAATGATAAGAAATCTCTACACATTGCGAAAGATTAACTGCAGAAAATGATAATTAGAAACTTGGAGCCTAGAGATAGACCAGCTATTTTTCAGACACTTTCTCTATTCTCTTGATAATATCTTGTAGCAATCCATATGTTCCTCGTTTCCTTGATTCTCTTACTAAGTAATCAAGATCAAGATTTTTTCTCTGTCTTAGCATTATTGACACGACATCATCTACATCAATGCTGGAGAGGTCGCCACCACTGAACTCGAGTTTCTTCAGTATCAAATCTTCAGGTGTAGCAAACCTCACTCGGATATTCTTGAACTCAATGATCCTATATCTTCCGAAGTCCTTGTCTGGGTCGATCATTAGGTCTATGTACTTGGTGCTCTTGGTATCAAACACGCTGTTATGTCCCTTCACCAGTTCTTCGACAGAAAATCCATTGCTTTTGAGTGCCTCGATCAAGTCGTTACTTGCATCTTTGGCTATGACATCACAGTCCCTTGTTGTTCTCAATCTACCGTATATGGCTACAGCTTCAGCTCCAGTGACTAGATACGGAACTTTTGATTGATTCAGTGCTTTGAACACTCTTTCAAGAAAATCAGACATCAACAAGTCTCGCCTTTTTCGCAAACTCTTCAATGTCGTCTACAAGTTTACACATCTCGTCCAGAGATTCTTGTTCAGTAAGCTGTTGCAGTTCTATTGTTGAAACTTCGACTATCTGCTTCTCAGCGGTTCTCTCCCAGAACTCTCCATTCCTTGGTCTAAACTCCCCTTTCTTCAGCTCGTTTCTGTACAAGGCTATGGTCTCATCCATTTTGTTCAACACTCGTCTTATTCTGTTGATAAGTTCCTGGTCGCTCTGCTCAAGCATCAATTTTTATTTCACCTTCCTCGTAATAACTCTATTGCAGTTGAGAAGCTTTCACACTTCTGATTACAAAGCTTAGTTTGAGGCTCTTAACCACGTTTGACTTTCTTTTTGCCTCCCGCTCACAGTTTTAGTCGTCTCTCGCTGATGTATAGATTATCTGCACTAGATTTAGAAACTGGTCTAATTTACGCCTTGAAGGACGGTACGCGGGTATGGAGTTTCTAAGAAGAGGTAACCAATCAGATAAGGTAATTGCAAGTTATGAATTATGTGTTTTGATAACACGTTTTTCAGTAACTATTAGATCCACACGAAGATCGTTATTTTCATGTGGTATTTCCTCTAGGACCTGAAAGTCATAGGCGAGTCCAACATTAATGGTGTACAAATTCCTAAGGTATCTATCATAGTATCCCTTACCATATCCTAGTCTATGACCATTTTTGTCCCATGCAATACCAGGTACAAACACAAGCTCCATTTTGTTTACTTTCAAACAATGATCTTTCGGTTCCAATATCTTGTATTTACCAACCTGTAGATCGTTCTCAAGATCTTTAACTTCCGCAAAGATTATTTTCGTATCGTCTTCAACTCTGGGTAATATGAGATGTTTATTCAATTGTAGAACAGAGGATAGAATATTCAAAGTACTAACTTCAGAACCAATAGGATGATACGCTGCAACCGTCTTTGCAACCGTAAATTCATTCATTTTCATTGCTTGTGCTTGAATTGCTTCACTCATCTTGTTCAACATTCCTCTTGATAAGGAGTTTCTAGTTTTCAGCATTGCTTCTCGCAATGCTTGCTTTGCATCATACATCTACCGGAATCCCCTGAATGAGTGATGCTGCTAATGCAGTATTCCTCAAGAGCATTGCTACTGTCATGGGCCCAACACCACCAGGAACTGGGGTGATAAATGATGTCTTCTCCTTTACACTGTCAAAATCAACATCGCCAACAAGTTTGCCATTTACTCTGTTTGTAGCAACATCGATCACGACTGCACCTTCCTTGACCATGCTGGCATCGATAACGAACTTATCCCTCATGCCAACTGCAGTGATGAGTATGTCAGCACTCCTGCATTTTTCCGCTATATCGCGAGTCCTTGAATGACAGATGCTTACGGTGGCGTTTTGGTGCAGCAGCAGAAGGCTCACCGGTTTTCCTACTAGCATGCTTCTGTTAACAACTACAGCATTCTTTCCTTCAACGCTTATGTTGTAAAACCTCAGCAGCTCCATAATACCTGCAGGTGTGCATGGTACTAACATAGCCTTATCATATGCAAGCAGCCCAGCATTGAACGGTGTCAGTCCGTCTATATCCTTACTCGGGCTTATCATCCCTGTGACAACAAACTCTGCGATCTGGTGTGGTAAAGGTAACTGGACAAGTATACCATGAACGTTTTTATCCTCATTGAGTATAGTTACAAGTTCAACTAATTGCTGTGTACTGTAATCCTGCTGTGGGTGGTGGTCTATGGTTCTTATGCCAACGTCAACACATGCTTGCTGCTTTGTTTTGACATACGTTGCAGACGCAGGGTCGTCTCCTACAAGAACAGTTGCCAAGCAAGGTTCGACACCATTCTCCTTCAAATGCTTAACAGCAGTTGCAACCCTCTCTCTTATTTTGCTTGCAACTAACTTGCCATCAATTATTGTAGCTGTCAACAGGCATCACAAGCGCAAACCCATTTATAGACTTACTAAGACCGGATCTTCACTCTCCTTCCATCGATCGAGAGCTTACCTTCAGCAAACAATTTTACAGCTTCAGGATATATCTTGTGTTCATACTCAAGTATCCTCGCAGCTAATGTGTCAGGAGTATCATCATCCTTCACCTCAACAGCTGCCTGAATTATTATTGGACCCGTGTCAACCCCTTCATCTACAAAATGCACTGTACAACCACTTATCTTCACGCCATACTCAAATGCCTGCTTCTGTGCATTCAAACCTTGGAATGAGGGAAGCAGTGCTGGATGGATGTTCATTATCCTTCCCTTGTAACGCTGGACAAACTCCCTGCTCAAGATCCGCATGAAACCTGCCAAGCATACCAGACCATTTTCAGGCGTTACATTGTGATCCTGCAAGCATTCAACTATCTTCTTGTCATAATCCCAATTTGTTCCCTTCTTGCCTTCGTCATCTATAAAGACAGTATCAACTCCATGCTGCCTTGCAATGTCTAGTGCTCTAACATTTGGTTTGTTGCTAATGACAACGCAGGGCTTGACATTTTTTATCGTGCCATCCTTGATCCTGTTCAAAATAGATTCCATGTTGCTGCCACGCCCAGACACCAAAACTGCAAGGTTGATCAACTTCATGCTGGATAGAAAGGTTTTATATTAAATATCTTCCTCGATGGATACGATGAAAAGATACGGATAGTGAACCTCGACCCTCAACTCACAAGGAATCTAGATGGAAGAGACCAACCTTGTACATAACTATTGTCGGTATATACTTACTACTGTTGAGTACAATTCTCTTATCCATAATCGGCTACTTTTCTTATAGCGTAAGCATTGTCCCTGCAATCATGACAGCTAACATCATGGCAGTATTTCTGTACCTACCATATTTGGTGAAAGCTCCAGGAATACTTTCGTGGATGACCTTTTTTATTGCGGGCGGCCCAATTATTTGGGTTATTCCTTCCGTAATAGGAGCGATGTTGTTGTTAAAGAGAAAGAAAAATGGCACACTCATTTCACTAACTTGTTTGATATTGTTGCTAATAAGTTCTATACTGAGTTCTATGTTCTTGATACAAACGCTACAAGGAGTCTTAATAGCGGTTTCACTGATAGCTTCATCTTCGATAACGTCTGTGCTCCTAATTGTTGGATGGAAGCGTGTGCGATGGAGATAAAAAGTAAGGCAAAGTCAGCATACTGTTACGTTTTTCCATATGACTACGCACAATAAATGCATCCCACATGTTTTTAGCGTCTTTAACAGGGCCTGCCTCTCGTTTTTAATGCTTAGAAATAGGTAAAAACCTCTTCAAGCCAACAAGATTTTATATTAAAAGTTGCACTTAAGACAAAGTTGAAGAAACCACTTGTGACAATGTCTAGCAGGGGAATAATCGTCGAATATGATGGAAAGAGGATCGCACTTGATCCAAATAAAAGCACAGATGTCGATGTTACCTTTGTCTCACATGCACATATAGATCACCTGCACACACCAGAAGATGGAGAAAGAATTCTAACCTCGCCTGAAACATCTAAGCTTGCCAGCGCAAGGGGTTACGACATAGAAAACTACAACGAATCTCTTGAAGGATTTGAGCTTATAGACTCTGGTCATATACTAGGCTCGAAGGGACTGCTTATAGATGACAAGATATTCTACACTGGAGATGTCAGTGTAAGAGATAGGGCATTTCTAAAAGGTGCAAAGGTTCCTAGATGTGAGATACTGATTTTAGAATCTACGTATGGTAAGCCAGAGTTCAAGTTCCCAAACGTAAAGGAGGTTGCAGACAATGCAAACAAGATAATATCAAATCTATACTCAAAGGGCGTACCTGTAATTCTCATGGGCTATCCGTTGGGAAAAGCGCAGGTACTAACAAGCATGTTCAAACACTGGGAACCAGTATACCTACATGATTCTGTATACAGGATGAACAAAGTTTACAGTGATTTGGGCATACATTTGGGAGATGCTATATCATACTCTCAAGCAGAGCAGAATAATCTGCTGGGCAAAAGACCGTGGATAATGGTTGCGCCGAAGATGAGCTCTGGTTCTAAATTTGTTATGGATATGAAAGATCGATACAATGCTGTCACAATTGGTTTTAGCGGCTGGGCACTGGCAAGCTGGTACAAGTATTCATCTGGCTTGGACTATACATTGCCTTTAAGCGATCACTGCGATTTTGGCGAATTAATTTCTATAGTCAAGGAATGCAACCCTTCCAAAGTGTACACATTCCATGGTTATTCTGCAGAGCTCGCGATGCAATTAAATAGGCTTGGATACGATTCTGAACCTCTGGCAAGAGAATCACTCCTGCATTATATGAATGGTGATTAAATTGATCATGGTTGCAGACAAGGAGTATAGTAAACAGAAGATTCTTTCAACGCTAGATCCACTGGTCGCAAAATGGTTTGCCAACAAGTTCAAGGATCTAACTCCACCGCAAAGACATGCAATAGTTAACATACATGAAGGCAATAACACTTTAATTGCAAGTCCAACTGGTTCTGGCAAAACGCTTAGTGCTTTTCTCAGCATAATCAGCGAATTGGTCAAGTTGGCAAAGAGTGGGAAGTTAGAGGACCAGGTTTACTGCATCTACATAAGTCCATTGCGTTCACTGAACAACGATATCGCAAAGAACCTTAGAGAACCACTGGAAGAACTTGCAAAGATCGATGAATGTGTATCGCAGATAAGGGTTGGCGTTAGAACTGGTGATACGCCTCAAAGCGAACGCTCGAAGATGTTGAGAAAGCCTCCACATATACTCATAACAACGCCAGAAAGCATCGCAATAATATTGTGTGCTCCAAAGTTCAAGGAGCGGTTAAAGAATGCAAAATGGCTTATAGTCGATGAGATACACGAATTATGCTCATCCAAGAGAGGTGTGCACCTTAGTTTAAGTTTGGAAAGACTGGAAGAGTTATGCAACAAGTCAATTGCTAGGATAGGTCTAAGCGCTACCATACATCCATTAGACGAAGTTGCAAAATTCTTAGTTGGTTATAAGAATGGCAAGGAGAGGAACTGTGTAATAGTTGATACGAGATTTGTCAAACCATTAAAGTTGGAAACGTCATGTCCTGTTTCGGATCTGATTCACACATCACCAGAAGTTATAAACAGAAAGATGTATGCCAAGATCAGAGACATGATCAAAAAGAATAGAACTACACTTGTCTTTACAAACACAAGATCTGGCACAGAGCGTGTTGTTTACCATCTATCAAAGTTGAAGGTTGTCGATGCGGATGAGCTTGCCGCGCATCACAGCTCATTATCAAGAGAGACAAGGCTCGATGTAGAAGACAGATTGAAGAATGGTAGGATGCGTGCAGTCGTTACAAGCACCAGCCTTGAGCTCGGCATAGATATAGGCAGCATAGACGTTGTAGCACAGATAGGCTCGCCAAAATCGATCTCCAGATGCATACAGCGAATCGGTAGATCTGGGCATTCCTTAGATAGAGTTTCAAAAGGCTACCTTATCGCAATGGAGCGTGATGCACTTGTAGAGGATGCTGTAATATGCATGCATGCAATGAAGGGCCATTTAGACCGTGCATACATACCCAAAGGTGCCCTCGATGTTCTTGCCCAACACATAGTAGGTATGGCAGTAGAGAAGCGATGGAAGGTCGATGATGCATACAATGTTGTAAAACGAAGTTACTGCTACGGGGATCTTGGTATAGAAACATTCAGGCGAGTGCTCAAGTATCTCTCTGGAGGTTATCAGGGTCTCGATAGGCACAGAGTATACGGAAAGATATGGTATGATGAAGATCAGGACGAGTTTGGAAGGAAGGGCTACATGGTAAGGGTCATTTATTCCACAAACATAGGCACAATACCTGATGAAGTTGCCGTGAAGGTTTACACGCTTGATGGCAAGTGGGTTGGAAATATCGAGGAAGAATTTCTTGAGAGATTATCGAAAGGCGACATTTTTGTATTAGGAGGAAAGACACATGAATTCATCTCTGCCAAGGGATTCAGGGCATATGTTAGAAAGGTAGAAGGCATGAAACCAACTATACCTAGTTGGTTCAGCGAGATGTTACCATTAAGCTTTGATCTAGGCGAGGCCATCGGGAAATTAAGGGGACAGATATTCGATATGTTCACACAGAATTACACGATGAAGGATATAGTATCGTTGATCAAGAGAGAAACATTTTCAGATGATTACGCAGCAAACGCAATCGTATCATATATGAAGGCTGAGTACGATTTTCTTAAGATGCTGGGGGTAAAAGAGTTTCCTAGCGATAAAAATATCGTGATTGAAAACTTTGTAGACAGTTTCGGCAAGCAGAACATCATATTCCATTGCGTGTTTGGGAGGCGCATCAACGATGCCCTGTCAAGAGCATATGCCAACGCTGCGAAGAAGATGATCAACAGAAATGTCCTGGTCACTGTAAGCGATAGTGCCTTCATGCTTACACTTGCAAAGAACAGCATGATCGATATCAAGACGCTATTGAAGAGGATCAATTCAAAGAATGTAAGACCGATGCTTCTAGATGCCGTTAAACATACAGAGATGGTTAGACGAAGGTTCAGGCACTGCTCGACAAGATCGTTCATGGTTCTCAAGAATTACAAGGGTTATGAAATTACTGTAGCAAGACAGCAGACAAATGCTGAGATATTAATGAGATTGTGCGAAGGGCTTGACAGGTTTCCAGTCCTTGAAGAAGCTTATAGGGAAGTGATCGAAGATCTCATGGACGTTAATACGGCAGGTAAAGTTTTGGAAGATGTGGAGCATGGCACAAGGAAATTTGTTATTTGCAGTGAAAGCGATGTACCATCACCATTTAGCCACGATCTGATTGTGATGGGTTACACTGATGTTGTATTGATGCACGACAGAAAGGAACTGCTGGAAAGCCTCCATGCCATGGTCATGAAGAGGATCAGGGGAGAAAAACTGCAGCCATTGATATTCAAGAAAAGAAACTGGAGATAATTTATGCTTGATGAAACAATAAAGATCGCTAAAGGCATAAACATAGTAACTCCTTGGCCCTGCGTATACTTGGAAAAGGAAGATACCTTGCTTGTTAGCGACACACATCTAGGTCTGGAAGATCAGCGTGAAAAACTTGGCATGCATATACCTGGATCGATCATGGCACAAATTCTGGAATGCATAGTTGCACCTATCAAGTCATTGAACTGCAAAAGAATTGTATTGTTGGGCGATGTGAAACACGAATTTGGAAGGCCCAGCGAAGCTGAATGGTATTCTGTCAAGAAGTTCATCAAAGTCTTGCGAGAGATCGATTGCGAGCCAGAGGTAGTTAGGGGCAACCATGATAATTACATCATCTATGTCCTGAAAGAACTTGACATAAAGTTTCACGACCCATCACTTCGATTGGGAGACTGTTATCTAACACACGGGCATCATGACCTGGAAGATGATTACAAAGATGCCAAGCATATCTTCATGGGACATGAGCATCCTGCAATTGCGGTCAAGGATGACGTTGGTGTAAAACACAGGTTCAAGGCATTTCTGTCAGGAACGATAAATAATAGAACTGTTACAGTACTTCCGTCCGTGTCACCATTATCGTATGGAAACTCTATGAACGAGATGTCCAAAACGGAGTACATGACACCCCTGCTGAGAAAATATGGCGTTGACAACTTCACGCCATACCTTATAGAGATTGGAAAGACGGTAAAGGAATTTCCAGCAATGAAACACCTGACACAGACTTTCATTACACAGCCGGTATCAGAGAAGGAAGATTAATCCTTATGATCCCTGAAGTACGGCAAGACTTTTCTGCCAAACATTTCAATATTTTTGTAATATCCTTCCCCCCAGAACCTTATCACAAAGTGCTTTACACCAGCTTTTATGAAACGTTCGAATACAGGTATGACATCGTCAGGTTTGCCTACTGCTATAGCAGATCGCGCAACCTCATCAGGGATCATTTGAGCTTCTTCCCTCATCTTCTTCATAAGATCTGGATTTGACATGGAATATTCTGTAAAGTATTTCCTGAAATCAAACTCAGCCTTTGTATGTATATTGTGAACTTTCAGAACTTCAGGTTTGTACAAGCTAACCTTTAGAGGATTTTTTAATTTTGCCCACGCTTCTTCTGTGTCTTCCGCAAAGTATACATCGATATCAAGACCAAGTTCCAGTTTCTTGGGATCACGTCCAGCTTCTTTAGCAGCATCATTAATTATCTTTGCGTGATGCTCGTAAAGTTCTGGCGTATATGCTATAGGCAGCCATCCATCACCAAACCTTCCTACCAAGGAAAGAGTTCTAGGAGCGCCTGCAGCTAAAAACATTGGAGGTCTAGGTTTTCTGATAGGTTTGGTTTGCAGACATGCGTTGCTCAGCTTGTAAAACTTGCCATCGAAATTGACTCTGTTCTCTGGCGAAGAGTTGAAAAGCAAAGATATCATCTGCAATTGTTCCTCAAAACGTCCTACAGGTTTGTCCCATTGTATGCCAAAATCATTTATGTTCTGTGCCTCGCCAGCACCTATGCCAAGTATAGCTCTCCCATGAGACAGTCTGTCAAGCGTTATAGTTTGTAGTGCAACAGTTGACGGATGTCTTCTTATAGCATCTGTTACGCATGTACCTAGTTCAACATTTTTCGTAACCTGAGAAGCAGCAGAAAGAAAGATCCACGCATCGTTTATTATTGCACTAGACCACTGTGGAACATTAGTATGGTCCATTATCCATACCGAATCGTATCCTAACTTATCTGCAAGCATGCATGCAGTTAACTGTTGATCTTCGTTTAACCCCAGTCTTGCGACATTTAATCCCTGTTGAACCCCAAATTTGACCATGGAGAAATTTTGTTGATCATTGGGCTATTTAAATATTGAAAAAAGCATAGCATTTCTTGACGATATGGTTTCGTGAAAAACAAGTGCGTTTGAATAAATGTAATCAAGACGTTATTTACGTCATCTTGATTATAGCTCTACCAATTATTCCGCCTTTCTCCAATTTCTCAAAGGCTGAATTTATCTCCTCAAGTTTGTAAGTTGTCGAAACGGCATCCTCGATATTTATTATTCCCTTGCTTGCGAGTGCTATTACCTCAGGCATATCAATTCTAGGCTTTCCGCCGTACGAACCTATGATCTTCACGCCTCTTCTAACTACAGAGTTTATCTCAAAGTTTGCTTCGGAGCCCTTTGAAGAGAGACCTACCAACACTGCCCTGCCTCCAGATCTTACAGATTTTATGGCTGCATCTATTGTGTCTCTTACACCTATGACTTCGATTGCAGCATCTACGCCTTTACCATTTGTCATATCGAGTATTGATTTTACCAAGTCTTCTCTTTTTGGATTTACAGTGCCTATAGCACCTATTCGCTTGGCGTAATCAAGTTTTTCATCATTTAGATCAATCGCGATAACGTCTGTACGAAACACCCTGGTAGCGATCTGTACCACGTTTATACCAACACCGCCAGTACCGAAAACGGCAATAGTTTCGGCAGGTTTTAAGCTAGCATTCTTACATGCGCCGTAGGCAGTCATAATTGCACAACCAAGTATAGCCGACTTGTCATAGTCAAGTGTTTCTGGTATCTTGAACACGGAGGTAGATGGAATTACAGAGTACTCTGCATGTGCAGCCATGGAGTATATGTGGATCGGTTCTCCAGAAGGAGTGAAGAGTCTGGTCTTGCCATCATAGTATACACCTTTCAATCTATTATAATTATAGAATTTTTCGCATAGGTCTTCCTGACCGTGCATGCAGTAGCTGCACTTACCGCATGGAAGGATGAAAGGTCCTACTACTTTGTCACCTACTTGCACATTGTCAACTCCGTTTCCCAACTTTACCACTGTACCTGCAACTTCATGACCTAGAACTGCAGGTAATGGAAATGGTATATGTCCCTTCAAAATATGGAGATCACTGTGGCAAACACCAACAGAATTCACCTTGATCAGTACCTCATCATTCTTAGGCTCGGGCTCTCTCAGGTCTTCAATATTTAATGTTCCAATATTTCTTAGAACTGCAGCTTTCAATGATACCCGCGTAATGTAGAGACGTGTCTTTTATTAAAGTTATTGAAGTTGTCAATAAATAATCATACAAAGGACAACTAATTTTGAATAACTGCGTAAAATGCTAGTTGCAAAAGAGTAGTGCAATGTTAATCAAGATGGATGACAAGTTCATGCAGATGGTCGATGAACTGGTTAGGCTAGCTGATGGTGACGAAGAGTTATTCGAAGGTATAAAGTGGATAGATAATGAATCTAAAAAGCTAGGAATATCTTTCTACGAAATGTTCTTCATAATTTTGCAAAGACATCTTGCCGATGAAAAGGCGAAGGAATGGTTTAACGAAAGAAAGCAAGCAAATCAGTGACTTCTTTTCTGTATTGGAACATATTCGCAACCAAGTGGTCCGCAGTATCTTCCTACATACGTCGCTTTTGGCCGGTAGAGCATCGGTTTTGGTTGTGCCTCTGCAAACTTCTCCTCAATTATGTGCGCGGTCCATCCAGCTACTCTGGCCATTGCAAAGATTGGCGTATTGAGGTCAATCGAGATACCCATTACATAGTAAACAGAAGCGCTGTAAAGATCTACATTTGCAAATATTTCTGAACGCTTTCTCTTCTTCATCTCTTTCTTTGACAGGTCTTCAATTTTTTTGGTCATGTCGTACCACTTTGTATTTGCCTTTGTTGCAAGTCGCCTAGACATTTCTCTTAGAATCTTTGCACGTGGATCGTCTGTTTTGTAAACTGCATGACCCATGCCCATGATCCTTCCGCTGGCATCGAGCCTTGCCTTCACCCATTTCTCCACATGGTCAACACTTCCTATCTCCTGCAGGGCCTGCATGACCTTGACGTTTGCACCTCCATGCAACTCACCAGAAAGAGCGCCAACAGCCGCAGCTATAGACGCATACATGTGCGCCCTAGTTGATGCTACTTCGCGTGCAGCAAACGTTGAAGCATTGAAGCTGTGCTCGGCATGCAGGATCAAGCACACATCAAAATCTCTTGCAAACTCTTTGTCTGGCTCTTTGCCATTCAGCATATACAGCGAGTTAGCAGCATGTGCTAGATCCTTTGACGGTTCTACTATTGACAGACCAAGCCTTACGCAATTCCAGGCAGCAACTATCGTTGGAATTTTTGCAATTAGGCTGACCGCTCGGCTTACATTCGTTTGTTTTGAATCATCGTTTATGTCCTCATCAAAGTCAGCAAGCATGGATACCGATGACTGGAGAACATCCATTGGAGAAGCAGATTTCGGTCTTTCTTTCATCGCCCTTATAACTTGCACTGGAATATCTCTTGAAGCATACAATTTTTTCTTAAAGTCATGCAACTGCGATTCAGTTGGAAGGTCTCCAAACAGTAGTAGGTAACTGGTCTCCTCAAACGTTGAGTTTTTTGCCAGATCAAAAATATCAAAACCACGATAGGTTAATTTCCCATTCTCCCCGTCTATGGAACAGATCTTTGTATCGGCAACATCGATATCCCTTAAACCTATATTCTTGGTGCTCAAACCGTGTTATACTATAAATTATCGATATTAAAGTCATGCGCCTATAGTTAGCAAGTTGATATTCGGTTGTTCCATGGCACAGGTCTGTTTAATTAGTTCTATAAACAATAATGGCTTATGAGTGATCCAATACATAAAGGAAAAGAAATTATCGAAAATGAAATAAAGGTCTTACGAACTGGTACGATGGAGATCAAAGACGGTTGCGTTGCCTGTCATATGATATTTACGATGGTAAATAGATTAGGAACGAATGAGCAAGATGCAGCTGATCTATTGTCACAAGTATTAACAAACTATCCTGCACTGAATGATGAGTTCATCGATCTGGTTGAAGATATACATATGCGCTCTAGGATGAAGGCGAGCAGTTTCTACAACAGAAGCAGGGAAGCCAAAGACAGGTATGTTGAATCGTACTTCAAGAACGCCTTAACCGAATTGCAGACTGATGCAGCGAAGCATGGTGCTAATACAGCATTGCGCAAGATCATGCTAAACTATCTTTCGTCTTACCTAGCGCAAACACTTGGCATCGATTTCCATGCATCTACAGAAGAGCTTTACTATGTACTTAGGAAACATGAAGACTTTGACAATTATCTGGAAGACTTTCTGGACAAATTCGTGAAAGAGTTAAAACCTAATATTTAGTACAGCGATGGTGTACGGGAATGGCAGATGTATATGATGTTGAAGAAGTATTAAAAAAGTTGAATGCTAGCGGGAATTGGTTCTATGGCTTTATGTCCAAAGGCACTATGGATGCAGGCATCTTGCGTCTAATGCCAGGAGAGAAAGACCCGCAGGGGCCGCATGCGAATGACGAACTATACTATGTCATAAAGGGTCATGGATTCATACGCATAGAAAATGAGGATGTGCCGATAAAACTTGGCAGCATAATATTTGTACCTGCTAGGAAGAAGCACAACTTTCATGGTAATAGTGATGAGTTGCAGGTGCTGTATGTATTCGCTGGCGAGGATAAGGACATCTAGGTATATTTTTTTGATCCTGTTATTCAGATTATCTTATATCACGAACTTAAAACATGTTGCACCGATAATAGCGCAATGAGTAAGAGCAAAGCATTATTCGTGCTATCGGTGCTTTTCGCCTCAATTATAGCATTGACTGGGAGTGTTGGCGCAGAGGAAGGAAAGGTTGTTAACGTTGACATTGTCTTTGGCGCGGCGAATGTTGAGAACAAAAGGTTCTACAATCCCGCAACAGTAACGATCGATGTTGGCACAACGATAAGTTGGATGAATATCGACAAGGATCCTCACACTGTAACTGATGGAACGCCCAACTCAAAATGGGGTCAGCTATTTGACTCTGGTCTGCTGAGGCAGGGCAAGGAGTATAGATACACATTCAACGAATATGGGACATATCCATACTTGTGTGCATTACATCCTTGGATGTCTGGCAAGGTAATAGTTGAAAATCCTGTGAAGAACGGAGGTGTGACAATTATCCAGAAACTAAATGTCTTCATAAAGAGTGAACAGCAGTCATACAGCGAAGATGAAATAGTAAGATTTACAGTAGATATACTAGGCGCGGGTAACAAACCAACAGATCCAGATACCATCGATGCGCAGTTTGGTGCAGCTGGTGGCGATGAACCAAAGCAGGTTAATGTAAACAGACTCGATCTTGGTAGGTATGCATTTTCAACGGCTGAGCTGAAACCTGCAAGTTACACACTCAGCGTCAAGGTTTCGAAAGATGGATTTGAACCCGGATATTCAATACTGACCATTCACGTAATAAAGAAGGAACCTGTAAAGGAAGTGCCTGAACCATCCACCTCAACAATATCTATTGCAGTTGACCAAATCAGACATGATGCTGGGGATACCGTAACAGTATCGGGCAAGGTTTCAAAAAATATACAGAACAAGTCAGTAGTATTCCAAGTAATTGATCCTGAAAATAAGCTGTACACAAGAGGTCAGGCACAGCTGAAACCTGATGGAACATTCAAATGGTCATTCAAGGTTGCAGATGCAGTTCCTACAGGTACATGGACGGTAAAGACAAAGTATCTTGACGAAGTTGTTGCAGCATCATTCGAGATTACAAAACATGATGTAGTTGCAAATACGCCCGAAACTGCAATACCTGGATCGAAAGTAAGCGTTCCAACATTGAAGTTCAAGAACGAGAAGGTTACGATTGCTAGATCGGCAATAACAGACCAGACAAGCACACAATTGTCCAATGTAAGTGCAGGACAGCTCGTGATGATACAGTCAGTTGTTAGAAACAACCAGGATACACAGCAAACATTCGCATACATAGTGCAAATAAAGGATTCTAATGGCATAATTGTAAAGTTGGAAGCGGTTGAAGGTGTTCTACCATCAGGAAAGTCGTTTACTGTAGGTGTGTCGTGGACACCAGAAACTGCAGGTAGCTACTCAGCCGAAACATTCGTGTGGAAGAGCCTAAAAGAACCGATTCCATTATCATTAAATCTGCTGAAGACAAACTTTGCTGTAACTAGCTAAAGAATATTGCAATATTTTCTTTTTTCTTTGGTATTCTGTCCATTAGAAGATGATGTTGTTCAAATAAAATGATTAGTGCTTGATGGTGTGAAAGGTTAATATAATTTCTCGACAAATACATTACTGATGGTTTGGATTTATGTTGTTATTGGCTTACTTGTTATTATTGGCATACTGATACTTATGAAAACCGATTCTAGATCCATAAAAGGAAGGCTTAGAAGAGAACTTATTACAGATGTAACATACGTTTGCATGCATTGTGGTCACATGTTCAAAGGTTCTAGATGTCCAAAGTGTGGTTTCGATAGGAAACCTGTAGAATTTGGTAGATAAATGGTATTTAAAGCATAATCGTAAGCCTCGGGCGGGCCTCGATCCCGCGACCTAGTGCTTACAAGGCACTCGCTCTACCAGGCTGAGCTACCGAGGCGCTTACTACTGTCAAATACACACAAAATAAAAGGTTAACCATCGATACTTTTCTTCATAACACATCCAACTATATTCGATCTCAACCATGCCTTTAAATTAATGCCGAGTCAAGAATTTGCATGGAAAAGTATCTTGTCAGCGTTATAATAGAGAACAAGCCTTACATCAACGATCCAGAGGGAGAAACCATACTTAAGGATCTGATAGCTAAAGGCGGTTATGCATCAGTCAAAACGGTTAGAACAGCAAAGATGCTAAACATTGCAATAGAGGCAAAGGATCACAAGGATGCTGAAGATACTGTAAAGAAACTATGCGATGAACTAAGGATCTATAATCCAGTTGTTAGTAACTGTAGAGTCGAATGTGTAGGCATTGCGCAAGTAAAAAATTGATTCATATTTTATTCTAACATCAATCATTCTTTATATTCGACTATAGAGGATGGTAACATCTAATGGAGGGCGTGTAGATTAGAGTTTAGCAGAACTTAACTTCCATCAACTCTCGTCATAGAATAGATGGTGGCGATGAACACCTGTGTTGAACACCTTCCTATTCGGGTTTAATCATTTTATATACTCCCCCTTGAATTTTTGAAGTTGTACGATCTACCTACATATGTACCTTGCAAGTTCCTTTAGCAGTACGTACATCTTGGGGAAAGTTTTATCATTTGTAACAGCATTCTTTGCAATTCCTGACATTCGCCTATAATATGCATCAAGTTCTCATGTTGATTCATAAAGGTATATAGGAATCCATGATTTTTCACTTGAATTTTTTTCCACAGGTTCATGCGCGGGCGTGCTTTTGGTCACATGCCTCTTCACTGATCACTTGTAATTCATAGCAGGGACATATGTCGGTGGATAGAACAGATGAAAAGCAGATAACGGGGGGATATAAATATGCACAAGGAAATGTAGAACTGGACTTTATTACAATGACTCCTTATGCTGACTATAGATGATTTATACAGAAATTGCAAAAGATCTCTCCTAAGTATGCAACTCATATTCTACATGCTAGCAATACACATCTGTCAATAAGTGTTCTTTCCCTGACATCGTTAATTCTGGGTGTCTTTCTGACCCAATTGTCCAGTGCCCATCTGCTCCTGCTCAGCCGATGGAGGAGACGGCGTAGTTGCCATCGTCAATCCTATCCATGCCAAAACACCAAGCAGACCGGCAACCGCAGCCAAAACTGTTAATTGCAGAACAATCGCGCTCCATTCAGAAACCAATAGTAACCATGCATAAATTATGAAACTAACAACACACGCAATGAATATTGCAATACCAACAGATCTGTCTGGTTTTCTAGCCATAACATATCACATCTTTGCCTCACATTATTTATCCCTTTCCAAGTTCAAGTTATTTGTTGTTTAGAATAGATCGTTCTTACTTTCTCTAAAGTGTCAATATCATTGACACCCTTATCGTATCTTATGCGTTTTATCCTGGGAAACCTTAGTGCATAACCACTGTCATGCCTTTCGCTCTTCTGTATGCCATCAAAGGCAACCTCTAGAACTATTTCAGGCTTAACGATTATCCTGTAACCCTCATCTCTGATCATTATCGACTTCAATTTGCTGGTCATCTCATCGATCTCTTCATCTGTCAATCCAGAGTATGCTTTGCCAATAACCTTCAGCTCATCGTTATCATTCACAGCAAAAGTGTAGTCCGATAAAACACCAGCTCTCTTGCCATGGCCGTATTCAGCTATAACAATTACAGCATCTATAGTGTCAAGTTCTTTCTTGAGCTTTACCCAGTGCTTCCCCCTCTTTCCAGGCTGATAAATTGATGCTGGATCTTTCAAAACGAGACCTTCATGCCCCAAACTTCTGCTTTCCTCGAACATACTCGCAATGCTTTCTTCAGAATCAAGTACTGCAAACGGGGAATTTATCAATGGTCTGTTGAATCCGATTTTGTTCAGCATTTCCTTCCTGTTCATTAAGGACTCTTTTATCCTGCTAGAACCATCCAGATACAATATGTCGTATGCGGCATAGACAACGGGAATTTCGTTGATTAAGTCTTGATCGACGTTCTTCCTTCGAAGCCTTCGCTGCAGATCATTAAACGGCAATGGCTTGCTATCTCTAAAAGGAACGATCTCCCCGTCAAGAATAAAATCGTTTTTATGTTGCAGTGCAGCATCAACAATTTCAGGAAATGGTGTAGTTATATCTTCGAGCCTCCTTGAAAAGATCTTGACCTTATTGCCAATTTTATGCATCTGTGCCCTTATGCCATCATACTTGTATTCGGAGATCAATGGCTTACCATAATATTCCGCAATCTCCTTTGCACTGAACATAACATCGGCAAGCATGAAGTTGATGGGTGTAAATGGCTGCATAACTGCAGACGCTAATTTGTCATTCTTTGCAAGGGTTGCGACGTGACCAATGTTGCCAGCAACTAGAAATGCCTCTCTAACGTTTTTCAGATCGCGATCAAATGCCTCGGCAATGGCAAGCTCGACAAGGCCTTCTACCAGTCCTATCCTGAACTCGTTAACAATTATTTTAGCAAGGTATTTGGCTTCAACTGGTGAGCAGTTTACCATTAGACCCATTATTATCTTCTTTTTCTCTTCAGTTGAACCCTGCCCAGTTGTGCTTGCTATCTTCCTGAACTGCTCATAAATGTGATCAAGTGTTAATTCGCTCTTTATCAATGGCTCTATCCTTCTTTTTGCAAGTGCTTGTTCGGCCAATTCGCCAAGATCGCCATGCTTGATATACACCTTCCTTAATTCATTTGATTTTAAGCTTGATACTTCAGCAATAACATCCCAGATCAAACTGTAGCCAACGTTTAGATCCAAACCCGATCCCCTTGGAAAAGTGTAGCCTGATAGAAACATGCATGCAATATTTAATGACTCATCATCCAAGGTTTTAAGATACTCTGCAAGTACGTTCACCTTTTCATTCTTGCTACTAGTCACTCTTATCCTATCACATACGCTTGCAAATTCGCTGAATAATACTGCCACATTTGCATAATTGCACTGCTCAAATTTAACTTTGAACTTTAAAGTTCAAGTGCCATAAGGTATGCGTCTTCGCCGTCCCTATAGTAGCCCCTGATCCTTGTCTTTATTACAAATCCTAGATGCTCGTACAGCCTCACGGCAGATTCGTTGCTAACCCTAACTTCAAGATAGACCTCATCGCACTTCTTGGAGGCCATCCCCGATGTTCCTTCCTGCATGAGAGCTTTGCCCAGACCCTTGCC
>Ga0137829_11553090_pt1 | contig 20558 bp, 14 predicted proteins | sample OV2TP2_FD_97737 | JGI IMG/M metagenome (GOLD analysis project Ga0137829, IMG submission 97737) | reverse complement strand
GTATCCTGCTCCTGCAGCCGGCGGATGCGGGTCAGGTAAGAGCCGAATCCTACCACTGCGTTGCCGATATCATGCATGACTTCCGAAACAATTTCAAACCTGTTTTCCGCCACCACTTTTTCCAGCCGGGCTTCATGCTCCTGTTTTTCCAGCATTTTAATTTTTGTAACATCTCTTGAAATTCCAAAGGTGCCTATCACTTCACCATGGCCGTTGAACAGCGGCAGTTTTGTTGTGGCTACCCAGCGGTCGCTGCCATCCTCAGTCAGTTCCTTTTCTATATAATCCACTTTAGGTTTTTGTGTACGCATTATCTCCTGTTCATCATCATAAGCTTCTTTGGCATGTACCGGATCCTGTATATCAAAATCGGTTTTACCGAGCAGGTCGTCTATCGTGGCACCGGGATGGCTTGACAGGTGTTTATTTACCATATACCTGCTTATCCGTACAAAACGGCTTTGGCGGTCTTTGAAATAAATGGCATCGGGCATATTATCCATCAGCGAGTCGAGGTAATATTTTTCCTGCTCCAGGCTTTCGTTCAGCGTTTTTAACTTAAGCTCATTCTGTTTCAATTCCGTTATATCCTGCAGGGCGCCGATGGTACGCACCACGGATTCGTTTTCGTCACGCAGAATGATGGCCTTTTCTTTTACATAAGCGTATTCGCCGTTGGCTTTTAAAAACCTGTATTCACATGACCAGGAGTTTACGGCCGGGTTGCCTTTGGCATTGCGGATAATTTTATTTACTCTTCCCAGGTCTTCAGGGTGCACTTTGGATTCCCAAAAGCTGATCGTGGAAGTTTCTTCGGTAGCATCATAACCAAAAAGTGCCCTGTAGCCGTCGCCCCAGAAGATATCGTTTTCCGAATAGTTGCGGTCCCAGATTGCATCCGAAGTGGCCTGCGAAGCATAACTGAGCCGCGTATTGCTTTCGTTAATGGCCTGTTGTTTTACGGCAAGTAGTGCTTCCTGCTGCAATCGTTCCATTTCTTTTGCCTGCACCACCTGTACTTCGCTGTATTTGTTCAACAGGTAGCTCCACAGCCCGCAAATGAAAAATATTAATGCGGCAAAAAGAATATGAAGGATAAAGCGTTCCAGTTCGTACAAGCTCAGCTGTGTAATGTATGGTTTTAGTAATGCGGCATCCTGGTGATAACCAAAGATTGCCAGGTGAACAACCACGATAACAAAGAGGGGAATCTGCAGTTTCCAGTTTTGGTAGGTGATGAGGATGGTGCTTCCTACAAAGGCAAAGAAATATAATTCGTACATGCCCCGCATCTGGTAAATGTATTGAACCATAAAAAGCCCGAATACCACGCTGAGCACATACTGGTAAAACGAGGAATGCTTAAAACCTTCTTTACAGAGATAATAAATCATAAGAGAAATACCGCCGCACAGCAGGGCAATGAGCCATGTATTATAAAAAGCGGCAGCAATAAAGCCGCCGGAGAAATAAACAGCAAGAAAATAATTCATCAGCCGGTCTGATCTTCTCCGGATCCGCCGCCTGAAGGGTTCATTGTGCTGCTGTTCTCCTGTTTTATTGCTGTTTATTTTTAAGCTCCTCATGGTTTGCAATATTTGAAAACCGTTAAACAGAACTTCGGCAAAAAAATGCTAATGTATTATTCCTGTTTTTTTTAATTCCCTGTTCCTGTATTTAGCAGAAGACTAATTGTAAATACTGCACCGTTATCATTTGCCACACTTATTTGCCCGCCATGCGCCGTGATATACTGTTTTACAATTGCCAGCCCCAGCCCTGTGCCGTTTGCTTTCTTCCGGGTGACAAACGGGTCAAATACGGTTTTGATAATCTCACCTGGAATCCCCAGCCCGTTGTCGCGGACGGTAATAAGCACCTTGCCTGTTTTTTCATTTGCTTCTGCAGTGATTTCAATCAGCGGGTTGGTAATCTTGTGTTCCGTCAATGCATCAAGGGCATTGTTCACCAGGTTCATGATGCATCGTTTCAGTTTGCTTTCATCGCCGGTCACCACCAGGTTGGCCGGAATGTTTTTATGAATCGGGATACCGGATTCGGAATTTTTTGTTTCGCATAACTTCAGGCCCTCGTCAATTACTTTGCCCAGTTCAACAGGCAATTTTTTGGCTGGTGTTTCTTTAATGAAATCGAGAAAATCTTCAAATATTTCCGATGCCTGCACACCGCATTGGTCAATCATATCGAGCAGTTCATTCTGCGGGTATTCCTGCCGCATCATATCGGTCAGCACTTTTATGTTCTTTATCGGCGAACGCAGGTCGTGCATCATCATGCTTACGGCGTTGCCGATGGCTGAAAGTTTTTCTTTCTGCATCAGTTTTTCGTACAGCTCTGCATTGTTGATGGCTTTGGCGGCATTCAGCACAAAAAGTTTCAGCAGGTACAGCTTTTCGGTATTCAGCTGTTCATGGTTTTTCAACACGGCAAAAATGGAATAATTGTTCAGCCGTGCCACCACTACATCATCGAGTTGTACTACGGTGCCGTCAGTAATCCTGGCGGCCTTTACACGGTCCACCAGCTCCTGAAGGTTTATTTTCGACTCAATGGGACCGATGGCAAAAAGTTTTTCATATTCATAATTGTCATGCAGTTTTCCCAGCAGCGCCATATCCGTTTCCACGTAAGTCATCAGCTGGTCCAGGATGTTGCGCAAAAGTGAAGTGAGGTGATTTTCATTGAGGGTAATGGAAGATATGGTTTCAATCAGCCGCTCCAGGTTACGGAGCTTATTATAATCTGAAACAGCCTTGGTAGCCAGCTGGGTGATTTCTTCAGGCGCATAAGGTTTGCAATGATAACCCACGTTCTGACCGGCACGGGCTACAATGTCTTCAATGGAATTATCACTGAAGGCTGTCACAAAAATGATTTCCGCCTTGGTGTCAATTTTACGGATGCGTTCGGCCGTTTCCATCCCGCTCCAGCCGGGCATGCGCATATCAAGGAAAATGACGGTATAGGGATTGCCGGAGGCCACTGATTTTTTCACCAGTTCCAATCCTTCCATACCATTGGCAGCCTTGTGCACAATGAAGTGGGGAATGCTTCCGGATCTTTTACCATCTGTAACAGGCGCCGGTTTGTCGAACAGAATACTTGCGGCGAGGTCAACGCTTGCGATTTCAGCATTGCCTTTTTTAGGTGAAAGAATTTCCTCGATGTCATTTCTCACCATCTCCTCGTCATCAATCACCAAAACGGTGGCTTTTGTTGATTCCTGCATAATTGTGGGTTTTTCAGTTAACGACAGAAAATATTAACGGTTTAAATTTTAAATAATAAAGTTGTATCAGCTCCTTTTCCGGGGCCTTCGCTTGTTATGCTGATTGCGCCACCATGATTTTCCATGATGACTTTGCAGTGTTCAAGCCCCAGGCCGGTGCCATTATCTTTAGTGGTAAAACCTCTTGTAAATAGTTTCCTGGCTGTTTCTTCATCAAAGCCCCTGCCACTGTCCTTTATTGTCATTACTAATTCATCGCCGCAGGTACTTGCTGTAATGGAAATTGATTTTTCCATGGCATAAAAATCAATAGCTTCAATGCTGTTTTTAAGAATGTTCAGAATTACCTGCATCAGTTTGGTACGGTCGCCTTTTATCACCGGCAGTTCTTCAGGCACTTCCACTTTCAGGCTGATGCTTCTCTTGTTGAACGAAGCAAAAAGCATCGAAAGACAGTCTTTGATAAGGCTGCCGATGTAAACAGGTTTCATTTCCGTTGTTTCACTGCCGTTCAGGTATTGACGCTGAATGTTGATAATATCCTGGATATGGGTGATGATGTGCAGCTGTTCTGCATTGGAATTAGTCAAATCTTTTTTATAATCCTTCTGTGTCTGCGCTATCCCATTCACCAGTTTGATAATGGCATCGGCTTTTACCTGGCCGAAGGCATTTTGGAGAGTTTCGTACTGCGCCTGGAAAAACCCGCAGAGATTTTGCAGGTTGTCAGCATTGTCCAGTTCTATGGTTCGCTTGATGCGGTTGGTGAATGAAGAAAGACCGACGATTGCGTTACCAATATCGTGCAGCACGTTGGCGGCAATTTCAAATTTACCCTGTATCACGGCTTTATCATGCAAAGCCTGCTGAATACTGTAACCATTAAGATTCGTTGCATTCTTTTCCTCAAAGCAAACCAGGAAACTGCCCGGTTGAATTTTATTTAATGTGAGATTTATTTTTTTCTCTTTAAGTAAAGAGTGAGAAAAACAGCCCGGTACATCAGCGCCCGGTTCTGTTTCTGATGCAATAAAATTTTTGATTTCATCAACCAGTTCCGGCGCATGCGGGATTAGGATGTCAAAGATATTGCCGGTATTGCCGGAAGGAGAATTGGCTAAATGTTTTAAAAATGCCTCGGCCTTTTTGTTTTGGTAAGCAATAGTTCCGTTGGCATCTATTTCGGCCATGCCAAGCGGGGCATGCTTTAACAGGAAGAGTTTATCTTCCGTTTGTGTCAGGTGGTTTCCCATAGATGGATTGTTTGCTGAATAACTCCGGAAGCGTCATACTTTTTTTACGGTGAAGCCTGCCGGGTGCCGCAGCAACAGGCTCTGTTCCGGAGCTATTCGGAATATTGGATTTTATCTGGGATTGAACGGATTCATAAAATGATTATTCTCATTCAGGGTAAATATTTATAAGCTTTAATAATAAAATAGAAGTAAATTTTTATTACTGCTTAAGGTTAACCCTTAAATTTTAAAAAAACAGGACGCCACTTCAATAAACATGCTGCCCTGCGTTTAATACCATTAATAACCGGTTGCGAGCCATGTTCATCACTCATGGAACACTCATCAGCCGGGTTACAGTCCAATACCATGAAAAAGTCTTTGTCAAAAAGGATTAATATTTTTTTATCGCTTGACCCCGAAATTCTGCAGGGGTATTTTAATCCGCAGGATCATGCACCGCTTTACCGCCGCCAGCTCAGCAATGAGTTTGAATTATACATTCTAAACAGTGTTCGCCCGGCAAGACGCAATACGAAAGTTTGCTTCAAAATCAGCTACCGGAGCGAAGCGCAGGCGCAGTATGCCGAGCCGTTGGTGTATGCCATCCGGCGTCATTTTTCCGAAGCTAAAGACATCATGAGCGGCAGTTTTGAAAATTTCAGGCGCCGCACTTTCAAATTGCTTTTTGTGAGCCTCTCTGTGGTGATGGTTACCCACTGGATGCTGCCCGTGCTGCTGCACGAAAAGGAAGAAAACCTGCTGCATACAGGTCTCACTAACAGTCTGGATGTTTTCAGCTGGGTGATTCTGTGGAAGCCGATTGACAGGCTGATATTTTACTGGAACCCGTTTCTGAAAGATATTTCCCTATTTGAAAGACTGGAAAAATCCGAAGTGGACATCGTGCAAATCGAAGAGTGAATGACAGGCCCCTTCCGGGTATTCAATTCAAAGAAAGAACTATGAAAAGATTTTATATAAAGTTTTTCGTGGGCTTTATTTTCCTGTCGTCGCTGCTGTATTTTTCCATCTGGTGGTTTTTTGCTGGCGTGGCCATGCTTGGCGTACTCACCTTTTATCATTTTTACCGGCTACGGATACAAGCTTATGAAGCTTCACTGGAAGAAATGGAACTGAAGATAGATTCTTTACAAACACAGCTGGACCGTTCGCTGCTGCGGGAAGATAAAGCCGTAAAAGAAACTGCGCAGGTAAGACAACTGAAAGAAAAACTGCTTTACTCCATGAGCCACGAAATAAGAACACCCATGAACGGAGTGCTCGGAATGGCTCAACTGATAACCGGTACACCACTTACTGAAGAACAAAAGGAATATATTGATACCATCCGCTCTTCAGGGCAGAGCTTATTGGCGACGGTAAACAGTATCCTGGCTTCCGATATTCTGAATAATTCGAAACTCGAGCAGCTTCATAAAACAAAAGACAATACGGATTTTGATCTGCGTGATACAGTGGAGGAAACGATTGTCTTGTTTTCGGAAAAAGCGGCAAATGCCGGGCTTGAGCTGCTCTTTGAAATAAATGAAGATGTGCCGCTGCAACTTAACGGCGATAACAGGCGGCTGCGGGAAATACTGATGAACCTGCTTGAAAACGCCATAAAGTTTACCCCGCATGGTGAAGTGATTTTGACCGTGCAATCTTTGAACAATGACATCAACCGGCCGGTGCTGCGGTTTGAAGTAAAAGATACCGGCATTGGAATAGCAGAGGAACAACTTAAAAAATTGTTTTATAGCGCTCCCGGCAGGGAATTTTATGGGGGTGAAAAAAAGTCGGCCTCAGGCCTTGTTGTTTGCAGAAAAAAAGCCGAGATGCTGGGAGGCAAAATTGAAGTACAGAGCAAACCGGGTTTTGGAAGCACATTTGTTTTCACTGTGCCAATGAGCCTGCGTTCGTCGCAGGAACAAAACGTGCAGCAAAATATTATCCGGGGTTTTGCCGGCAGGCGGGTTTTGATTGTGGATGACAACCAAAGCAGCCGGAATATTCTTAGCCGGCAATTGCAGGCTTGGAATATGCTGCCGCAATGCAGCATATCCGGTGAGCAGGCCATTGAAATACTTGAACGTAACAGCCAGTACGATTTATTGATTGCCGACCAGGCCATGCCGCAAATGAACGGACTGCAGCTGGCAAGAATTGTAAAAAATAAATTCCAGTATGTAAAAATACTGCTGCTTGCTGCTGCAGGAAACGAAGCATACCTGCAGGAACAGGAACTTTTTTCTGCTGTAATGACAAAACCGGTGCGGCAACAGGTATTGCGTGATAATATTTATGCAGCCATAAGAGAGCCATCCCGGGAGATAAAAGCGGAAACGGGTTTGCAGGAAAATATTTTGCCCGCAACCAGCAACCTTCGCATCCTGCTTGCCGAAGATAATCTCATCAACCAGAAAATAGCCGTTAAAATACTGGGCAAACAAGGATATGAGCCGGCCATAGCCAGCAATGGAAAAGAAGCAGTAGAGATGTGGAGCCGCGGGCAGTATAACATGATCCTGATGGATGTGCAGATGCCCGAAATGGATGGCCTTGATGCTACACGATTAATAAGGAGCAGGCCCAACGATCAGCCGGTTATTATTGCCATGACGGCAAATGTGCTGCAGGGCGACAGGGATGCCTGCATCCAGGCCGGCATGGATGACTACATCAGCAAGCCTGTGAACCCGGAGGAACTGTACCGCCAGCTTGAAAAATGGTCCATGATAATAGAACAAAGACGAAAAACGGCCTGAAGGTTTTGAGATAATCTATTTTATTTTTTTAAAATAATTCTGAACGTGGTTTCTTTTCCCGGCTCGGAGGTTTTAATAAAGATTTCTCCTTTGTGATATTTCTCAATGATTCTTTTTGAAAGGCTGAGCCCAAGGCCCCATCCGCGTTTTTTGGTAGTGTAGCCCGGTTTAAATACCCTGCGGTGATCGGAGCGGGGGATTCCTTTGCCGGTATCGGTAATGTCAATATAAATTTTTTCCTGCAGGTTTTCGATATCGATGCGGATGTTTCCACTACCCTCAATGGCATCGAGGGAGTTTTTCAAAAGATTTTCAATCACCCAGTCAAACAGCGGGCCTGAGATGGCGGCAAAAATTTCGTGCTGCTCATTCGTGTTAAGTGATATAGAAACTTTGCCAGGGGCTCTTTTTTTCATGTAGTCCACCATGGCATTTATCTGCGCCACGATGTTTTTGGTTTCAAGCTGAGGTGTGCTGCCTATTTTTCCAAAACGGTCGGTTATTAATTGCAGGCGGCTAACATCTTTCTGAAGTTCAGAAACGATTTTCTCATTGTCCGGGTTTTGCCGTATCATTTCCACCCAACCCTGCAGCGAGCTGACCGGCGTGCCTAATTGATGCGCTGTTTCTTTTGCCATGCCGGCCCACACCTGGTTTTGCGCCGAGCGATAACTGCTGCGTAAGGCCAGCAACGTAATGATGATAAACAAACCGACAATGATGAGCTGCACGATAGGGTAATAACGAACTTCATTTAACAGAGGCGTATGACCATAAAAATATTTATTGAAGCGAGTGGTGTCAAGCGGATCCTTCCAGATGATAGGTTCGTTCACTGATTTCAATTCCTCCAGTTTCCGGTACAGGTAGCTGCTGTCTTTTTTCAGTTTTACCGAATCCAGGTTTCTTGAATCAATGATGCTGTCATTTTCATTTGTCCAGATGATGGGAATATCATCATTTTCCTGGATGATTTTAAGGGCAAGCTTCGTATCGCCAATAGCGGGATTCAGAATGGAATTGCTGGCTTCCACCCACAGTTTCACCTTCTGGCTTTCTTCGGCTGCAATTTTATTGGCCAGGTAACGGGAGTACACGATGGTGCCGCTTACAATCAGGATGGCTATGATAGCAATCAGTGTACGCCAGTTAATTATTTGCTGAAACATTTTCCGAATTTAATAAGGATAAACGGCTTCCCTTATTTTTGGACAAATATTTTATTCAGCATTGAACCGACAGCCTAAAGCAGCTATTGTCATCCTGAACTGGAACGGTCAAAAACACCTCGAAAAGTTTTTACCATCGGTACTTGCCACCGCTTATGAAAATATGGAAGTGGTGGTGGCTGATAACGGCTCTTCCGATAATTCGGTTTCGTTTCTGCAGCAGCATTATCCGCAGGTGCGGCTGATACGGTTTGAAAAAAACATGGGTTTTGCCCGGGGATATAATGAAGCGCTGAAGATGGTGAATGCCGTTTATTATGTGCTGCTTAATTCCGATGTGGAGGTGCAGCCGGGTTGGCTGGCACCCATCATTGCCTTGCTCGAAGAAGATAAAATGAATGCTGCCTGCCAGCCCAAACTGCTTTCGTACAACAACAGGAAGCAATTTGAATATGCCGGCGGTGCCGGCGGCTGGCTCGACAGTTTCGGGTATCCTTTTGCCCGCGGAAGAATTTTTGATGTGTGTGAAGAAGACAACGGGCAATACGATAAATCCGAAAGGGTATTTTGGGTAAGCGGCGCTGCTATGGTTATCCGCAGCGAAGTTTTTCATGAAATGAAAGGCTTTGATGAATTCTTTTTTGCTCACCAGGAAGAAATTGATTTATGCTGGCGCATGCAGCTGGCAGGTTATAAACTGTATGCATGTCCTGAATCAGTAGTATATCATGTAGGCGGAGGCACACTACCAAGAGGCAATACGCTTAAAACGTATCTCAATTTCCGCAACAACCAGGTTATGCTTTTTAAAAACCTGCCCTGGTCGCAAAAATGGTGGAAGATTCCTTTCCGCATGCTGCTCGATGCTGCTTCGGCATGGAAAGGATTGCTGAAAGGCGATGGCGGTTACTTTCTTGCCATTTTAAGGGCACACCTGGCATTTGCCAAATGGCTCTTATTAAAAAGGGGACAAAGTGTGTTTCCGCAAAAAAGGGATGGAAAACCGGAAGGCTTATACCGCGGCAACCTTGCCTGGCAGCATTTTATAAAAAAGAAAAAATATTTTTCACAGGTAATAAAATAGATTTGTTTTAATAGCCGAAGGCTTATTTTTGCAGCACAAAATAAAAAGCTATGACACATCAGCACCAGGAATACCACGAAGAACTCCGCAAAGTGCAGGACAGGGATTTTACACACAGCTGGGTTTCTTCATCGGCCTTTTTATTTTACCTGCAGGTAGCCTGCCTGGTGGCTTTTCTTTTCGGGGCCTGTTACATGCTTTATACCAAGCGGTACGAAAAGCCGGAGGTAACTGTGCAGGAAAGCACTTTATACACTCCCAAATACAAATAAAAAGTTCAAAATTTTTTTCGCAGGGGCCGGTTTATTATTTTTGCAGCCCCGGTTCTTTATTCAGTTCCAAAAGTTCAAAAAAGCTGAGCAGATTTAAGAAGTTGTAACGTTTGAACTTTTGGAACATATTAAATGCTTAGTGCGGAAGTAGCTCTCCCGATTGTTATCGGGATGGTAGAGCATCCCGAATTAATCGGGACCAAGGTTGGGGTGACCGGTCAGGAAATAGAAAAACAGTTCTTATAAATAAAAGTTTAATAAGCGGAAGTAGCTCATTTGGTAGAGCACAACCTTGCCAAGGTTGGGGTGGCCGGTTCGAGCCCGGTCTTCCGCTCTTGAATGCATGAAGTTCGAGTGGAGACGAAGCGAAGCTTGTCTCCATGCTGACACGAAGTCGTCAGCACCCGGTCTTCCGCACCAAAATCTATCAGTTGCCGCTGGTGGATTTTTTTTACCTTCAATTCCTGAGCCCCGGTGGTGGAACTGGTAGACACGCAGGACTTAAACTAGTTGTTCTTTCAAACAAAAAAGTTGAGTGCTCATTGGGAAACCAGTGATGCAGAACCCTTCAAATTCGGGGAAACCTGATTTATTTAAGATGGTAATCCCGAGCCAAACCCCAACATTTCGGGGAAGGTGTAGAGACTAGACGGAGGGCACCTAACCCAGCATTTATGCGGCATGGTGAAGGTATAGTCCAGACCACAAATCTCGATCTGAAAGTAATCTGGATTCGGGAGCAGTGAAAACTGCAGTGGTAAGAAAATCCTGTGGGCCGCAAGGCCTGTACGGGTTCAACTCCCGTCTGGGGCACACATGAATAAAGCGACAGAAATGTCGCCCTAATCTTTGGACAGCAAATGCTATACCCCGATTCAATCGGGGTCCGGGGCACATAAAATAAACGACTCTTCTGTTTCAGATAGTCGTTTTTTTTATTGCACCACATCCCTCCACAAGCTCTTGGCCTTTGCCAGCAGCACATCCTGCTCCAGGGCCGATTTTTCTTCCAGTGCTTTTATCCCTTCCAGCTCCGCATTTCCTTTGGGCAAGTATTTTTTGCGGAAATACTTCAGCTTTTCCCGGAAAATAAAATGATCCTGCCAGCTGCCGAGGTTGTTCAGCATTTTGTCAAGCGATTTGATTTTTATCACAGCGTTGCATTGTTCTTCCGGGCAAATTTTCATCCAGTAATAAACATCTTTCAACAGCTTCCTTATTTCATGCACATTTTTTTGAAAATGCCGGGCCAGCTGGTTTGTCTTACTCAGGTTGCCACGGGCTGCCTCCACCGTTTTTCCGGCAAGCTCATCCTTGTTAAATGCAGCAAGTGATGCAATAAACTGTTCAGTAAAATAATTCAGCTCCTGTTCTTCAAATTTTATCGCAGCCTCCTTTGCCCACCTGCGGGTCAGGTTGCGGTTTGTGTTTAAGTAATTTTGAAATAACTGCAACCGGGGTTGTTCTTTATCCCCGTAACGCCGCAGCAGGGTGATGGACATATCGAAATCCCGCAGCCTGCCCAGCGATTTAAATAAAAGTGTAATGCCGGCAAACTGTTCTTTCCAGTTTTCGCCGGTAATTTTTTGTTTCAGCCGCAGGTAACTGCGCATTCTTTTTACCGCCACCCGCAGGTCGTGCACAGCATCTTTTGTCGGCCGGCGGCGGATGATGATCAGGTTATCAGTAAAAACTTTTTGCTGCAGCTGCCAGTTTTGCAATATGAAATTATCTGTCGTCATCGGCGTACAAGATATTTTTCCCAGTTTTCCACTACCCATTTTTTACCCTTCTGCAGTACCTGGTGTCCTTCAGCTTGCAGCAGTGCAGCCTGCTGTTCGATGCCTCCCGGGTATTTTTCATTGATGATGCCACCCTCTTTCAGCGTACGCCAGAAAGGAGTAAAATTTTTTATGCCGGCAGCCCTGTCTTCGTTTGCCGCATGTGCGGCAATCCATGAAAATATTCCCGTAGTTATTGGGCAGCCGATGGTGGCATGATGCTTCTTTGCAATCTTTTCCCTGATGCGGTTGATGGTGATGAGCTTTCCCGGCGGCACTTTCTTCATGATGGTATCCACTTCTTTCGGCGAAGGGATGGCCAGCGTGCCTTTGCCGAATTTCTTCTGCATCCGGGGCGGAATTTTTTCCACTTTTGGAAGGTCCTTGCTGTCGTGCAGCTTTTCTTTCCAGCTTTTCTTGCGGGCCCCGGTTGTAGTGGCAATCTTTTTATTTGCGGCATTAGCAGGCATAAATTATTATTTAAAAAAATACGACACCACCGCATGTTTTCATTGAGGCTGGCCGTGTGGCCGGCAGTTGGTATTTATCCCTTAGTTGTATGTATAATCAATCCGGCCCTGCAGTTGTTTTTCTTTGTTAAACAACGCTTCTTTTGTTTTCAGCCCTTTGTCGTTGTAAAGATAACGCCAGGTAAGATACCCCAGGTTGAGGTCGGAGGTAGTGGTGATTTTTTGTATCACCCGGTTGTGGTCATCGTATTCAAACAGAAAATCTGGCAGCAGCCGCCTTACTTTGTAATTGTAGCGCACAATATCGGTAAGGCGGTTTTTATCGTCGTAATAGTAATACAGCGGGTCGCTTTCCACTCCTTTTTTAACACTCTTTTCTTCAATGATGTTGCCGTTATCATCAGTTGTAAATCTTATTTCCAGGCTGTCGGCGCCGTTGATGATACGCCACATTTTTTCCGGTTTGTCATTTTTATAAATGTATATGTGTAATTCTGATTGCGAAAAATTGCCAAGGCTGTCAGGATCGGCAATCGAATTGCTGATGGAAATTATTTTCCCGGGAACATCATAGCTGTACGTAGTGGTGCTGACAATGCCGGCCGATGAATCCACCGTGCTCAGCAGCATTCCTTTTTCATTGAAGCGATGCAGCAGCATCGAAACTGTCTGGTTGATGCGGGTGGTTATTTTCAGCATCGTTCCGTCGGGACTTATTTCCTGCGTTTCGCTGAAATCGGGTGAAACAGCTCCTTCTGGTGTAATGCCGGTGGCTGTTACTTTCCGTATGCTGTTGGCTTTATAGGTTTTCATCTGCTGCATGATGTCGGCTGCAGCCAGCAGGTCTTTGTAATAATATTGTGCATAGGTTTCGGAAAAAAAGAAGAGGATTATAATACCTGCCAGTTTCTTCATCGGAAAGATTTTCGCTTCAAAAATAATCATAACCGGGTGCATTGAAAAAGAAATGCAGATACAGCTTTCTTAATTATTTTTAATAAAAAATAATGTGAGCCACGCCGGGGAAAGAAAAGAAAAGAATTGCCTGAACTGCGGCGCCACCGTGGTGGGGCGGTATTGCCATGTTTGCGGTCAGGAAAATGTGGAGCCGAAAGAAACTTTCTGGCACATGGTCACTCATTTCTTTTACGACATTACGCATTTCGACGGCAGTTTTTTTGTGACGGCAAAACATTTGCTTTTCAAACCCGGTTTTCTTTCAAAGGAATACATGCTTGGCCGCCGGAAAAAATATCTGCACCCGGTGCGGATGTATGTTTTTACTTCGGCAGTTTTTTTCCTCATCTTTTTTTCTTTCCTGAATCCTGGAGGAAGCTTCAAAACAAATCTTCACGATCCGCTGACGCCGGCTCAGCGAAAAAAAATTATAGCCGATCTGATGCTGGAAATGAAAACCGATACTGCCCGGGCCCTTAAAGAACAACTGCGGGTACTTGATGATACAGGCAGGGTGATAACGGCATTCGACCTGATAAAAATTCAGGGCCGCCCGGGGTTTACTATTCTGAATTTAACCGGTGCGCCTGATAAGTTTCATAGTGTACGGGAGTATGATTCTTTGCAAAAAACATTGCCGGCCGATAGCCGGGACAACTGGTTACTACGAACATTAAAAAAGAAGGAAATCGGGCTGAATGAAAAGTATGGCTCCGACCCGGAAACGGCCCTGAAGAAATTTGCTGACGGATTTCTTCATAAGCTGCCCTACCTGTTATTTATTTCATTGCCGCTGTTTGCCCTGTTTCTGAAATTGCTGTATGTGCGCCACAGGCAATATTATTATGCCGATCATGCCATCTTCAGTATACACCATTATGTTTTTTCATTTTTACTTCTGCTGGCTGTGTTTATTGCCGGTGATTTATCTGGGAAAGCAATACCCGTTTTTTTTAACACACTGGTTGTAATCTTTTTGCTGTACGGAGCCTGGTACCTGTACAAGGCCATGCGGAATTATTTTGGCCAGCGGCGGTTTAAAACGTTTGTAAAATTTTTACTGCTCAACCTGCTGGGCTTTATCAGCCTGGTACTGTTATTTATACTATTTGTAATTTTCTCCGTTTTTGGATTATAAATAAACTTATGAATCAATCATTAAATGATGCTTTCAGCCGCCTGGTATCCATCATGGACGACCTGCGTGAAAAATGCCCCTGGGACCGTAAACAAACCATACAATCGCTGCGGCACCTCACTATCGAAGAAACTTATGAACTTGCAGATGCCATTACAGAAGAAAACTGGCAAGGGATAAAAGAAGAGCTGGGCGACCTGCTGCTGCATATTGTTTTTTATGCCCGTATTGGACAGGAACAAAAAGCTTTTACGCTGGAGCAGGCTATTAATGGTATTTGTGAAAAACTCATTGCCCGCCATCCGCATATTTACGGCAATGTAAAAGTAAGTGGTGAAGAAGATGTAAAGAAGAACTGGGAAAAGCTGAAACTGAAGGAAGGAAAGAAATCTGTGTTGGGCGGTGTGCCCGCCTCGCTGCCTGCCATGGTAAAGGCGATGCGCCTGCAGGAAAAGGCAAAACAGGTAGGCTTTGAGTGGGAAAACAAGGAGCAGGTTTGGGAAAAAGTGGAGGAGGAAATAGGGGAGCTGAAGATGGCAATAGGCAACTGGCAATCGGCAAAGGCAGATGATGCATTTGCAAGACACCGTAAAGTGGAAGAAGAACTGGGCGATGTGTTTTTTTCACTGATCAATTATGCACGGTTTTTGCAAGCAGATGCAGAAAATGCCCTTGAAATAACCAATAAAAAATTTACCCGGCGTTTTCACCAGATGGAAGAAAAGGTAATGCAGAGCGGGAAAAACCTGACCGAAATGACGCTGGAAGAAATGGACGCTATCTGGAACCATATAAAAAATCAGACCTGACAAGGTGAAGCAGGCACACCCTCATATTTTTTTTAAAACCTATACATGGCTGGCTGCCGCATTGTTTTTTTACCTGCTGTCGCTGGCATTCAGCACACCGTACACCAGGCAAAGTGTAATCGGCCTGGAAAGAAAAAACCTGGAAAAATATATACAGGCACGACAAAAAGAATTTGAAAAGTTTGTTGCCGACACAGCAATGATTTATCGCCTGGCGGTCCGCAGCGGGGCTGAAGGCGAACTGGAAAAAATTACTGAAAACACAGACGGCATTTTTATTTTCCGGCAAACAGCCACCGGCGGCGATGCGCTTATTTTCTGGAGCAACCAGTACACGTATCCGCCGGATAAAATTCATGCCATACCCGATGGCGAATACTTTGAACATCTCGACAACGGGTTTTATGTATGCATAAAGAAAACTCTGCAGACAACACAACCGGAGGAGCGGTTGCGGGTAATAGGTCTTATTCCTGTACGCTATAATTATTTTGTAGAAACCGATTACCTGCATGATGATTTTGCACACAGCAAAAAAGCGATTTCAAGAATTACCTTATCCGGCACGCCGACCGAATATCCTGTCAGCAGTCTTTCGGGTAAAACGCTGTTTTATATTGCAGCTAAGGCACAGCCGCTGATTGCCCGCACAGGAAGCCTTGCTGTTATTTTGAAAATAACAGTCATCCTGTGCCTGTTGCTTTTTATTCATTTTATTTCGGAAAAAACGGCACGCAAATACGGACCGCTCCGCGGCATCAGCATGCTTGTTGTTTCCATCGTACTGCTCCGGCTTCTCAGTTACTACACCTCTTTTCCCATCAACTTCCGCCAGTTTGAACTGTTTGACCCGGCAGTGTATGGTTCAAACCCCGTGCATAAATCGCTTGGCGACCTGCTCATCAATGCTGTGCTTTTTTGCTGGATTGTATTGTATGCATGGAATAAACTGGCGCCTGCTGGCAGATTCAGTATAGTGACCGGCAAATATCATTTCATAGCCGGCACAGGTTGCATTCTCGTAGTGCTGGCCTTCACTTTCCTGATGGCAGGCACCATCAGGAGCCTGGCGGCCGACTCAAAAATTTCTTTCGACGTCATCAACTTTTTCAGCCTGAGCCAATACACGGTATTCGGTTTTGCAACGCTTTCAGTGCTCGCCATCGGTTATTATTTTTTTATCAGGATAATGATGCTGGCGCTGGCTGCATATTTCCATAAAAATTTTTATATCGTTTACCTTGTTATCATCATTGCCGGCCTCAGCTGGCTTACGTTCAAAATTGAGAGCCCGCTGCTGAGCTTTTACATGCTGGTGATGATGTGGCTGGTGCTGTACCTGCGGCTGCTGCGTGTAAAACGGTTTGCCATCAACCAGCCGCACCTGAAAATGGCCGGCACCCTGTTCTGGATTTTTCTTTTTTCGGTTTCTATTACGGCCATCATCATCGAGGCCAACCGGGTAAAAGAATGGGAGACAAGAAAGATTCTTGCTTACAGAATTTACCTGCAATCCGACCCCTATAATGAAAGAGAGCTGAGAATTTCATTTACCTATATTGATGATGATTTCCTGCGGCAGAACTTTCACCGTTTTCGCAGCGAAGAGCCGGCCAAAATTCTCCGCGACAGTATTTTAAAAAAAAGCAGCTACCTGAGCCGCTACGATTCGCGGCTTTATGTATTTGATGAAAACAACAAGCCGCTTTATAACGATGCTCCCGAATCGGCCAATACACTGAACACCATTCTGCGTGTGCAGGCCAAAGAAACCAATACGCCTTTTCTTTATTACTACGAAACATCCTTTGATAAGTTTACGTTTATTTTCAAACGGGAAGTAAAAAATGAAGCCGGCAAAACCATCGGTTCCTTTTTTATTTTATCCGATCCTGAGCAGTACACCACCGATGCGCTTTATCCTGAGCTGTTCCGGCCGGCCAACCAGGTGAGCCCCGAGGAGTCGCAGGCGTATACGTATGGTATTTATAAAAAAAATATCCTGGTTCCCGGCCCCAACAATAAATATGCATTTGCCACTACCCTGAAACCTGAAGATTTTCCTGAAGAACAGTATGACAGGCGTATCCGCGGCAAATTTATTGAGCTTTGGTACAAGGCCTCAAGCGACAAAGTGGTGGTAATTGCCAAAAAACGGGATTCGGTGATTGAAGCCATCACCCTGTTCTCCTACATTTTCTGCGCCTTTCTTTTCCTGGCTGCATTTTTCAACCTGCTGGTGCTGGTGCTGCGTGTGGGCGGCAGCCTTCGTGAAATACGCCAGCTGCTGCAATGGAACATACGCACCCAGGTACACAGCACCATTATTTTCATCAGCATACTTTCCTTTGTCATCATCGGCGTAGCCACCATTTCGTTTTTCATCCAGCGATACGAACAAAACAACCAGGAGCGGCTGAGCCGTACCATGGAAATTATGGTGAATGAAATGGAAAAAAAGCTGGACCGCCGGCAGGTGTTTGATGACCAACTGGCCATTTACGATTCGGTGGCCAACCAGGAAGTGCAGTTGCTGGTGAATGAAGTGGCAGAAATACATAATGTGGATGTGAACGTGTACGACACCAGCGGTAACCTGCATGTGAGTTCGCAGCCGATAATTTACCGTGAAGGATACCTGAGTAAAAAAATTCACCCGCTTGCGTTTTATCATCTCAACCACCTGCGGCAGGTGCAGCATGTGCAGCAGGAAAAACTTTCCACCATCAGTTACCTGAGCATTTATGCGCCGCTGCGCGGCAACGACGGGCTGGCCTATGCCTACCTGAACATACCTTACTTTTTGTCGCAGCGGGAGCTGAAGCAGGAAATAAGCAACTTTCTTGTCACCATCATCAACCTGAATGCGTTTATTTTCCTCATTGCAGGCGTCATTGCCCTGTTCATCACCAACAGGGTCACCCGGTCGTTTTCGCTCATCAGCGAAAAGATGAAGGCGGTGAAACTGGGCGGACAGAATGAAGAAATAATCTGGAACCGCAATGATGAGATTGGCGAGCTGGTGGCCGAATACAACCGCATGGTAAAGCAACTGGAAAAAAGCGCCGATGTGCTGGCCCGCAGCGAACGGGAAGGCGCCTGGCGGGAAATGGCACGCCAGGTGGCACATGAAATTAAAAACCCGCTGACGCCAATGAAGCTGAGCATCCAGTACCTGCAAAAAAGCATTGACAACAATTCGGGCAACGTGAAAGATCTGACAGCGAATGTTGCAAAGACGCTTGTCGAACAAATAGATCATCTTTCAAAAATCGCTTTCGACTTTTCGCAGTTTGCCAATATCGGCAACACGCAACCCGAGCTGATTGACCTGCACGAAGTGCTTTCTTCTCTCGGCGATTTGTACCGGGTAAACGACAACCTGGAGCTCCGGTTAAATATGAATAACGGCGATATCAGGCTGTATGCCGATAAAACGCAAATCAACCGGCTTTTCACCAATCTTTTTCAAAATGCGGTGGAAGCATGCACAACAAAAGACAAATGCTGCATTGTTATCAATGCTGTCAAGAATCAATCGGTGGTAACGGTAAGTGTGCAGGACAACGGCGAAGGCATACCGGCGGAGATGCATTCGAAAATTTTTACCCCCAACTTCACCACCAAATCTTCCGGCACCGGGCTTGGCCTTGCCATCTGCAAAGGCATCGTGGAGCAGGCAAAAGGAAGAATCTGGTTTGAAACAAAGAAAGGCGAGGGGAGTACTTTCTTTGTGGAGTTGCCGTTGGTTAACTGAAAATTTCAAAAATCGTTTTGCTGCGTCATCCAGCTTACTTTCTGCCCGGCTTTATGTGGCTGGCCGATGATGTCACGGTAGAGTTCGGGCCGTCTTGCTTTCCGGTAACGGTAGCCGCCGGACAGTGTAAGTTTATCCGGCGTCAGTATTGCTGTGACGATATCATCATCAAATGTTCTGCATTCGGTCATGACGTCGCCAAACGGATCCAGAATCATGGAGCAGCCGTTCTTTACCTGGTCGTCGTCCATACCGATGGGATTTGAAAAGACAACGTAGATGCCGTTGTCGAAAGCTCTTGCCGGCAGCCATTTCATCAGCCATTCTCTTCCTTTGGGTCCGTCAAATTCACGGTGCAATGCTTCCGGGTTCTTTTTCCTGTTTTGCCAGAGCTGCGGGTCAATAAAACCGGCGCCGGGCCGTGGCGAAGGAGTGCCCATGGTGACATGCGGCATGAAAATAATATCTGCTCCAAGCAGCGCTGTGGCTCTTACGTTTTCTATGATGTTGTTGTCGTAGCAAATGAGGATGCCGCATTTCCAACCGCCGTATTCAAACATAGTATAGCTGTCGCCCGGCAGGATGTGAGGATTGATGAAGGGATGCAGCTTGCGGTGTTTTGCCACCAGCCCGTTTTTATCTACACATACATACGCTTTGAAAATTTTATCCTCGTTATCTTTTTCAAACAACCCGGTCAGCACAGCGATATGATGTTTGGCGGCAAGCTTTATCAATGCCTCCGTGCTTTCTCCTTCCGGAACCGGTTCTGCAATCTCCAGCAATTGTTCACGGCTAAGGTGGCGGGCAAAGCTGTAGCCGGTGACAGAGCATTCATGAAAGGCAATCATTTTTGCTCCGTCCTGCGCCGCTTTTGCGGCCAGCTTGTCAATAACAGAAAGATTGTACACTTTATCGCTGCTGCGGTGTTCGAACTGGGCAGTGGAGATGGGGAGGGGAGACATGGAAAGATGAATAATGCTTTAGTTTCACTTTTTTTGGTGTCCGCCTTTCAAACTTTCTCAGTTTAAAATATTCTCACCAGCAACACGAAATAAAAGTACATCATATTTCGGTTTTTGGAAGGCTGTGCCGCATTGCTTCTGCCTCATCGGAACTACGATGTGAGTTTGTTTAAATGAATCTTGAACTAATCAACTAATCAACTAATCAACTAATCAACTAATCAACTAATGAACTAATAAACTAATAATCTGACAGAGTAATAGGGCCTCACAAATTTACGCCTTTATTGGCATGTTGTGTGGCTAGGGCGTAGTGTAGTAATAATCGAAGATTGTAAAAAAAACGGTTGTTGACAGGCGAAGCTTCAAATCTGCACCTCATAGCCACAACGCCGTAAGGTTAAAGGTATGCCTTATTCCTACCACTGTTTACTATTCTGCATTTCGGATTATTTTTAGGACAATCCACCCCATCTGAAAAAAAATATTTCCCTACTCACCTCTTCTTTTTTTTCTTATTATTCTGCAACCATTCTACAAACTGCTGCAGCGAAAAACTGCTCAGGTTTTGCTCTTTGGTTACCCCGGCCTTCTGTGCTGCCAGCACACCGTATTTCACATCATCAAAACCTTCCAGGGCATGGGCATCGGGGTCAATGGATATGAGTACGCCTTTTTCAAGCGCATAGTCAATATGCTTCCAGTCAATATCTAGCCGGCGGGGATGCGCATTCAATTCTATCACTACGTGGTTGGCTGCACAGGCGTCAATAATTTTTTTGTGGTCAACAGGATAACCGTTGCGGCTCAACAGCAGGCGGCCCGTCATGTGGCCGAGTATGCTGGTGTAAGGATTTTCAATGGCACGCAGCAACCGCATCATGGCTTTTTCTTCCGTCA
>Ga0137829_10184626_pt1 | contig 20838 bp, 15 predicted proteins | sample OV2TP2_FD_97737 | JGI IMG/M metagenome (GOLD analysis project Ga0137829, IMG submission 97737) | reverse complement strand
AGTGATGGCAACACCAGGCCATACGGCGATCCAGGGTGCTCTTATCATATAGAATCTTCCCTCGCCACTGAGCATGCCTCCCCAGGTAGGTGTTGGAGGCGGCACGCCTAACCCCAGAAAGCTCAAGCTAGCCTCCTGTATGATTACAGAGCCCAGATCGAGGCTGACAAGCACGAAGATAGGCGCCAATACGTTGGGGAGAATGTGCAAACCCATGATCCGCCGATTGTTAGCACCTATAGCTCTGGCGGCATCTATGTATTGGTTCTCCTTGGTAGAGATAACGGTCCCGCGCATGAGCCGGTTGGCCCTGGGCGTTATGGTAAAAGCGATAGCGCCGATGACGTTCCAAAGGCTGGCACCAAAGGTGGCTACTATGACCAGCGCCATGATCAGTGTAGGAATAGCCAGGATGATGTCCATCACCCTCTGCACATACAGGTCAAACTTGCCCCCAAAGTAACCAGATACGAGACCCCAGAAGGAGCCATGGGCTACTCCGAATAAAGTTGCCATGATGCCCACGAAGAGGGATATTCTTGCCCCATAGATAATGCGGGTAAAGATGTCCCTTCCCAGGCTATCCGTTCCCAGGAGATGCCGGACGCTAGAACCTTGCAGCCGATCATCTACGCTCTGCTCGAAGAACTGGTAAGGGGCAACGATATCGGCAAATACGGCGGCAAAGATCACCAGCAGGATCACGCCTAATGAGACCGCTCCCAGCGGCTTCTTCTTGGCCAGACGCCCCAGTGTGACGGGAAGGCTTACCTTCCTTCGGACAAGGACTTCCGCCTCTCCTGGTATAACGGTCGGCCTTTCTGCGTTAGTTGCCATGTCGCTCTACTCCTTCACTTAGTCGCTAATGGTAACGGACCCTGGGATCAAGCCACCCATATGCTAGATCGACTATAAGGTTCATCATAACGATGATTATGGAGAAGAAGAAGATGTTGGCCTGAAGCTGCGGGTAGTCTCGCTGGTTGATAGAGCCAATGGTCAGGTTACCAAGCCCAGGGAGGTTAAAGATAGTTTCGGCTATTACCGAGCCGGACAGTGCGCCGGCTATCTGGAGCCCTACCACCGTGACCACGGGGATCATGGCGTTTTTTAGGGTGTGGCGAATAATCACCGCCCGCTCTCGCAGCCCTTTGGATCGGGCGGTCCTGATGTAGTCCTGCCGCAGCACCTCCAGCACCTGGGAGCGAACGTACCGCGATACAGACCCTGCCGTGCCGGTGCCCAATACCAGCGCTGCCGGCAGCATCTGTTGCAGATTCACCAGTGGGTCCTCGTACCAGTACTTGTAGATGACCGGAGGGCTGTAGTTCCACCAGATGCCTGGGAATACCACCACCAGGGTCGCTAGCCAGAAATTGGGTGTGGCAAGGGAAATTATACCGAGAACCCGGGCAGTGTAGTCCCCCGCCGTGTCCTGTTTGACGGCAGCGATGATGCCCACCGGAAGTGCTATAGAGATGGAGATGAGGACAGTCATAAGGGCCAGCTCCCCCGTCACCGGGAGCCGCTCCCAAATGCCCTTCATTACGGGGCTATCGTCCTGGAAAGACCTGCCAAGACTCCCAGTAGTGAAGATATCCTTGATGCTCAACAGGTACTGGATATGTATGGGCTTGTCCAGGTTTAGCTGCTTCCTGATGTACTCGGCGGCTTTGGAGCTGCCACCTCCACCGCCCTCCTCCAGAAACAGCGTAACGATGTCCCCTGGGACGATTCGGATCAAAACAAAGATGAGGGTATATACCCCAACGGCCGTCGGGATCAGAAACAGAAGCCTTTTAACTATATATTGCCTCATGGATTCTCCTCTCCCTCTATGGGCCGATATGCAGGTATCACCGATAACGGCGGCCCTACTATACTATTATCGCAAGCACATTACAAGGGCTTGCCCTCGTGCCATTCATCGTAACTCTTTTCAAGAATGGTTGTTACATCCTTCGACTAGCTCAGGACGAACGGATTTTTGCTTCCCGTTCGTGGTGAGCCTGTCGAACCACTCGGACTTTTGAAAAGAGTTCATCATGATAGTAGTGGGCTGGGCAATGCCCAGCCCACTACTGAAAGTTTACTTCTCGATCCAGATGGACTCGTGGTTGAAGGGGCCTACATAGAAGTGGGGAGGCGGGCCTTTCAGGTCTCTCAGGCCCGGCTGCCATACCTGATAGCTATACTGGTCCATTATGTTGATCTTGTAATAGTAGTTTTTGAGCAGCCAGCGTTGGATCTCCAGCACCTCTTTCCTCCTCTGCTCTTCATCAGCGGTACTGGCGATCTTGTCTATCCTATCGTTCAGCTCTGGGTCGTCAAGCTGCATCATGTTCTTAGAGCCGCCGGCGCGGTAGTTCATGGTCAGGTGGGAGATGGCGGTAGCCTGGCCGTCAGGCCCCCAGATCAGGTGTTTGTACTCGCCCGCGTCCTGCTTTCGCCGCATGATGGCGTGGGGAAAGCTATCCAGCTTTACTTTGATACCTATGGCCCTCAGATTTTCAACTATGACCTGACCAGCTGCCTGGTAGGCCTGAGGATATGTGGCGTTATGGAGCATCTCCATCTCGATGCCCTTCCCGTAGCCCAGCTCCTCCATGAGCTTCCTGGCTTGAGCCGGGTCGTAGGGCATCAGCTCCTTAAGCTCCTTTTGAGACAGTGCCCAGCCCTCGTGCTGGCCAGAAACCGGCCCGCGCCAGATGCCATCCCCCTCCACCGACACCTTGATCATGGCATCGTGGTCTATGGCCAGGGTTAAGGCCTTGCGAAGCCGTATGTCCTTGAACATGGGGTTCCCATAGTGCATGCCTATGACCTGAGGGCTGGTCTGCAGGTATCGAAGGGATTGGAGCTTAGGGTTAGTGTTCTTCAGGTCGTCGAACTCCACCCTGTCCACGCCGAGAGTCGAGAGCTTTCCCGTGCGGAAGGCGGTACGCTGCGTCTGGGTGTCCCCAATAAACACCTCTTCAAACCTGTCCACGTAAGGGAGACCCTTCTTGAAGTAGTTGGGATTCTTTGTGAAGGAGACCACAACATCTTTTATCCACTTTTCAAATTTGAAGGGCCCTGCTCCTACCATTGCGGTCTTCAGGTTGCCGTACTTCTCCACCAGCTCTTTGGGGACTATCCAGGCGTGGTGCCCCGAGATGAGGGGGAGGTAATCCGGATCGAAGGCCTTCATCTTGATCACGAAGGTGTACTTGTCGGGCGCTTCGAACCTGTCAACGTTGCGGTGTGTGACCTGGAAGAGGCTGGCGGGGTCATAGGCGGCCCGCTCAAAGGAGTACTTCACGTCGGCCGAGGTTAGCTCTCTGCCATTTAGCCCAGGCATAGGAGGCTCTGTGTTGTCCTGGAACTTGACCCCTTTGGCCAGATGGAAGGTCATGGTCAGCCCATCCTTGCTAACCTCCCATTTCTCAGCCAGGTCTGGCCTGATAACAGGGTTATTGGGGGTCCCCTCCCAGTCGATCCTCACCAGCCGGTTGTATACGGCACCGGCCTCGGGATGCGCCTGGTTGGTAGTGGAGAGGATGGGGTCGAAATGAGCTAACCTTCCCGTCTGCTGGGAGAAAGTCAGTGTTCCACCGTACTGGGGGACTGTGGACTTCGCGGGCGCAGCTGGGGCGGGTGCTGCAATAGGTGCCGCTGGCTGAGCTGGCGCTAGGGGCGCCGCTGCGGGTGCTGGCGCTTGGGGTGCCGCCGGGGCCTTGGGCGCCGCGGCGGGCGCTGCCGGGGCTGCTGGTGCCGCCGCAGGCTGCGCCGCCGGGGCACAGGCCAGGATAGCCAGGGTTAAAGCTGGAATAGCGAGGGCGACTTTAGCCTTGGAGAAACTGAACCTTTTCATTCTGCATTCCCTCCTTTAGACTATTTATAGGTTAACCGACTCTGAGTGTCAAGGGGACTTGAGGAGTCCCCGTATGGTAGGCCATCGAAACCGAGAATGTCAACTACCATGGCGACACTGTCTAAAATCCTTTTGAACCATCCCCCGTGCCCCCTTCCTTTCCTGGAAGGGGGTCAGAATTGAATCTGGGGGACACCCCCAGACCCCCGAAAAGGGGGCCTTGCCCCCTTTTAACCCCCCATTTATTAAACGGTCTCATGGCCCACTTTTTTCGGTTTCCACCTTATTTATACGTCTCTATTGATGCTTTGGATTACCTGTATGCTGGAGGTCTGTGTGGGCCCCCCAGCTTTGCACGACAAAGGCCGTCTTGCATATGCCCTAGCGGGCTGGCTCCTCACTGACAACCAGCCCGCTATCGTAACCGTTAGTTATTATGCGGCCAGCTTACTTCTCTAGCCAAATGGACTCGGCATTCCAGGGCAAGCCGTAGAAGTGGGGAGGCGTTACCCTCAGATTCCTGACTTCGGGCTGCCACATCAGATTAGTACGCTGATCGTAGATGGCCGTCTTGTAGTAGGCGTTTTTCAGCAGCCAGCGCTGGATCTCCAGCACCTCTTGCCTTCTCTCCTCTTCGTCAACGGTAGAGGCGATCTTATCGATCCGGGCATCCAGTTGGGGATCGCTGAGGGCCATGACATTCTTGAATCCGCCGGTGCGGTAGTTCCCGACCAGGTGGGCCAGGGGGGTGGGCTGGCCATCGGGTCCCCAAAAGAGATGCTTGTAGTCCTGGGCATCCCGCCTTCTCCGGTGAATGGCATTGGGGACCAGGTCTAGCTTGAGGTTAATCCCTATGGCCTTGAAATTCTCGACTACCATCTGGGCGGCACCAAGATATCCTACGCTGCCTGTGCCCTCGGTGAGCATCTCCATTTCGATGCCCTTGGAGTACCCCAACTCTTCCATTAGCTTCCTGGCCTGAGCGGGGTCGTAGGGCAGCAGCTCCTTTAGCTCCTTCTGCGATAAGGCCCACCCTTCGTGTTGGGCCGAAACCGGCCCCCGTCGGATGCCCTCGCCTTCAGCGAAGACCTTGACCAGGTTATCGTAGTCGAGAGACAGGAGTATAGCCTTTCGAAGCCGGATGTCTTTGAATATGGGGTTGTGGTAGTGCATGCCTAGCATCGTTGTGCCGGTCGTCAGGTACTTTAGATACTGCATGTTTGGCCGGGTCTTTATTATGTCATCAAAGTCGACGCCGTCTAAAGTCAGCGACGTGATCTTGCCGGTACGGAAAGCAGTGCGCTGGGTCTGGGGGTCCTGGATGAAGACCATTTGGTACGTATCGGCATAGGGCAGTCCCTTCTTGAAGTAGTTGGGGTTCCGCTTGAAGGAGACCACCACGTCCTTTATCCACTTGTCAAAGATGAAGGGGCCCGTCCCCAACATGGCGGTCCTGAGACTGCCGTACTTTTCCACCAGCTCTTTGGGGACAATCCAGCCGTGATGGGCCGACAGCATGGTGAAGAAGTCGGTATCGAACTCCTTTAGCTTGATGACAAAGGTGTAGGGGTCGGGCGTCTCGAATTTGTCCACGTTGCGGTATGTCGCACTGAACAGGCTGGCGGGGTCGTAGGCGGCCCGCTCCAGGGAATACTTCACGTCCGCCGAGGTTAGCTCACGGCCGTTCAGTCCAGGAAAGGGAGGTTCGGTATTCTCCTGGAACTTGACCCCCTTGGTCAGGTGGAAGGTCATAGTCAGACCGTCTTTGCTCACCTCCCACTTTTCGGCCAGATCGGGCTTGATGATGGGCTTGTTGGGGCTTACCTCCCAATCCACCATGACCAGCCGGCTGTAGACTGCATTGGCCTGGGGGTGGCTGGTGTTGGCGGTGCTGAGGATGGGGTCCAGGTGTGGCAAGCGCCCCGTGGCTTGAACTTGCGTCAAGACTCCGCCGTACTGGGGCTCTCTGGACTTGGCCGGAGCGGCTGGTGCGGCGGGGGCCGCCGCGGGAGCAGGCGCCGCCACCGGGGCGGGTGCCGCAGCCGGTGCTGGCGCTTGGGGTGCCACCGGGGCCTTAGGCGCCGCGGCGGGCGCTGCCGGGGCCGCTGGTGCCGCCGCAGGCTGCGCCGCGGGCGCACAGGCCAGGATAGCCAGGGTTAAGGCTGGGATGGCGAGAGCGGCTTTAGCCTTGGAGAAACTGAACCTCTTCATGTTGCCTTCCCTCCTTTGGAATGGCTATAGGTTAACTTGCTCTGGCTTTGGGTAGAGAAAAAGGAGAAGCCTGCCCTATATTAGGCATGGAAATCGCTAATGTCAAGCGCCTGTTCTCGAAAATAGCGATTCAATCTGTAGGTCGGGTTTCCCAACCCGACCGTCCCACATGGGCAGGTTCGGAAGCCTGCCCTACAGGGGCCCATCGCCGATTTCGGGTTGTACGCGTTCAGTCCTATCACCTCTCTTTCATGATTTCACTAATGTATACGTCTCTGGCCACGTTTTGGATTATTCCGAGCTGGCCGCTTGCGAAAAGCCCAAAAACCATCTGGTCTCTGAAAGGATGCCCAGCAGCCTGAGGATTGGCGCTTCTATCTTCTCGAGGGCGATGAGGATAGGCGACGAACCGGCTCGTCCCGAGCGCCTGTGAGTTTATGTCATTCTCACGAAAAGAGCAGGCATTGCCCTGGGGACTAAAATATCCTCGCCCCTGGAGGGAGAGGATTAAGGTGAGGGGGAAGGTGTGCCTACAAAACGTCCTCCTCATTCCTTCATCCTTCTTAGGAAGGATCAGGACAGGCTCTAACCTTCTACCTCAAGGGGCGAAGGGTTACTTTATCTCACCCAATACGAAGAAGAGGAGGGTCAAAGCTGCCATTGCAGCAGTCTCGGACCTTAAGATCCGCTCGCCCAAGGAAACGGAGACGATTCCATGCCTTTCGCCGTATGCCGCTTCGTTGGGGTCAAACCCACCCTCCGGACCTATGAAGAGGTTGATGGCCAGGGAAGGCTGAGTATCGGCTAATACTTTTACTTCCTGGAGGCAAGTGGTGAAGCTTCTTTCCTTCTCCTCCTCCCATGGCAGGTAGGAGAAGCCCTTGGCCAAGCGGCAGGCCTCGAGAAAACCGATGGGCTCCCCCAATATGGGCAGTCTCCCACGGCCACATTGCTCTGAGGCCTCCTGGACTATCCTCCCCCAGCGCGCCATCTTTCTCCCTTGCTCAGGAGCAGAATAACGAGGAATCGTCCTCTGGGAGTACACGGGCACTATGGCCGATACGCCTAGCTCTGTGGCCTTTTGGAGCACCCACTCGAATCGTTCACCCTTCAAGAGCGCCTGGTACAGGGTTACAGAATGCCTGGAGATGCCCGTAGCGGGATGCACCTCTTCTATCTTGGCTACAACACGGTCGGCTGCCACTTGCTCCAGACAGACCAGATACTCGGAGCCTTGATTATCCAGCACCAGCACCTTTTCGCCTGGCTGAAGGCGAAGGACCCTGGCAATCTGCCGAGCAGGAGCACTCTGTATGATGACCCTTTCGCCCTGAAAAGCAGAGGCAGGGAGGAAGAACCTATGCATTATTAGAGGGGGCCCTTAGAATCGACGTGCACCAATCGGCGTCGGGGATAAGCTCCCACTCTTGGAGTCCGGCAGTCTTATAGGGGGCCAGAGTGGCCTCTTTTTGGCTATCCAGAAAGCCGCTTAATATCAGGGTTCCTCCCTTTGTCAGAAGCGGCGCAATTCTAGGCGCTAGCTCAATCAACACCCGTGAGCTGATGTTAGCCACAATGAGGTCATAGAGTCCGTCCCCCTTTATCAGGAAGGCGCTGCCCTTCCGAACGGTAACGATGTCCTTGACCCCGTTTGCTATAACATTCGTCCGGCAGACGCGCACGGCAAGCGGGTCCGTATCCAGGGCCATGACCTTTCGGGCGCCCAGCTTAGCCATAGCAATTGCCAGGATGCCAGATCCCGTTCCCAGATCCAAAGCCGTAGCATTTCCCGCATGATGTCTCTCGATAGCTTTTAGACAGGACTGAGTGGTTGGGTGAAGCCCCGTTCCGAAGGCCATACCTGGGTCCAGCTCTACCACAATCTCATCTGGGCCAGGATGGTAATCGCGCCAGGTCGGCTTGATGACTATCCTGCCTATGCTAAGGACTGGGAAGAACTCTTTCCACGCATGCTCCCAGTCCTCTTGAGCCACTTCGCGGACGCTCAAAGGCGATAGGGGCCGAACCAGGGACAGCAGCTTTAGACGAAGCTCTATCTCACCCCTTCTCTTACGTGCTCTGCCGTTTAGAGGAAGAAAGGTCCGGACCACCAGGCCAGAGCAATCGTCCAAAGAGAGGCGTTCCATTTCAAGGGACGGGTCGATGATCCCCTCTATGGCTACTCCATTGCCGCCAAACTTACGAAACAGCTCTGCAGCGGCTTCGGCGCCTTCCCTATCGCAGGCGACAGACAGCTCCAGCCAACGGTGTGCCTTTAACAAGGTTTTGTGCGATTGGCCCCTTCGATCGCTCGGCTGAGAAAGCGGACTTCTAGCCGAGGGCGTCCTTGATGCGGTCAATTACGTTCTTGTCCTGTGCAGGACTGACAGGCTTCTCCAGGGTCTTAGCAAAGTCTTCCAGGAGGCTTTTCTGGCGCTTATCAAGCTTCTGAGGTATGACAATTTTTATGGAGACCAGTTGGTCACCTCTCTCTGTACTGCCCAAATGAGGCACGCCCTTGCCCCTTAAGCGAAAAACCTTTCCAGGTTCGGTTCCCGCAGGGATTTTTAGGCTGACCGAGCCATCAACTGTAGGTACAATGACCTCATCTCCCAGGGCGGCCTGGGCAATATTTATGGAGTACTCCAGCAGGATATTATCTCCATCCCTCTCAAAGACCAGATGCTTCTCCACAGAAACGGTAATGTAAAGGTTCCCCGGCGGCGCCCCCGCAATCCCTGGCTCCCCCTCTCCGGTGAGCCTTATCTGAGAGCCGCCATCCACGCCGGCGGGGATTTTTACGGCGATCTTTCGGGAGCGCCTTTCCCTTCCTGAGCCACGGCACTGGGTGCAGGGCGATGTTACCACCCGTCCCGAACCCCGGCAGCGCTCGCACGTAGTGACGCTAACAAACTGGCCAAAGATGCTCTGCTGGACCCTCCTAACCTCCCCCAACCCTTTACAGAGAGGACATCTCTCTGGCTGGGTCCCGGGCTCGCTTCCTGAGCCTCGGCAGCGGTCGCAAGGTTCTGTTCTGGTAATAGTGAATTCTTTTTCGCACCCGAATACCGCCTCCTCGAAGGAGATCCTGAGAGCGTGCCTTAGATCGGCCCCCTTTCGCTCAGCCCTGCGGGTGCGTGTTCCTGTGCCGCCGAAGAAGCTATCGAAGATGTCGCCAAAGCCCCCGAAGTCATAGTTTTCGAACCCTCTGGAGGCATAGCCTCCATTGTTTCCGGCATGGCCGAAGCGGTCGTAATTGCTCCTCTTCTCGACGTCGCTGAGAACGGCGTAGGCCTCGTTAATCTCCTTAAACTTCGCCTCTGCCCCTGGGTCTTTGTTCCGGTCAGGGTGGTATTGAAAAGCCAGCTTTCGGAAGGCTTTCTTGATGTCCTCTTCCGAGGAGGTTTTGGGTATCCCCAAAACCTCGTAGTAATCTCGCTTAGTCGGCATTACACATTATCCCCTATTCAAACCATTATAATTCTCCCCGCGCAGCCAGAACAAGATGGGGGTCTCCTCGGCGACGGCTCAGGATACTCTGAATCCAAAGATATGTAATCCGATCCTTCACGTTGACATGCCCTAATAGGCAGGCTACACTGGCCCTGACCTTTCGCTCATAGGGAGGGGCTTATGGCCAGCAAAGACAAAGAGCAGTGGCGGGCCAATACCCTCAATCCAGCGCTTCAGAGGATGCCCGAGAGGCAGGAGAGTTTCCATACCGACTCCGGGCTAGACATAGAAGCCATTTACACGCCGGATGATCTGGCAGGATGGGACTACCTTCGCGACCTGGGGTTTGCAGGCGAAAGCCCCTTCACGCGAGGCGTCCAATCTAACATGTACCGGGGTCGGCTGTGGACCATGCGGCAATACGCCGGATTCGGCACAGCCGAGGAGTCCAACCGGCGGTATAGGTATCTGCTGGACCAGGGCCAAACGGGTTTAAGCATCGCCTTTGACCTCCCCACTCAGATAGGCTACGATTCCGATCACCCCCTGGCAGCAGGCGAGGTGGGCAAGGTGGGCGTTCCCATCTCCAGCCTCCGGGATATGGAGACCCTCTTTGAAGGTATCCCTCTGGACAAGGTAAGCACCTCTATGACCATAAACGCCACGGCTCCCATCTTGCTTGCCCTCTACATCGCCGTTGCTAAAAAGCAGGGAGTGACCCCCAAAGTCCTGCAGGGAACTCTCCAGAACGACATCCTGAAGGAGTACATCGCACGAGGCACCTACATCTTTCCTCCCAGGCCCTCCATGCGGCTAGCCACCGACGTGTTGAGGCACTGCACGACCCATCTGCCAGCTTGGAATGCTATAAGCATCAGCGGGTATCACATGAGGGAGGCCGGGGCGACGGCGGTCCAGGAGCTGGCCTTTACCTTCGCCAACGCTATCGAGTACGTCCAGGCCGCCATAGCTTCAGGTTTAGATGTAGACGACTTCGCTGGAAGGCTCTCCTTCTTCTTTGTGGCTCAAAATAACCTCTTCGAGGAGGTGGCAAAGTTCAGGGCAGCCCGTCGGATGTGGGCCAGGATCATGAGAGAGCGGTTCCGGGCGCAGAATCCACGCTCCTGGACGCTGCGCTTCCACACCCAGACGGCGGGGGTCACCCTCACAGCCCAGCAGCCGGAGAATAACATCGTGCGGGTGGCCATCCAGGCTTTAGCCGCCATTCTAGGCGGGACTCAATCTCTGCATACCAACTCCATGGATGAGGCCCTTGCCCTGCCCTCTGACAAGGCCGTGACTATTGCCCTGAGGACCCAGCAGGTCATTGCTCACGAGACAGGGGTTGCAGACACAGTAGACCCAATGGGCGGCTCCTATTATTTAGAGAACCTGACGAACCGCCTCGAAGCAGAGGCAAACAGATATATGGCAAAGATCGAAGACATGGGTGGTGCCCTGCGCGCCATCGAAAATGGCTACATCCAGCGGGAGATCCACGAGAGCGCATACCGCCATCAGTTAGAGCTAGAGGCTGGCAAGAGAATCGTTGTGGGGGTCAATCGCTACGCCTCTGAGCAGCCCTCGCCCATGAGTATTCTCAGGATCGATCCTGAGAATACTCGAAGGCAGATCGAACGCCTCCAGGCGGTCCGCCGGGAGAGGGACCAGGGCCGAGCCTCCATCGCCCTTCGGCATCTGGAAGAGGCGGCCAGAGGCAACGAGAACACGATGCCCTATTTTGTTGACTGCGTAGAGGCGTATTGCACTGTTGGTGAGATATGCGACGTTCTGCGTGGCGTCTTCGGCGAGCAGCGAGAGTTCAGAGCCTTTTAGGCACGCTTAGTAGATGCTGGATCACGCAATATGACCTCTACCGCTGACCTATCTTACAGCCGAATATGTGTAACAGGCGCAGCTGGCTTTTTAGGGAGCCACCTGTGCGATGCCCTTCTCTCTATGGGAGCTACAGTTGTTGCCTTAGACAACTTCTCATCAGGTAGCCGAGAGAACCTGATTCCATCGGACCGTCTTACTATCATTGAAGGGGACATCAGAGACCCGGAGGTTGTTGCCCAAGCTCTCAGAGGAGCACTGGTCCTGTTCCATATGGCGGCCCTGGCCAACCCGAGGGCCTGCGATCAGGACATTGAGCTGGCGATGGACGTGAACGTAAATGGGACAAGGACATTGCTCTCTTGCGCCAGGGATGTTCGGCGAATAGTTTTCATGTCTTCCGTAACTGTCTATGGAGAGCCCGAATTTCTGCCAGTGAATGAGACGCACCCTATTAACTGTAGCGATCCATATTCGGCCACAAAGGTTATGGGGGAGTTCCTGGTGAAGGCCTACTGCCATAAAAAGAGAACGCCCTATACCATCGTCCGCAACTCCAACATCTACGGACCCAGGCAGACGGCCGACTATCTCATCCCGACACTGATAAGTCAAGGGATTTCAAGAGGGAAGATCGAAATCTGGGACTCGACCCCAACGCGGGATTTTCTATTTGTAGGTGATGCCGTCCAAGCTTTTGTTCAGGCAGCCTCTTCAGAGGGCCTGAAGAACCGAACCGTAAACTTAGGATCAGGCGAGGAGATAAGAGCGGGTGAACTAGCAGACGTGGTATCAGCACAGCTGGGGGTGTCCTGGAGGGATTCGCACAGGGTCACGTCGGGAGCAAGGCGATTTGTAAACAACCCCGGAGTATTCAAATCCTTAACTGGGTGGGAACCAGGGGTCTCGTTGAGAGATGGCTTAGACAAAACCATCTCATACTGGAAAAGGAAGCTTGCTTTCTCGTGACTGGCTTGCCGCAAGAGCTATCCCGTGATTGAAACGAAAATACCACTTCAATTGGGTGGGGTGCTGTCGGATGGCAGCTCGGGGTGGGCTGGGCAGGGGAAAAGGAATGACACTATTGCTCTTTCATATTTCAATAAAGTCTCTCAGCCATATCCTCTTACCAACTAGAGACTTGGAGGAGGAACTGCCAAATGTCAGGACAGGCTGATAGCACTACCACGGCTTCAGCAAAACTCAGCCAGTCTAGATCACTAATGAAGCCATATGCCTACATAGTCGTGGCCTTTATTGTCTCTAGGCTCCTTTATTTTATTGCTGGTCTCCGATTTGATGCCAGCACCCTGGGAAATTTATGGCCCATTGTAGACCCGCAGTTGCTTAAGGAGAATCTATTTCAGAGCATCTACTATCTTCATTTCCAGCCTCCTCTCTTCAATCTATACATAGGTTCGGTTCTTAACCTGTTTCCTGGCCATGCTCTTTTGGTCTTCAATATCTCCTACCTTGCCTTGGGATTATTGCTAGGGATCTCTCTTTTTCTTCTGATGAACCGGTTGGGAGTATCCGTCGGCATTGCTACCCTCCTTACGATCCTATTCATAGTCAGTCCATCAGTGGTACTTTACGAAAATCTGCTGTTTTATACTTATCCACTGGCAGCCTTTCTTGTTGCGACCGCTCTCTTTCTCCACAGATTTGTCAGCAGCTCGAAAGTACGGGAAGGAACAATCCTTTTTGCATTATTGGCCGCACTAGTTTTAACGAGGAATCTCTTTCACATTTTTTGGTTCGTGTTCTCTGTAGTGCTCATCCTGGCCTTTCAGAAACACAACTGGAAAAAGATCGTATTGGCGGCATCCATTCCTTTTGTGGTGGTTGTGTTTGTGTATGGGAAAAATCTGGTACTGTTTGGCAGCCCCACCACCAGCACGTGGATGGGGATGAATCTTTACGAAGTCACGACTCAAAGGCTCTCCGAGAACCAGAGAAGGTCCCTGTTCGAGCAAGGGAAGATCTCCGAGTTATCTCTTATCCCGTCTTTTAGGGCCTTAAGGGACTATCAGGCCTTCTTGCCGAAGACAGAAAAGGAAAATATTCCGGTTCTCTATCAGGAGTTCACATCCAGCGGGGGCCCCAACTTTAACAACATTGCCTACATTGACATCGATCGGCAGTACCTGAAGGATTCCATACAAGCGCTACTTTCTCATCCTGAAGCACACCTAAAGAGCCAACTGAGGGCCTACTTCGCGTACTTTCTCTCCTCCAGTGATAACTTCTTTGTGGAAGGCAACCGCCAGAGAATCCAATACGCAGATAGATTGTTCAATCTACTCTTTTATGGGAGAGTGCTCCAGCATGATGAAACGACGGTTACGCGTTATGCCAAGCTTTTGCAACACGAGGAACCACCCTTGACCAGGGAGAATATCGCCACGATATACTTGCCCATGACATTAAACTTGGGTCTGTTCCTACTTGTTGGCTTGCCGCTACTAGTTTTCTATGGACTCCGTTTAGCGATAAAGTCCCTCTCCCAGCGCGCACCGGATCTTCCATCTAGATTGACCCTCCTGTTTATGTGCATAACCGTAGTTCTCGTTACTTTGGTTGGCAACTCCTTTGCAGCTGGTGAGAATAATCGTTTTCGCTTTATGGTAGACCCCTTTTTCGTGGTGCTTTTGGGGCTCTTCTTGAATGCACGCTTCAATAAACATAGAAACCCAGGGTAGTCAAAAGCATACGTTTCGTATGCCGTCTCTGCTACATGGATAGTAATTTCCTGCCCTACCGACAGGAGTCACCCTATCTAGCCGGGCTCGGCCTCCAGAATATCGGCCCTGTCTACTATGACCAGGAATGGCTCGCCCCACTGGCTTGGGCTAGTCAGGTCCCAAGGCTCTTCGCTGTCCGCAGGCTTGAAACGCAGGCCCCAGTCGTCTCCATATATAAGGTAGGAGAAGCCACCCCCCGAATCCTCCACCCGCACGTAGTGGGCGGTGGTAGAACTGCCCCCGTTGGCGCTGCTCCAGCCAGTAACATCGAATAGTGCGGAGCCCCCGCCCGGCCTGAGAATCCTCACCTTATGCACGGGTCTGGATTCTCCAACGGTGGGAAACACCAGCATAGGTACCCCATTGCAGTTGGGGTTGTCCTCTACCTCAATGGCTAGCATGTTTCATTTCTCGCGGGCTATACTCTCAGCTTCACCATGCTTGTATCAGACATTACCAAAGTCAAAGATGTCCTCTCTTGTCGCATGGACTATCCCTTCTCCCCTTGAGGAAGAAGGCTACAGCCTGTCCTTATCCTTCCTAGGAAGGACGAAGGAATGAGGGGGTGCATTTCGTAGGCACATCTTCCCCCTCACCTTAATCCTCTCCCTCCAGGGGCGAGGATATTTTATTCCCCAGGAGAATGCTTGTTATTTTCGTAAGAATGACATCTCTTGAGAGGACGAGAAGTTTAGCTTTGAGTGGGGCGGCCCTGTGAGGGGAGCCTTACGGCACGGTCTAATTTGCAGAAGTCGCCCTAACTGGCGCAGCGGCTTCCCTTAAGGCGGTAGTTTCCGCAGCAGACCGCACTTTCAGTTTGCCGCGAGGGAAAATCAGGGTGCACGCAAGGCCAATAACGGCTGCAATGGCCATGAGTATGAAGATGAGGTGAATGGTTTCAGCCAGGCTACTTTGCAAGATGACCAATGTCTCAGGAGGCAAGCCCGCACGGGCCCTGGAATCTAGAAGAGCGCTGGCGACGGACCCTCCCTGGCCCTGGGAGGCCAACAGCGGCTCCATGCGAAAGGCAAGGATTGCCCCCATAATTCCCACCCCTAGGCTGCCGCCTACACTGCGTGAGAACTGCAATGAGGCGGTAGCACTCCCCCGCTGGTTCCAACTCACTACTTCCTGTACCGAGATAGTGAAGGCGATGGTGGAGAATCCGAATCCCAGCCCGAGAATCGCCATGAACATCATGCTGAATATCTGAGGTGTGCCCTGATTAAGCATTACGAATCCCACCTGGGAAAGCACCACGAGCCCCATACCGATTAGTGCCAGGTTCCTGAAGCCAATGCGCAAGAGGATCCGTCCGCCAAGTCCCGCCGCTATGGGCCAGCCAACGGTGAGGGGTGCCAATACGGCGCCTGCGTTGGCCGCCGTGCCGCCCTGAGCGCCTTGCACAAACAGCGGCAGAAAGGAAGTGGCGCCAAATTGGACCGCGCCCGAGAGAAGATTAGCCAGGACAGAGGCACCAACGAGAGGGGTAAGAAGTAGCCCAGCCGGCAGGATAGGCTCTGAAACCTTTCGCTCGTTCCAGACAAAAAGGCCCAGGAACAGCAACGCCAGGCCCGACAACAGAGCCAGGGTTCCCACACGGCTTTGCAACTCGCCCTTAGTAAATGACACGGCCAGCAAGAAGCAGACCATGCCAACGCCCAGCAAAACAGCGCCCAAGAAGTCCACCTTGACGCGGCGACGCTCTATGCTCTCCTTGTAATGCTTCGACAGCAGGAAAAGGGACCCCAGGGCCATTGGGAATACCAGGTAAAAGGCCAAACGCCAACTCAGATTGATTACCACAAAGCTGGAGATGGTCGGCCCCACAAGGCTAGAGAAAAACCATGAACTGGCGAAGACCCATTGGATCTTGGCCCGCTGCTCTAATGTGAAAGCATCGCCAACTATCGTTATGGCAGTAGGTAGCACTGCCCCTAAGCCAAGCCCCGCGAGAGCACGAAAGAGGATCAACTGCTCTATGTTTTGAGATAGTCCGCTTAGGGCCGAACTGGCCAAATAGACTGCTGTTCCAGTGAAAAAGATAGGCTTCCGGCCATAAATGTCCGCCAACTTACCAAAAACAGGAACGGAAATCGTGAAGCTCAGCAGGTAGCCGGTAAATACCCAGCTATATAAGGAAAGGCCATTGAGATTCCCCACCACTGTGGGCAATGCCGTTCCGATCAGGGTGGCATCCAGCGCGGGCAAAAGATTCCCGAGCCAGAGACCCACCAGCAACCAGACAGGAATACGCATCTATCGAAATCCCCTCTCCCCTACAGATTCTCGCTAAGGCAACAGCGCCGTTATCCTGATGAAAAATATCGCATATGGTACAGCCTCCACATGTATGTGACAAGGGACCTTCGCTTGCCAACAGGGCCTTTTAGTTATCACCCCCTCTCTAACTCTCCCCCGTCAAAGGGGGCGAGAAAAATTCCCCGACAAGTCGGGGTTAGAGCCTGCCCTGAGCCTAGTCGAAGGGATGGGGGTGAAAGGAAGAGTCCTGAAAGCAAATCCCCGATAATCGAAAGACCCTGGCTTGCCAAGCTCTCCCTAGCATCTGTCAGCAGCTGCCTCGTGGTAAACTAGAGGCCATGAAGAAGGGGCCAGCGTAGCTCAGTGGCAGAGCAGCCGTTTCGTAAATGGCAGGCCAAGGGTTCAAGTCCCTTCGCTGGCTCCAATGAAAAAACAGATTATCCAGCACCTATTTTGAGACCGTAATAATACCCTTTTGAACCATCCCCCGGGCCCCCTTCCAGGAAAGGAAGGGGGCCAAAATTGAATCTGGGGGACACCCCCAGACCCCCGTCAATCCCGACATGTCGGGACTTGTAACCCCCTATTATTAAAGGGTCTCTATTATGCGACAGGCTTTTTCTTTCCCTTCTCCATCCTCAGTCGTGCATCCTCTCGAGGCGTAAAGATGGAGTCGCTTGGCAGCTCCTGGGGGGAGCTGCGCTGACTGACCGCATCCGAGAGGTGTTTTCCCGGTGTAGCCTCCAGCAAAGCGCCCAACACACCCACAGAAAGCTTCCTCAGCAGGTTGCGCCTGCTGGGTTTCGGACTCTCCTTCTCCTTGTCAGAACCGGGCATCTCACTCTCCCCTTGCCGTTGACAGAGTATGTTACAATTTTAACAATCTTTTGCCTTAAGCTTGATTTTTTGAGAATCCCTGTCATAATACCACATGCTAAAAGAATCTATGCCTATGCGTGGTGAAGCAATCTATCAATGCCCGATGTCTAGGGCGAGGGCTATCGTAGAAGAGAAGGTTTACCAGTACTGATGGACCCACAGCCCATAACCCAGGCCCAGTGGACGCAGATGGCTATAGCTATAGCTGTGCTGTTTACTTTCTTCTTCTTCGTCGTCAACTTCGCTGCCGCCATGCTGCTGGGTCACGCCATAATCCCCTCTCTGGTGGGAACGAGGCACCTCCCCAAATTCTTGGAACGAACCAGATTCTTTTTCTACATGGCTGCTGCGGGAGCTATAGCCACCGCCGTGGCCCTTTTTGGCCTCTTCCTGTTCTTCGCTCGGGTCATCGGAGAGATCTGGCCAAGGTGGTTTATCTAGCGTCATGATGACACATTCAAAAGGGAGCTGTGTCTAGTGCAGCGAGACTGGGGGGTCCTCAAGCTCGTTATCCCCATCATGGCTTTAGCGGGCCTCCTGTTGGTAATAGGAGGAGTAGCCCTTTATCTTATCGTCCCCCCCATAGTTTTTGGCCGCATGCCTCCGCCTCAGCAGCCCATCAACTTTCCCCACACCGTGCACGTCCTGCAGATGGGGATCGACTGTACCTTCTGCCACCGTAACGTTACTAAAGAGGCTGCTGCCAGCATCCCCGCGGTGGAGCAGTGCATGTTCTGTCACAAGATCGTTGGCAAAGACAAGCCCGAAGTCCAGAAGCTAGTGGCAGCCTGGGAGAACAAGGAGCCCCTCAACTGGAAGCGCGTATTCAGGATGCCAGACCATGTCCGCTTCGTCCACGAGGTCCATATCAGAGCGGAACTCCAGTGCTCTCGGTGCCATGGCCGGATAGAGAAGATGGAAAAGGTCCGCCAGGACGTGATCCTCCGCATGGGAGACTGCTTGGGCTGTCACCGCTCCATGGACGGCCAGGTGGTGGAGGGGAGGACTCTGCGTCCTCCCACAGACTGCGTGGCGTGCCATTACTAAAGAGGCTGATAAATGGACGTAACAAGAAGGGATTTCCTTAAGATCTCGGGAGGCCTCGCCGCAGGAAGCGTAATCTTTGTGGCCTGTGGCAAGCCCGAGCGGGACCTCCTAGTCCAGAGCCCAGTCCAGTTGCCAGAGGACATGGTTACAGGCGTCGACAACTGGTACGCCACCCTGTGCCGCCAGTGTCCATCCACCGAAGGGATCATCGTGAGGGTCTTTGAAGGCAGGGCCAAGAAGATTGAGGGCAACCCCGATTACCCCCTAAACCAGGGCAAGACCAGCGTCCGCTGCCAGGCCGGGGTTCAGGCGCTATATCATCCTGACCGTATCACCGGACCCAAGCGAAGGGTAGGCGACCGGGGATCGGGCCAGTTCCAGGATATCTCTTGGGACGACGGCCTCATGGAACTGACAAGCCGCCTGAGCGACCTGAAAGCTCGCGGCAACGCCGATACTGTCCTGCTAGTCACCGAGCCCCTGAGAGGGCATCTGGCCCTGCTTATAGAGCGCTTCGCCAAGGCATACGGAGCAAAGCATATGGCTTATGAGCCTTTGGAGCAGACAGCCACCAAGGCGGCGATCAAGCAGGTTTTTGGGCAGGACCTGATGCCGGACCTGGACATAGCCAACACGAACTTTATGTTAAGCTTTGGGGCCGATTTCCTGGGCACTTGGCTCTCGCCTGTCCGATACGCTATGGGTTACGGGGAGTTCCGCCAGGGCAATAGAAAACGAGGGACATTAGTTCAGGTGGAGCCCCGTTTCTCCATGACCGCCGCCAATGCCGACGAGTGGGTGCCCATAAAGCCGGGCACCGAAGGGGTCCTGGCCCTTAGTATCGCCTACGTAATGATCTCTGAGGGTCTCGCCGACGCCGATGCCGCCAGAGCCATGACCCGGGGAGACGGAGCACAGGCATTAGCCCAGTTCTCCCCAGACCGGGCTGCGCCCATAACCGGCGTCTCCGCCGAGGACATCCGGGAACTGGCTCGCAACTTCGCCAAAAATCGCCCCAGCCTGGCTATTGGTGGAGGCTCGGCTGCCGCACACACCAACGGCACATTCAACCTATCGGCAATCTTTGCCCTGAACTATCTGGTGGGAAGCGTCAACAAGGCAGGAGGAGTAATTTTCAATCCCTCCTCCCCCCTGGATGAGATTCCTGCGTCTGGCAAGGCCGCCTCGTTCACCGAGTGGTCCGACCTGGCGAATAGGCTAAAATCCGGGCAGCCGAAACCTGTAAACGTCCTGCTAGTGAGGGGGTCCAACCCCGTCCACGGCCTTCCAGCGGCCCTGCAACTCTCAGACTCCATAGCAAAAGTTCCCCTTGTAGTGAGCTTTGCCAGCTTCATGGATGAAACGGCCAGAATGGCGGACCTCATCCTACCGGAGCATGTCTATTTGGAGGACTGGGGCGATGACATCCCCGAACCAGGACCCGGACATCAGACCGTGGGCATGCAGCAGCCGGCAGTAAATCCGCTTTACAACACCCGAAATTTTGGCGATGTTCTGCTCGGCGTGTCCCAGCGGCTCGGCGGGGGCATGGAGGCGGCCTTGCCATGGAAATCCTTCAAGGACATGCTTAGAGAAGGGGCCCAAAAGCTCTACCAGTTGAACCGCGGGTCTATTAAAGCCCCCAGCTTTGAAGCCTTCTGGACCGGCCTTCTTCAGCGTGGCGGCTGGTGGGATATCAATGCCAAAAGCCCCTCAAGCGTGCCTGCGCCCAAGCCCCTTGCCAGAGATGTATCCCAGGCAACATTTGCAGGAGGTGAAGGGGAATTCCCCTTCCATCTGGTGCCCTTCCCTTCCATCTCCTTGACCGATGGCCAGGGGGCTAATCTCCCTTGGCTCCAGGCAACCCCAGACCCCACTTCCACCGCTACCTGGAAAACATGGGTGGAAATAAGCAGGAGTGATGCTAGGGAGATGGGCATTCAGGAGGGAGACGTCCTTACCATTGAATCGCCTACCGGCTCCATAGAAGCCTTAGCCTACCCCAACCCCGCCACTCCACCCAAAGTGGTGGGCATGCCCATAGGACAGGGGCATAAGGGGTACGGGAGGTACGCCGAGGGGAGGGGAGCAAATGTCCTCTCCGTCCTAGCTCCATTAGCCGATAAGGACACGGGTGCTCTGGCCTGGGCGGCCACACGAGTGAAGATTAGCAAAACTGGCAAGTGGATTCGTTTACCTAAGTTCGAAGGAAGCGTCGAGCCGTTCCAGCTCCCTGACGCGGAGATTGTAGAAGTCACCAGGCCGTCCTAGGCTAGATGGAGGAAAGATGGTACAGGCGCTAAAACTGCAGAAACAGAAATGGGGCATGGTGATCGATGTGGACCGGTGCACCGGCTGCCAGGCCTGCGTGGTAGCTTGCCAGGCGGAGAACAACATCCCCCTCAACACGGAGGAGATCTTCAAGCAGAAACGGGCCATAGAGTGGATCAGGATCGAACGGTACTGGGAGGGGGAGTACCCAAACGTCAAGGCCCGCTTTATCCCCGTCCTCTGTCAGCACTGTGAGAACGCCCCTTGCGAGCCGGTCTGCCC
>Ga0137829_11217512_pt1 | contig 20982 bp, 19 predicted proteins | sample OV2TP2_FD_97737 | JGI IMG/M metagenome (GOLD analysis project Ga0137829, IMG submission 97737) | reverse complement strand
TAGAGTTCTTCAAGCGCGGCACCATCGGGCGCTTCTTTATATATGAGGTCGTCGTTTTCTAATAGCGTTTTTGCGGTGTCGGTTGAAAGCAGGCGATCGTAAAAAATACTGCGCGCGCCGGCGAGGATCAGTTGATGCGTGCGGCCATAGCGGATGCCGAATTGATGAAACGCGTGGAGGAGCAGCGGGAGATTTTTGTGCGGGTAGGCGGTGCCGATGTAGAGGAAATTAGGGTTTTTATTTGGAGATGCTGAAACAAGTTCAGCATGACATTTGGTGGCGGCCAGATGAATCGGTGTGATTTCCGTAAGTAATTCGGGAAAATGGTCAGTGATTTGATCGCGTGTTGTTTCAGAAACCGTAATAATATGCTGCGCCCGCGTGAGCGCGTGGCGGAGGATGACGCGGAAGCCCGCGTATTTGATCCAGAAAATAAGCAGGTTGCGTGTTGAAACCGCCGAGTGCGGATAGGCACGTAAAATTAAATCATGAATGGTGACGATGAACGGCCGGCGGTATAGGAGCGGCACATTCCAATGCGGGAAATGCACGAGGTCGGCGTTGAGTTTATGGAGCAGGCGCGCCAGTGCGGTTTGTTCGCCGAGTGTGTACCAGTGTGTTGGGGTAACGACTGTTTTGAAGTTTGAATTTTTTGGAGAATACAAGGCGGCGCCTTCGGATTTGAGGATGACGGTGTAATGATTCGTGGTATCTAGTTGTTCAAGATTTTTAATCAGCTCACGCAGGTACCGTCCATGGCCGCCGTGAATATGATACATGCGGGCATCTATCACGATGCGCATAGGTTGAGGAATTCTTTTGCGGTTTTTTCCCAGGTAAATTGTTTTGCTCGTTCAAATCCTCGCCGCGATAAATCTTCTCGCACATCCTCGTGATCCGCAATCATGCGCATGGCGTGCGCGAGTTCGTGCGGTTTGTAGGGCGAGACGAGGAGACCAGCGTCGCCCACTACTTCCGGAAGCGACGTAGACCAACTGGCGATGACCGGCGTGCCGTGACTCATTGCCTCAAGCGGCGGGAAGCCGAATCCTTCATAGAGTGAAGGAAATACGAGCGCTTCGGCGAGGGAGAGGAGTGTGTGTTTGGTTTTTTCGGAGATGCGGCCGAGGAAACGAACGCGACGGGATTGCTTCAGCATATTCGTCCTTCGACTTCGCTCAGGAACGAATACTCCTCGCAATGACATATCTGGCCCCGCCAAAATCAATTCATGAGGATACGCCGTAGTGTGGGTGAAATGCGCAAATGCGTCAAGGAGTGTGGCGATATTTTTACGTGGTTCCAGCGCGCCGACGTAGAGGAAAAATCGTGCGGGGAGGCGGTATTTTTTTCGTACGGTTTGTTGATCTTCCGGCGTTACGATGGGCGCGGTTGGGGCGCCCGGGTAGATGACCGTGATTTTATGCGCGACGTCAGGAAAATGCCGCGCGAAATCTTCGGCGGTTGCTTTGGATATCGCAACAATCGCATCGGCGCGGGTGAGTACTTTTTGTACTCGGATGGCGCGGTGCCACATTCTTGATTTTAGTGAGTACCACGATGGGTTAACAAGAAACGAAAGGTCATGCACTACTTGAATCAGTTTGCAGTGCGGTGAGACGCTCGTGAAATTGAGGTTTGGCGCAATCCAGACATCGGCACCGCCCGCCCACTCATCAAGATAAGGACGGCCGGTGAGGAGGAGCGAGAGGTTGAGGAGTTTGTTGGGGAGGTGTTTGGTGACAATGGGAATGTGTGGTGAATTGAGGTTGGTGAGATCCCTCGACTCGTCCCGACTGTGTCGGGATTCGTTCGGGATGACATTTTTAGACCACCCATTTAAAAAACCAATCCAGCGGTGTTCGGAACCGTGGAGGGTAAGCGCTTGCAGGAGTTCGCGTGTGTACACTTCAACGCCGCGCGTGCCGCGTGCTTCCATAAGAGGGCGCAGGTCAATGGCGATTTTCATGCCCTTACCCTAGCATCGGTGTAGATGCTTGACAACTGAATCACGACGTGATATGGTGATGTCAACTTGGCGACTAAGGAGGGTGCGATGGGCTCGATGGACTCGAAGGATGAAATCGGTGGCGTTTCGTTGATCGGTGTGACGCAGTTCTGCGACGCATTGCATCGTGCGACATTGCATGGTTCGCGTGATGATCAGAGCGCGGAAGGCGAAGAGATCTGGGGATTGCTTGAGGCAATCAGACATCGGTTTCCGGTGGGGAGCGCCTCCCTGATTGAAATTCCGCGGAAGACCGTGGAAGAAGTGATGACGACCGTGGAGGGCCTCATCCAACGCGGTAATGTCCGGTACGGGTCTGGTGGTCTCGAAGAACTCCGCAAGCGCCTCACGGCGAGCGGTGTGCCGAAGGAGATTGCAGAATAGCACTTTTTGGAGAGACGGCAGGATTAATGCCCCTGCCTTTATTTTTGTAAAAGCGCGGGTTGGTAAAGTCCTTTTTGAAATTCTTCGTACCGATCACGCACAAATCGTTGCATTGATGCGGTGAATGTTTCGGTGCCGAATTGGAGCGCGTGCTCGCGAATCTCCGCCGCGTTGAATTGCGCGGGATCAAAGTGCAACACCGTATCCAGCAGGTCTTCCCATGTTTGGCGATGAAAAAATACGCCCGTTTTATTTGGCACAACGGTTTCAAGCGCGCCGCCTTTTGCAAGCGCAATCACGGGCCGGCCGGCGGCCATGGATTCAATCGGTGTAATGCCAAAATCTTCCACTTGCGGATGGATGAATGCCTGCGCGCGCGCGAGAAGCACGGCTTTTTCCGTATCCGTAATTTTTCCCAGAAATTCAATGTTTGGCCGCGCCATCTCACGAAGCCGCGCAAGTTCCGGGCCGGTGCCAAAAATTTTGAGCGGCCATTTGAGGCGATTAAAAACTCTAATCACAAGATCAAATTTTTTATACGGCACGAGCCGTCCGCCGGTGACAAAATAATGCTCTATGGTGGGCGCGATGGAGAAATAATCCAGCGCAACCGGCGGGTAGATGACCGTGCTTTCACGGCGATAGTATTTCCAAATGCGCGCCGCAACCGTGTGCGAATTGGCCACAAAATGATCCACACGCGTGGTGGATAATTGATCCCAAAGCCGAAGCCGGCTGACCACCGGCGGGATCACCAATTTTTTGATGAGTGTGTTGTAGGGTAGATTTTCCACATATTCATGCGTGTCAGTCCAGAGATATCGAGTAGGTGTGTGGCAGTAGCAGATGTGGAGCGTATCGGGGCGTGTGATGATTCCTTTGGCAAACGAGCTGGCCGATGAGATGACCACGTCAAAATCTGAAAGATCGTGGCGTTCGGTGGCCATCGGCAGAAACGGCAAGTACCACTGGTAATGCGTTTTGCCAAACGGCAGTTTTTGAATGAAGCTGGTGCGAATGTCTTTTCCTTCAAAGGTGCCGGCGAAATTTTTTTTATTATAAAACCAGACGTAGGTTGGCGCGTCCGGCCACATGGTTTGTAATGCCAAAAGTACACGTTCTGCCCCTCCATCTTGAGACAGGTAATCGTGGATAAGGGCAACTTTCATATACGTTACAGCGCTTTGCGTTTTCTTGTCAGGATAAAAGGTGTTTTGAGTAGAATGATCGCATCCATGAGGAGCGACCAATGTTCCATATAGAAGGTGTCAAGTCGGATTTCTTCTTCAAACGAGAGATCAGATCGGCCGGAAATTTGCGCAAGACCCGTGATGCCCGGGCGGATATCGTGGACGGCTTTGTGGTGGCGTTCATACTGCTCCACTTCGCGCGGTTGATGCGGCCGCGGCCCCATCAAGCTCATACTGCCACCGAGCACATTAAAAAGCTGCGGGAGTTCATCAATGCTTGACCAGCGGAGGAAACGGCCAACCGCGGTGACGCGCGGGTCATTTTTAATTTTATAGAGCGGCCCCTCTTTCGTATTTTTTTGTTTGATGAGTTGTTGCTCAAATTCCAGCGCCTCCTTGGAATTTTTAAACTGCGAACCGATGCAATATTTTTGGTGCATCGTGCGAAATTTTAACGTATCAAAGGTGACGCCTTTATACCCCACGCGTTCATTGCGATAGAACACGGGGCTGCCGGTTTCAATGAGCACCGCAATCGCGCTGATGAGAAGAAAGGGGCTTGCGATGATAAGGAAGATGAGACCGAGAAGTACATCAACTACACGTTTAGTGACGCGGCCCCAGCCATCAAGCCGCGTCCGCTTCATTTCAATAATGGGAATACCGGCGATGGATGATACATCCATGTTGACCACATAGGTAGAGAAAAGGTCGGCGGAATATTTGAAGGTGATATGGCGTTCGGTGCAAAATTCAACAATATCCAGCACCTCTTCTTCGCGCGCTTTTGGATTGGTAAAGATGATTTCGTCAACACGTTCTTTGGCGTGGTGCTCTTCAATTTCTTGCTGGGTGTGTTTGGTAAACCGCGGATAGTGGGCGCGCACGTGATATCCTAAACCCTTCCGCGTAACGAGCACCTTGCGAATAACATCGCTGACATTTTCTGAACCGATAATGATGACTTTTTTGGTGGCGATATTGGCGCGATAGAGGATGCTGCGCACAAGACGCATGGCGATACGGCCGGCGCTGACGAGGACAACTGCCAAGACCGATGCGGCGAGCACGATGAAGCGCGATTGGAAAAATTCACCGCGGAAAAAGATGAAGATAGTGACGGCGGCAAGACCCGCGGCGCAGGCGAGCACAATGCGCGAGAGATCGTCGGCCAGTTTACGGTTTGGATCAGGGCGGTACAAGCCGGCCATCGCAAAAATGATAATCCATCCAAGCGCTGCCACCATGACCATGCTTAGATAGGCGGTTTGTTCAAAGACAAATTGCGGCGCACGGAGCGCCGTGAAAAAAGGAGTGAAGCGAACCAGGTAGGCGGTAACCCCTGCCATGACAAGGAGCACAAAATCCAGCGGGAGCTGGATGAACATAAAAATAAGTTCGGATCGCTTCATAGGTTGTGATTATTATCAGCGTTCGCCTTTTATTGTAGCTCCGCGCTTCTCAGTTGACAAGGGCGCCTGCGCGTGCTATACTGAAAACGTGCTCATTCAAGATGGTTGCCCGTTTATGCCGCCCTGTTGGACGGCAGTGAATGGGAGGAAAGTCCGAACACTCTATGACAACGCAGGTCACATTGACAGTCCCCGCGTTGACTCGTAGAAGCAGGTAGTGGGTAACGCCCACCCTTTGCATGGCAACATGCAGAGCGGGATAGTGCCACAGAGACGATACTAATCCCGATTCGTCGGGATCAAAGGTGAAACGTGTTCTGATATATAAGACGATAGAAGGAATTCCTTGTTTTATGTTACAGAACTCGGCTCCGTGTAAGCGGATGCCGTGGCAAACCCTGCCTGGTGCAAGTGCAGCGCTTGTCCGTCTTTGGCGGATTCGCGAAAAGTTAGCACGCATAGAACTGCGGGAGCAATCCCGTGGTCAAGAGTGATAACCATCACCCATTGTCTGGGAACAGAATTCGGCTTATTGAATGGGCGCCGTAAGATCCGCCGCACGGCGGATTTTATGTTGACGAGTTTTTGATTGTGTGGTACGCTGTTGGCTGGCCTCTTGACGAATCGTGGTAAGAAAAAGAGCGTTTTGGCGTCATAGCTTTATGCAAGATTTAGCAAAAAAAGAGCGAGATTTCCTTGCCGCGTACGATGAGTACGCGCGGCTCGTATACCGTCATGTGCGCCTCCGGGTAGGACGCACGGAGGATGCGGAGGATATTACGGCGCAGACATTCATGAAGACGTGGGAGTATCTCTCACTCGGTAAGCACATTCTTCGCATGAAGCCGTTTTTGTTCCGCGTGGTCAACAATCTCATTATTGATTGGTACCGCGCTAAAAATACGACGCCGCTTCCGCTTGAAGAGATTGAAGATGAAAATGCGGTGCAGGCGGTTGATGCGCGTTTGGATGACATCCTTGACGCGCGCACATCCGTTGAAGCATTGGAGCGCGCGCTTAATCTCTTGGAGCCGGCGTATCGTGATGTGCTGGTGTTGGCTCACGTTGAGGGACAGAGCGTGCGTGAAATAGCCAAGAAACTTTCGGTGAGCGAAAATGTTGTCTATGTGCGGATGCACCGAGGGCGCAAGAAATTACTTGAATTAGTACAAGGTGTATGAAATCTTTGTGGCAACAATTGAATGAATCTGAATGGACATCAATTCAGCACGAGCGTGTCCGCGCGCGGTTGGTACGCCATATGCAGATGGTATCGGTAGCCAAAGCGCCACCGGTTGTACGGTGGTTTTCGCTTCCGCGGTGGACGCCAGCCGTGGCCGCGGTAGTTTTGGTTGCCGTGTTGGGTGGTAGCGGCACCGCCGTTGCATTTGCCACCGACAGCAAACCGTATGAATCGTTGTATCCGGTGCGCGTGATTACAGAACGGGTGCGCGCTCGGTTAGCGCGGACACCTGCGCGACGCGCGGAACTCGCAGTCGCGTTTTCTGAAAATCGTTTGGCTGAATTGCGTGATTTGGCCGAGGCGCAAGCCGCATCTGAAGGACGCGCGCGCGCAACCATTGAGATACCGGGTGATGTGCGCCTCGCCGCCTTCCGACGTAGCGGTGCGGCCGTGAAAACATTTTCAAAGATGGCGGAAAAACATATTAAGCGATTGCGCAAAACCGGAGAAGCGGCGCGGGCTGATGAGCTCTCAACCGAGTTGGACGCGGTGCTTGATGCGTCGCTTGGTATTCTATTGAGTGTGGAAGTTAGCGCGCCAGCAGAAGAACCGGTGCGTGCTGTTGTCGCCAAAACAAAACAGGAGATCAGTTCGCTTGAAAGCGCAGTTGAGGTTGGGATAAATCAGGAAGAGGTGAAAATGTTGGAGAAGATTGCCGCGATGTCGTCTACGTCTATGCTGAATGCCGATGGCGCAAAAAAAGATACTAAGACGGGAACGAAAGAACGTGCAGAACACAAAATTGATGTGGCGCGCCGGGCGCTTGATAAAATGGAAACGCGTTTAAAGGAACAACGCGAACAGTATGGCGAGGAGTCCGTTGAGTTTGTGATATCGGCGTTTGATCGCGCAAAGGCGGCGGTGGAAAAGGCGGCATCGCTGTATGAGGCCAGTGACTATGAACAGGCGTTTGAGGTGGCGAAGGATGCGGCTCGCATAGCCGCGCACCTTAAGGTATACGCGCCGATTGCCGGTAAACGTTCAAAAGTGCAGATGACCGACGACAACCAATTGCGTCTTCACATCCTGCCCGCCTATAAAGATGATTTCAAACCGAAAGAGCAGAAAGACGAAAAACGATAAAAGCCCCACGCGGGGCTTTTATGATATTAGACATGAGCGGACTCCTATTTTTTTTCGCACCACCGCGATGGTTTTTTGCGTTATCTGATTCGCGCGTTTTGCGCCAATGGCGAGGTGTTTTTCAAGGGAGGATTTCTGTTGTAATAATTTTTTTCGGCGCGCGCGGAATTCGGCAAAGTGACCGGCAATGGCGCGCGCCAGTGTTTCTTTTAATTCACGATAGGCAATGGGCGCTTTTGTGAAATGCAGATTTTCTTTTTTGGTGCCGAATGTTTCAAGCAGTTTCAGGAGGTTGTAGGCACCGATGGCTCCTTCAGATAATGTTTCCGTGGTGGTAAGTTTCCACTGACCTTTGGTATACGCAACGGGAATGACGCCGGTTGATTCAGTGACTGCTTTCGCGATTTTTTCCAAGATGGCGAGCGGTTCATCGGCAAGTCCGATGACATTTTTTTCACCGAGTGATTTACTCATTTTTTGCATCGGGGAGGTGAGCGACATCACGCGCGGGGTTGGCGTAAGCAGGGCTTTTGGTTCAGCAAACGTTTTGCCGTAGCGATTGTTGAACCATCGCGCGATATTCCGCGTGAGTTCCAAATGTTGCACCTGATCCTCGCCAACCGGCACGGTGGTACCTTGGTAAATGACGATGTCCGCCGCCTGAAGCACCGGATAGGTTAAGAGTCCGGCGTTGATATTTTCCGTTTGTCGCGATGCTTTATCTTTGTATTGCGTCATGCGTTCAAGTTCAGCGATGGGGGTGACGCAATTCAAAATCCACGCGAGTTCCGTGTGTGCGGGAACATGAGATTGCACAAAGAGAGTAGATTTTTTGGGGTCAATGCCGAGCGCCAAAAGTTCTGCGGCAAGTGTGAGCGTGTTTTCCCGCAGTTCCTTTGCTGGTTTTCCTTGCGTTAGCGCATGAAGATCAGCAATAAAAAAATAGCAGTGGTATTTAGAATTTTTTTGCAGATCCAGCCAGTACCGCAGCGCGCCCAAATAATTTCCAATATGGAGCGGCCCTGATGGCTGAATGCCGGAGACGACGATGTTGGACATACGAGCATTATACCTCAATCACCACCGGCAACACCATGGGGCGTTTGCGAGTTTTTTGGAAGACAAACGTTCCCACCTCATCGCGGATTTTATTTTTGATGAAGTTAGGATCAGGCACTGCCTTGGGATCATGGCTCATAGCAATTTTGCGCACGCGGTGCCGCAGATCCTCAATCAACTGCTTGTTTTCTTTGAGATAGATGAATCCGCGCGAAATGAGATCAGGATTTTGCACGAGCGCGCCGGTTTTGTTATTGATGGTGAGAATAACCACAATCATACCTTCTTCCGCAAGAACCTGGCGATCGCGGAGCACGATGTGCGATTCATCAGAGACGCCGAGGCCATCAACAAACACATAATCCGCCGGGATCATTTTTTCCGTCAAAACGCCGTTACCGTCCGCGTCAAATTCCATCACCTGGCCGTTGTCCGGAACAAACACATGTTCGCGCGACCACCCAAGCGAGTACGCCACATCCGCATTTTCACGCAACAGGAAATGGTTTCCTTCAATCGGCACATAATACTTTGGCTGGAAGAGCGACAGCATGAGTTTCAAGTCCTCTTTTTTGCCATGGCCGCCCGCGTGCACGTCCATCATTTCGTAGTTGATAACACGCGCTTCTTTGCGATAGAGCGTGTCCATCAGCCGTTGCACCGTGCGTTCATTGCCGGGCACGACCGATGACGAAAAGATGACCGTGTCGCTTTTGCGCACTTTGATGGAACGATGTTCGCCGGAGGCAATGCGCATAAGCGCGGCGCGCGATTCGCCTTGCGCGCCGGTGCAGACAATCACAATTTTATTGTCTTCATAGTCGTCAATGGCTTCAACAGGCACGAACGTTTCTTTCTTGGCTTGAATGAAACCGATTTCGCGCGCGATTTCCACATTGGTTTTCATGCTGAACCCCTCAACCGCCACATGTTTGCCGTAGTGTTCCGCAAGTTCAATAATCTGCCGGACGCGCGACAAGAGTGACGCAAAGGTGCCGATGATGAGACGGCCGGGCGCTTTTTCAATGATGCGATCAAGCACTTCGCCGATTTCTTTTTCCGACACCTGATGGCCCGGACGATTGGCGTTCGTGGAATCGCCCATCAAGCAGAGAACGCCCTGCCGTCCGATAGCGGCGATTTTTTGTAAATCCGCCGGCGCTTCGCCCACCGGGTGAAAGTCAAATTTCCAGTCGCCGGTATGCACCACGGTGCCAATTGGTGTTTCAACCACAATGCCCACCGAATCCGGAATGTTGTGGTTGATATGAAAAAATGACACCTTAAATTTTCCCAGTTGCAAGCTGTCGTCCACGCCGGTTACCTGCACTTTGAGCGCTTCGGTGCGGAAATCCGCTTGGCGTTTTTTGATGATTGCTGCGGATGTTGGCAAAGCATAGATAGTTGGATTGCCAATGATAGGAATGGTGTGCGGGATGGCGCCAATGTGATCGTAGTGACCATGGGTGATAATCACCCCGCGGATTTTCCGCTCTTTCCCGCGGAGATATGACATGTTTGGCACGATGTAATCAATGCCGGGCATGTCTTCTTCCGGGAATTGGAGCCCCATGTCAATTAAGATGATATCATCCTTGTATTCAAGGAGTGTGCAGTTGCGACCCACCTCTTCGCAACCGCCGAGCACCATGATGCGGAGTATATCATCGCCCGCGGTTTTTTCACCGGTGCTGGTGATTACACGCGCGCGATCCGCCGGCTGGCGAAGTGGCGCGCGTTCGCGTCCGCGCTCGCGTGAAAAGGGGCGATTCCCGCGTGGGCGCCTTCCTGTTCGTTCAGTTCGTTCTTTTGTTGGACTCATACAGAGATTGTTGTGGCGCGCCGTCCGCAAGCTGGCGGAGTAACGCAACCAAAAAATTAATAATGAAGAAGTAAACTTGGTGCCGCGGGAGAGATTTGAACTCTCACTCTCTTGCGAGAACTAGGCTCTGAACCTAGTGTGTCTACCGGTTTCACCACCGCGGCCGGCGATGTTGTTATTTTCGCCGCCAAACCCGCTTCGTTTTTATATAGCGTTCCTCAATGTCATTGAAGCGATCAGCTGATGACAAGATGCGCGCTATGGTGATTCCTTTTATCTGATTGGCCACCGCGTAGGTATACGTGGGCGCGTACAGGAACACCGCCGGATATTCTTGTTTTAAGAGTTCTTGGAATGCGCGATATTTTTGCGCGCGTATCGTTTCGTCCGCGGAAACACGCGCTTCTTCCAGAAGCATATCCGCTTTGCGATTAACGAAATTGGCAAGATTAAGTCCCGGATGATCAACCTGTGACGAGTGCCAGAACGGGAACGGATCAGGATCAGCGCCGATGATTTCACCGTAGAGAAGGATGTCATACGCGCGCGGCCGGAGCACGGACGTGGTAATATCGCGCGCGGCCGCGACGCGTACTTGTGCTGAAACACCAACCTCACGCCATGCCGCCGCCGCTTTTTCAGTCACGAGCGCGAGCTCTTCATCGCTCACCGTGGTAATGGTGAGTATGAGCGGCGTGTCGCCTTTTGCGCGAAACACGGTTTGCGCGATTGGCATCTCTCCCGTGAGCCGCTCATCTATCTGTTTTTGTATAACCGCGTCATCTGTGGTGCTGGAAGTATCCGTGTCCAGTGTATCAGGTTTTGATTCTTGCGCCAATTTTCGTTCTTCATCACGCACCTTTTCTAATTCTTTGCGCAACAATTTGGTGCGTAGCGCGATGTAGTCCTCCCGATTAATTTCTTTCCAGCCCGCGGCCGATAACAATTCTTTTGCTCGTTCACGGTTCACGCCATTTTTATGGAATACCGGATCATATCCCACAAAACCCTCAAGAATGGGTGAGCTAATCACCGTGCCTTCGCCACGCAAAACATCGTGCAAAATTTGTTGTTTGTCAATGGCAAGTCCAAGCGCCTGGCGCACCTCTTTTGTTTTGAGCGCCGTTGCCTGGCGTGGATTGAAGAAGAGCGCGGTGTAGCGCGGCAACTGCAAAGTGTAGAGTTCCATATATTTCCGTTCCACGCGCTCCCTGAATTGTTTGGGAACAAAATGAAGACCATCCACCTGCTGACTACGAATGTCTTGCACGGCAAGATCAAATGAGGGATAGAATTTAAACTGCACCTCATCAAGATACGGGGGGCGGCGGTAAAATTGTTCGTGACGAACAACGGTCAGACGTTGTGCCATGCCTGATTCGCCACGAATCAACTCTTTGAACTTGAATGGTCCTGATCCAATGGGGCGCGTGTTGTACGGAGAGAGCCGTGCGTTACGCGGATCAATGTTGCCCCAAATATGTTCAGGAATGATGCCAACGGTGAGCGCGGAAAGGAATGGCGCAAACGGTTTTTCAAGAACGAATTTGACGGTTCGCGCGTCAACTTGGGAGACGGTGACGCCCTGGAAACTCACCCGAAGCGGACTGCCATATGCCGCGTCTTGGATGGCGGCAAACGTGAACAGAATATCGTTAATGCCGAGCGGTTCATTGTCATGCCACACTGCGTTTGTTCGGATGGTAAAGAGATATTCGGTTTGTTTATCATTGATGGTAAAAGATTCCGCAAGATCAGGAACCAAAGTTCCTTTTTCATCATACCGAAGCAGGCCGGAGAAGATGATGCGGGTCAAATCCGCGTCCACTTCATTTGAGGGTGTGTAGAGCGGATTGATGAATTGCGGCGCGCCTACCACGGCTTCGCGATAGACGCCGCCATTTTTTGGCACCTCGGCGAGCAGAGAATCACCCGCTTTGAGGAGGAGCCCAAGCGCGGCGAACGCGGCAATCACGATTGCGCCGATAACCACGCGCTTTTCACGTACGGTAAGCACCCGACCGGCATGTCGTAATTGTTGCGCCGACGGCCACTTTTTTATTTTGAAGGCGGTGTGTACCTGTTTTGCGCCTCGAGAGAGAAGCGCAAAAATATTTTTTATTCTGCGAAGCAGAGAGCTTCCCATAATTTGAAAAGAAGTCACTTAGACAAAAAGCGACGTTAGCGCGATCCCGAAGAATAAGACCGAAAGAAGAATAGTGGCGCGGAAGAGGATTTTATCAACGCCGCGTTTAGTGCTGTACACATTGCCGGTGCCGCCAAAGACGCCGCCCAGCCCCGCCCCCTTTTGCTGAAGTAAAATTGCTGTAATAAGCAAAATACTGATAAGTACTTGGAGTACGGTGAGAAGTGTTTTTACCATAGACCTGATCAGTATACCACGGCAGAGCGCAGGGGTCAAGCATATTCCATCAGGGATGTTTTGGTGGTATACTATCAGTATTATATGCGAGGAAGGGCACGCATCATTGGGGTTGTTATTTCTTTCGTTATTCTTTTTGGTATTTCCGGCACCGCGTTTTCGGCAACGGAAAAAAGCTGCCGCGACGATTCAGCGCAAGCGAAATGCAACGAGGTGTGCTGGTTGTACGCGGATTGTCGGCGTGAGGGCGGTTCATGGGAACAGACCGATGAGGCGGCACGCATGTGTGGTGCGGCGGCAGAAGGATGGGGCTATTGTTTTGTGCCGGCGCGGAGCGAGGTGATCGCGGTACCGTTTTTTGGTGGGCAGGATGTTTCAAACGCCTGGCGGTACGCGCGTGCTATTTATCTACTCGTGTTGAGTATTGGCGGATTGGTGGGATTACTCGGGCTTTTGCACGCCGGTTTCTTGTCGATTATTGCGCACGGCCATCGTGGTGATATGACGCGGGCAAAAGAGTATATGTTGCGTGTATCACTTGGCCTCCTGGTGCTGTTTGGTTCCTATACCTTACTCTCTCTTTTAAGTCCGGAGGCGATGCGCCTGGAGGAAGCGCGCAAGGTCTTTTTGCGAACCACAGAATCATCTTTGGGGCGGTAGTTTGGCGTGACACTTGCATATCTTGACACACTGTGGTATGCTTTTTTGCATGCCAAAAACTTCTTCGTCGGGAACGTCTCGTGATCACACCATGCTCCGCATTCGCGGCGCTCGTGAACACAATCTCAAGAACGTTTCCCTTGATATTCCAAAAAATAAATTGGTCGTGATTACCGGATTGTCCGGTTCCGGAAAATCCAGTTTGGCGTTTGATACCATCTACGCCGAGGGGCAGCGCCGGTATGCGGAATCATTGTCAGCGTACGCGCGTCAATTTATGGAGATGCGCGACAAGCCCGATGTTGATGAGATGGAGGGTTTGTCACCAACGGTTGCTATTGATCAGCGCACGGTTGCAAACAATCCGCGTTCCACGGTGGGAACCGTGACGGAGGTGTATGATTTGCTCCGTCTCTTGTTTTCTCGCATTGGCGTGCAACAGTGTCCGTTTTGCAATGTGCCGGTGCGTCGTTTTGCCGTGGGTGAAATTGTTGAGGAGATTCGCGCGCTTGGGCGCCGCGCCGCGGATTTGTATATTCTCGCGCCCTTTATGGATCAGGTACAGATGAAGCCGCGTGAGTTGTTGAATCAACTGGAGCGCACCGAGTGTGAGTCGGTGCGTGTCAATGGCGTGATCATGCCGTTAAAACAATTTGCCAAAGTTGCGAGCGCAACATCACGGTACACCGTTGAGCTTGCGGTAATACATTTGACCGATGTCAAACGGCAGGATGTGGCAAAAGCGGTTGATACGGCGCTTGAGTACGGCAATGGCGTGGTGACGGTGGTGAATATGCAGGATGGAGATGAACTAACATTTTCCACGCGCGCGCGATGTACGCGATGCAACCGGTCATTTGATCCCATTGAACCGCGATCGTTTAGTTTTAACAGCCCGTACGGCGCGTGTGCGCGGTGCACGGGGCTTGGCATTACGCTTGAAGTTGATGCGGAACTGGTGATCCCGAATCCTCGTTTGACCCTGGCCGAGGGCGCCATCCAGCCGTGGACGCGCATTACGGGCAGTAATGATAAATATCATCGTATTTTAGAGGTAGTTGCGGGTGAATACGGTTTTTCTGTGCACACACCGGTTCAGGAATTATCCAAGCAAGCCATGGATGTGGTGTTTTACGGCACCGACGGCCGCATGCACGATGTGGACGGCAAGCAGATGATTTTTGAGGGTGTCGTTCCTAACTTAACGCAACGTCACGCGGAAACGGATTCTGATTATGTGCGAAAAGAAATTGAACAGTACATGCGTGAACAGGTGTGTCCCATTTGTGGGGGGAAGCGTTTGAAACAGGAAGCGCTGGCGGTTACGGTGTGGGGTCAATCCATTGCGGATGTGGTGCAGATGGCCATTGAAGAGGCGGTTGAATTTTTTGAAACAAAAGAGAAAAAAATGGAACTGTCGCGCGGGGATGAGCTGATTGCGCGCACGGTTGTAAAAGAGATGTTGGTGCGCTTGCGTGATTTGGCGCAAGTTGGTTTGGGGTATGTGCAGATTGATCGTTCAGTGTCAACGCTCTCCGGCGGTGAGGCACAGCGCGTGCGCCTCTCCACGCAATTGTCTACGGGTTTGACGGGCGTTATCTACATTTTAGATGAGCCATCTATTGGTTTGCATCCGGCGGATAATCAAAAACTCATTGATACCATGAAACAATTGCGCGATCTAGGCAACACCGTGATTGTGGTGGAACATGATGCCGCCATGATGCGCGCCGCGGATTATTTGGTGGATGTGGGGCCGGGCGCGGGGAAACACGGCGGAGAAATTATCGGACACGGCACGTGGCAACAATTTATGAAGTGCCACACCTCAACGGCGGATTATTTGAGCGGCAAAGCAAGCATTCCGCTTCCCAAGAAATATCGCACGGGCAACGGCAACAAACTCACGGTGCAAGGCGCGCGCGGGTATAATTTGAAAAATATTGATGTGTCGTTTCCTCTGGGCACACTGACGTGTGTCACCGGTGTTTCCGGTTCCGGCAAATCAACGCTCGTCATTGATATTTTAGGCAAGGCGTTAGCGCGTGAATTTTATCGCGCTAAAGACGAGCCGGGCGAACACAAGGCAATCAAGGGGCTCTCGCTGATTGATAAAGTTATCACCATTGATCAGTCGCCCATTGGCCGCACACCGCGTTCAAATCCGGCTACGTATACCGGCGTGTTTACCACTATCCGTGATGTGTTTACGGATGTGCAAGAGGCGCGGGCGCGCGGGTATGACGCGGGCAAGTTTAGTTTTAATGTGAAGGGCGGCGGTCGCTGTGAAGCGTGCGCCGGTGAAGGATATGTGCGCATCCCCATGCAATTTTTATCTGATGTGTTTGTGGAGTGCGATGCGTGTGAAGGAAAGCGTTACAATAAAGAGGCGCTTGAAATTCACTATCGCGCCAAGACCATTGCGGATGTGCTCCGCATGACGGTGGAGGAGGCGCGACAGTTTTTCAGTGACACGCAAGCGATTGTGGAAAAATTGCGCCTGCTTGAAGAGGTGGGGTTGGGCTATGTGGAATTGGGCCAGCCGGCCACCACGCTTTCCGGCGGTGAGGCGCAACGGGTCAAACTCGCAACGGAATTATCGCGCCGCGCTACCGGCAAAACGCTCTATATTTTGGATGAACCAACAACGGGTCTGCATTTTGACGATATTAAACGCTTGCTCCAAGTGCTCTACGCGCTTGTTGATAAAGGCAACACCGTGATCATTATTGAGCACAACATGGATATTATTAAGTGCGCTGATTGGGTTATTGATTTGGGTCCGGGCGGCGGCCGGCGCGGCGGGGAGGTAGTGGCGGAAGGAGCCCCGCGCGATCTCGTCAAACTAAAAGCAAGCGAGACGGGTCAGTTTTTGAAAGAAATGTTTGGCAAGAAATAAAAAAATCCCCCGACAGTTCGGGGGATTTTTTTATGGTTTATGGTGTTGGTGCCGCGGCTTTTTCTACCGGTGCGGCCTTCTTTTTCTCCAACTCGTCCATGCGCCGTTTGAATTTTTGATCGCGGAGATAATGCAGTTTTGCGCGGCGGACGCGGAGCGCGCGCACCACTTCTATGTGATCAATAACCGGTGAGTGCTTGGGAAATATTTTTTCAACGCCAATGCCTTCAGAAATTTTGCGCACCGTAAAAGTGGCGCCCGGCTCGTTGCCGTGGCGGACAGCAAGAATCGTGCCTTCAAATACCTGAATACGTTCTTTTTCTTCACCTTTTTTGCCCACGTCTTTAATTTTTTGGTGTACCCGCACAATCATGCCGGGACGAAGCGTGGATGAGGTATTGGTAGCTTGCTGTTCCATATGGCCACTATAGTACCGGACGGCGCGTGGGTTGTCAAGAATCCGGCAGATTGTTCATTATTTTTTCCACGATTGTCTCTGGCGCCAGAGTCGTGGTGTCAATGGTCACATCGTAGTTGGCAGGGTCGTCAAACCGCACACGGTACCATTTTTGATAGCGCACCCCGTCTGATGCGATGCGTGCTTTCAACGTGGTGAGTACTTCTTGGACGGATGCCGCCGGCGCTTCATCAGGCCGCTGGCGTTGAAAGATGCGTTTCGCGCCCTCTTCCAATGTAACCGTTAAAAAAATTTTAAGGGAACGTGGAATAAAAAACCACGAGAGCCGTCCGTCAATCACAAAATTATCCTCGGTTTCGCCTAACTTTTTTTGGTAATCATCAACGTCGCGATCAGTCCACGGTTCCTGTTCTCCCACCTTGTTTAACGCGTCAATGTTCATGCCGCGATCCATGGCCATTTTCCCCCGCAGGTCTCCCATGGAATAAAAACGGTAGCCGAGTTTTTGCGCGAGTAGTTTGCCGATAGTGGATTTTCCTGACCCCGGCATGCCGGAGATGGTGATGATCATACCATGTGTCATTGCGAGGAGTATTCGTTCCTGAGCGAAGTCGAAGGACGAATAGGACGAAGTACTTTAAGCGTTTGTAAAAACGCGGCCAGTTCATTAGGCAACGTGCTCTCGTATTCTACCGTTTCACCTGTCTGGTTCGCAAATTGTATGCGGGTTGCGTGCAAAAATAGCCGGCCGAGCGCGGCATCTAATTTTCGTTTGTCTTTTTTGTTGAAGTAGAGCGGGTCGCCGATGAGCGGATAGCCGAGCGCAAAAAAATGCACGCGAATTTGGTGAGTGCGGCCGGTCTTGGGTATGACACGAACGAGGGTGGCGTTGGTATATCGTTCCATGACTTCATATTCCGTACGCGCTTCTTTTCCGCCTTGCGAAAGAGGGCGCGCGGACATGCGCGCTTCTTGGGTGCTCTGGGCAATGGGAAAATCAATGTCGCCCATTTCTTCCGGAAGCACATCGTGCGTGAGCGCCTGATATTCTTTTTGGACTTCGCGCGTTTTAAATTGTCGTTTGAGCGCGTCAAAAAATTCCTGCGTGCGCGCGATAACCATGAGGCCGGACGCTTCTTTATCTAATCGGTGCACAATACCGGGCCGGATATCCGGCTTGTCGCCCACCGCGGCACATTCCGGATAGTGCGCGATAATCCAATCGGCGAGCGTGTGTTTATTGTCATCCCGGGCTTGACCCGGGATCCAGTTTGGATGCACCAAAAGACCGGCCGGTTTTTCAATCACCACATAGTCCGGTTCTTCGGCGATGACTATTACACCCCGAGCGTAGTCGAAGGGCGCGAGCCGACCGGCCTTCGACTCCGCCTCGCTTCGTTCAGGCATCAGCATACCTGTTGTCACCTCCACCCTATCATCTTTTTTTATTGCATAGTGCGGCACCGCCATCGCCGCGCCGTTTACCCTAACTTGACCGCTCTTAATCCATTTCTGCGCTTGTGCGCGTGAAGATTGGCACTGTTCGGCCAAAAATTTGTCCAGCCGTTGTCCGGTCTGCGATTCTATAATAAGAAAGGATGCCTGCATGGGGAGAGTATACAGATCGCGAGGGTAGATGGCAAATAAAAATTTTTTTTATTGACAACGTCTATTTTTTGTGGTATCCTTGAACCAAGGAACGATATTCAAATATTGATTAGCTATATGTCCAGATTAAGAGAGAGGGAGTTGGCATTAGAGATGAGAAAAAAGGGGATGAGTTACTCTCAAATCAAAACGGAGTTAGACATTCCTAAAAGCACTCTAAGTAATTGGTTACACGAATATCCACTTTCTCGCGAGCGTATTAATGAGCTACGTGCACGGAGCGAACAACGAATAGAAAAATTTCGTTTGGCCTTTCAACTAAAACGCGAGCGACGACTAACGGCATTTCTTGAAGAAGCAAAAAAAAAGATGTTTCCACTCTCGCTGAGAGAAATGCTTGTTGGCGGACTTTTTCTCTATTGGGGGGAAGGTTCTAAAACTGGATGGGGAATGGCAGGCGTAACCAATACCGATCCGCGAGTTCTAAAGTTTTTCTGTTTCTGGCTCACTACCTTCTGTCAGATTAAGAAAAGCCAGATGAGGGTGCGCCTTCAACTTTATAAAGACATGGATCAAAGTAGAGAGATACACTTTTGGAGTCACACGCTGGGCATCAGATCTAGACAGTTTGTTAAACCGCAGATAAAAAACACGAAGGTATCGCGGATTAATTATAAGGGGACATTTGGACACGGTACGTGCACTGTTATAGTCTATAAGGTTCCCTTGAAGGAAAGGATAATGATGCAAATAAAAGCGATAGCAGAACATTCGTGGGCCAGTAGCTCAGTTGGTTAGAGCGCCACTCTTATAAGGTGGATGTCGATGGTTCGAGACCATCCTGGCCCACCAACAATTGACCTTTTGAGCATTTTGTCTTATAGTTTGATTGTGTAATGAGTAAGGAGGTGGAACATGACCTGGCTACTCCGAACGCTTCATGCGCTGGTAAGTCGCGATTTTCGCATGCGTGAGGCGTGCAAACGCCTACTCCAGGATCAGCAGACGCTCGTTTACCAGCTGGATACCGAAGCGACACGCTTTAGGAATTCAATGGACCATCTTGGAGAAACACTAAGTGATTCAGGAATTTACTATGAGTTGTTCGAGCGTGCCGCTACCGCACGGATGGAACGGAATCTTCTTGTAGAGAAATGCGTGTCATCTGGCGTACCAAACGAGCTGATTGAGTATTTTGGTAGTCTTAGCAGATAATGCGATGACCCGCTGTTTGAGAATCCCAAGAACAATAGGGAAACTCAGTGGCGGGCTTTTTATTTTGTAAGAATTGCGATACCATGGGTGATATGGAATCTTACGCCGCATTTAAAAAACAGCTTCTCAAAAATAAAGAATTCCGCGAAGCCTATGATGAACTCGAGCCAGAGTTTGCGTTAATAGGAGCGATTATTGAAAAGCGCCTCACCAAAGGCCTAACTCAGGCACAGCTTGCGCGCAAAATCGGCACCAAACAGTCAGCGATTGCGCGCTTGGAGTCCGGTAACTACAATCCATCTTTTGCGTTTTTAGGAAAAGTAGCCAAGGCGTTGGATGGCCGATTAAGGATCTCTTTCTAGTTCCATAATTGCTATGTTCATTCATTGGTGGCACTCGCTTTTGAACATGTCGCGCAAAGAACGCGCGTGGCATGTTGAACGTATGATGGAGGAGGTGGACGAGTTGCGCCGGGCGCGCGGTTTTTTTATCACGTGGAGCGAAATGTCCGACGTGGTGTACGATTATACCCGCGGGCGATGGGGCGGTTATCGCGACATCCGGTTTCCGCTTCCGCGGTGGCAGTTTTTTGTTGGCGTCATGTACATGATTCCCAAATACACTTTGCGGTGGCTCTTTTTTTATATGGCTGGGCGACGGGCTGGCGCCACGATGCCGGTACATGAGGTGCAGAATCCGCGCAAAGAAGAGAAGTTGCGCAGGATTGCCGTTCGTAATAAACTGGATGGAGAGCGGTTTGCGTGGGAGTGTCATCGGTTGATGCGATGGTGGCCGCTGTTACCCTAGCATTTATTCTTTATTTTTAATCGTATGCCCGAAGTAACAATAAATTATTGGGCCGTACTTGCGGCCGGTGTTGCCAGCATGGTGCTTGGCTGGCTTTGGTATGGTGCGCTTTTTGGAAAAGCGTGGATGAAAATGTCCGGTTTGACGAAAGAAAAATTGGATGAACAAAAGAAAAAAGGAATGGCCACGTCCTACATTCTTGCGTTTGTTGGGACGCTCGTGATGGCGTATGTGCTGGCGCACATGGTTGATTACACGCAGTCAACATCCACCAAAATGGCAGCGCAAGCCGGTTTTTGGCTATGGCTTGGTTTTATAGGGCCAACCACGCTTGAATCAGTGCTGTGGGAAGGGAAATCATGGAAATTGTGGTTTTTTAACGCGGCGCACGGACTGTTGAGTATTATCGTGATGGCGATTATTTTGGTGAAGTGGGTGTAATTGCCGGATTCCGGCGGCGTGTTTTGGATTACTACCGGAAACACGAGAGAACGTTTCCCTGGCGTCCTCCTTCGCTAAAGCTACGGAAGGACGGGTCTTGCGACCCGTATCGTATTTTGGTTTCTGAAATCATGTTGCAACAGACGCAGACGGAACGGGTGGTGCCGTTTTATGCGAAGTTTTTGAAAGCATTTCCGACGATTGCGGCGCTTGCGCGCGCGCCACTTCGCGATGTGCTCCGCGTGTGGCAAGGATTGGGATACAACCGTCGGGCGCTTATGTTGAAACGATTGGCCGAAGTGGTTGTTGAAAAACATCGCGGCCGGCTGCCAAAAACCGAAGCGGAACTT
>Ga0137829_10205320_pt1 | contig 21272 bp, 25 predicted proteins | sample OV2TP2_FD_97737 | JGI IMG/M metagenome (GOLD analysis project Ga0137829, IMG submission 97737) | reverse complement strand
TATCTATCCCATGCGCCATTTCCACCATATCCTATAGTGCCATAGGTAGAATAGGAGGGATAGGCGCGCGAGACGCCTATGGTGAAGTCATCTTTTGCGGTCTCGCGGGTGTCATAGTAGAACGTGTAGAGCGTGTGCGCCGCGAGAGCTTGTCCGCCTTCAGATGCTATGGTGCGCGCGGTTGCCGTTTCGATAATAGTGAGCGGCATGGTATGGTCTCGCCCATAGTAGAGCATAAGCGGACGGCGTGTTTTCTTCTCCATGGCTAGTGCAATAAACGCTATGGAGCCGTCTGCTTTCATCTTCTGCTGTATGCCGCCTATAGTAAGCGCAAAGTCAATAGCGAACACTTCGCTGTCATTATACTCTTCGCTTGTATATTTATACGAGCGTGTCTGGAGCAGTGTTGTCGCTAGTGTGCGATATTCAAAGCCAAGTGCTTTATGTTCTGCATAGAGTTTTTTTGCGTTCGATATAATGCCATTATGTACCACAAAGTAATCATGCGGTAGATTTTTGTGCGACACAAGTATCGGGTGTGTACTGTCAAGGTAGTTTTTTGTGCTTGTCGGCAACCTGTGGTGGAACAGTATTTCGCTTGCTTTTTGCTTGCGAAGTTTTTTGAGTATTTTTGCTTCAGTTTCGGCGCGCCGCACTACGGCGCGGTGTTTGTTAATGGCCAAAAAGCCAAAGCCTTGCGTACCGCGTAATCTCTGCATGTTGTACTGGTTTATAATGTCGTGAGTAACGTCCGCGTCGTTCTCGGCGCGCTTGTAGATAATGCCGCACATAGTTAGTCTGCGCTGTTCGAATTATCAGTAATATCGGCCTCGGTAGCGCTTTCTTCGCGTCTATCATCCGCAAAGAGCTTCTGCCGTTTCAAAAAAAACGCGCGCATGGTATCGGGTATCGCAAACGCTTCAAAGAAGCGTCGCGTTTTTTTTGTCAGTCGTATTTCATGCCGTCCTGCGAGGATGTCGTTACTGGTAGAATGCGACGCCACATCGAACAAGCGCACATTTAACGCTGCCCATTGCGTCATCTTTTCAAAACTGATAGTCCCGCTATGGTAGCGAACCTCGGCATGTCCCGCATGAAAGAAGCTGTGCAAGTTGAGCCCCACATAGCGCGTTTGAGAGCCGCGCTCCGCTTTTATTTTTGCCAATTTCTCGCTGTTCATTTCGCGGTACCATATCTTCTCTTGCGCTTCTTGTGTTTTTGCTTCTTCTATTTCGTCAATATGGAACCTGTTGCGTAAGTTGATACAGTAGCGGTTGGAGCGTCGTGAGCGCGGCAAGAAGGAAAGCAGGACGTCTTCATAAGTAAGATATGCAAGCCATAGCGTGCGTAGCGCGTTCGGTCTGTTAGAGTAATCATCCGCGCTTATGTGGACATGAAGCCCGCACGTGCGGTTGACGTGTGCTTCTGCTTCTGCGAGCAGAGCGCATGTCTTTCGGAGCGCGTCCTCACCTTTTTTGCCCGCAAGACGCGGCGTGCGTATTTCGATGCCATTCTGGTTGAGCGAGCTATCGGTACCAATACCAAAGCCTTCCAGCAATCCTTGCTGTATCGCCATTTCGTTTCTTGCGTAACACTCAATTTCAATACCCACGGGACGCGAGGCCAGAAGTATATCGCCGTGTGTTTTCGTGCTGATGTATGCGGTTGTTCTCTCGTCGTGCGTAACGCCAAACATGCTCGGGTGCGATTGATTGCCTTCAGCATCTGCTGCGCATAGGTGGTTATATGTAGAATCACATCGAACGCACATGGTATCTCCGCAGAGGTTACACTCGTTTATATGCTCATATCGCATGTAATTATCGCAACGTGGACATAATGAAAAACTTTGCGCTCTGCAGCTGATACATACCATCACGTTATAATGTCCGCGCGCTCTTATGCGTGCTTCTGTATGTGGAACCGTTTCGAGCAGTTCACCTGTCTGTACCAGAATGGTGTGCTCCGTGTTTCTGTTGCATTCATCACACGTAGTAAACCGTAGCACAGAGTCTTGCGCTACTGGTGTATTTATTGTAGGCATAGTATTTTATTGTCAATGAGCAGACCTGAACCCTAGTAATCGGGTATGCTATAATGCGGCACAAGGTTAGAGTAAAGTGTACCGCACGGACGCGCTCTCGTAAGAGAGCGCGTCGTGTGCGTTACGCTTTGTTATTCGCTGCTCGCAGCGTCTAGAGCTTCACGTGTCAGGGTGCGATGTACCCGCGCCGTGTGCAGCGCAAGGCCAACGTTACCCTTCACAGGTTTACCGCACTGCGCGCACGTTTTCGGTACTTGCCGCTTATACTTCCTGCGGCCGTTGCTCGGCGTGGCCATGGGAGAGTGAAGAGTAGCAGCCAGCAGTCCGTTTTCTGGTGTGTCTTTTGGGCTCGTGTAGTCGAGGAAGAATCGTACAATGTCTTCACACTCTTTGTTAGTGTCGGATGTAAGGATGACGTTCATGCTTCCAGACTGTTTATGTATGTGCATGGTATTCGGTTGTATTACTTCTAATAATGTTCGACTTTTAACTACGTGGCACAACACAGCCCGCACTACGGACTGTGTTATGCAAGAAGTTTCTGCACAAACTTGTCGAATTGTTTCAACCTCGGCATAATCCAAGGATATTTTTTAGTGAGACTCTCCCACATTGCGCCAAGGAGAATGTACCCACCGCCAAAGATTACATACGCTATTCTTCCAAGTGTGCTAACTCCAAAGATGATGAAAGGCAATAAGAGTATTACAAGGAATATCCCCGCTGCTATTGTTAATGCTAGATGTATCATGGAATGAATTATACTCACTACATGTAACTAATGCAATACCTCGACCTGTGTATAACTACAGTATAGCATATTATCCACTATATGTCAAGCTAGTTTTGATATTGCAAAGAAGGGAGAAAGGTGTTACGCTGTGGGCTGCGAGCGGGGGTTGTCAATCAACACACAGAGCATGTCAAGGTATATATATACACACCTAAAAAAACCTTATAACAAGCCGTGGAATAGAGAGAAGATTTTTGAAGGGTATCATCACAGCATGAAGAGACGACGACGAATGTGGTATAAACAATTATACAGTCATGTTGTAAAGTATTGACTTTTCTTAAATTGTGTATCACAACAGTCTTGACATTGTTTGGTTTTGTTTTATGTTGAGATAAGCGGACGGGGTAGATACCTTGCGAGGCGTACATCTTTATTTTGATATTCACTCCCTCCACACAGATTTCAGAATTTCTAAAAAGAGTCCCCTCCACACAGAATTTTCCTAAAAACCCATTTCTTGACAGAGATTGTTTGTCGTGGTTTTCTCACCGTCGTCGGCCGAAGGGATAAATTGAGACACACAAAACTAAAGGAGTAAACCCCCTCTTCATTGTCGTCGTCGAAGAGATTATAGATACTATAGAGAGATTATAGATAATATAGACTACGGTATAGGGCATGGTGGAGAAACTGCCTAGATACGGAGTTTCACGTGAAAATATCTATGAAAGGATTACAGAAGGTGAATGATAGAGTCGTAAACTCCCTAGAGAAGAAGGTTATAGGAGGTCTTTTGCTTTCGGAGGAGGAGCATGCGCAGATAATCAATGCAGCGTTAAGTAAATTACCTGTAAAACGTATATCATGGCAGGATGTGTATCGTTTTCTTGAGCTCTCTTTGAAGTTGAAAGGGTATCTTTCTGAAGAGAAGAAACCACAGACAAATATAGCTCTGGTGATACAGAAATAATCGTATGACCGTAGAACAGTTTACCGCAGGCGTTTCGTTTGTAACGTTATTGATAAGTTTTGCAACGTTCGTTGTTGTGGTTATACGATGGGATAAGGGAATTGTTCACGCGATGGAAGTTAAAAATAACGACGCGCGCGCGGTTTTACGGGAAACGCAGGCGAACATATCTACGCCGACGAAAACGTTAGTGTTTTCTCCTTCGGATAAGAAAAGTGTGAAAAACTTCATGGACGGGTTCGAGGACGCTCGACACTTCGAGTAAACCTCTATGGCTACTTTTAGCGGTGAGGAACTACGGCGTACTCCGGAGGGGAGAAAACGTCTGGCACGGGAACAGGAGAACTATCGGCTCGATATTCTCCAGCCGAAAGACCCGCTGTTTGAAAAAGTGTGGGGTGGGAAGCAACGTTACTTCAAAGAAAGTCGGGAGAAAGCGGAACAGGACTCGCGAGAAGCGTCAATCATGTATCGTGAGCGTAAGCAGCGCGAGGAGGAAATAAAACACGGACGGGGAAAAACCGTGTTACGATAACCGCATGAAGATTTCGTTTCAGAATATCGACACACCGGACATGTATGGCGAGTGGAACCTGACTCCTTCGCAGGAGAAGTTCTGGACGTCGAAGAAGAAAGTTATACTGTTCTCGGGAGGGTTTGGGTGCGGGAAGTCGTTGATGCTGATACTGAAAGCAATAGACCTGTCCTTGCGCTACCCGGGGAACTTCATCCTGATGGGCAGGAAGACGTATATTGAACTCCGTGACTCTTTGGTCAAGGAGTTTTTGACGTTAGTGCCGCCGGGAATAATCGATGAATACTTCAAAGCGGAGATGCGCGCGACGTTCGTTAACGGTTCCGAAATAGTGTTTCGCCACCTCGATAAGGTTTCAGAGACCGAACTCCGTTCGATGAACCTTGGCGCTGCGTTTATAGACCAAGCGGAGGACATCGCAAAAGAGGTATACCTTGCGCTTCGGGGGCGTTTGCGGCGGGATGTTGTTGCCGAAGGCGACAGGAAGCTCTTCATGAGCATGAACCCGGAACTGACGTGGCATTACGCAGAGTTTAAGCAGTCGCCCGCGGATGATGTCGAGCTCATAGAAGCGTCGACTTTGGAGAACGAGGCGAACTTACCGAAGGATTATATTGAGACGCTTCTGAACTATCCTGAAAGCTATAAGCAGCAGTACGTCTACGGGAAATGGGATGAGTCGTTACTCGCGGGTAATACGGTGTTTGCGCGTGAGCATATTGCGGAACTTGAACTCGCCGTTATGTCTCCCCTGAAGACTATCGAGGGTATACGTATATACCGTGTATATCACCCCGGACATCGCTATCAGGCGGGTATTGACGTTGCAGAGGGCGATGAGGAGGATGACAAGGCAGGCATCCTTGGCGACAGCAAGAGCCGCAAAGACCGGAGTTCGGTAACGTTGGTATGCCTTGATTGTAGTGAGGAAATGGCGCACTGGAGCGCGCGGGTACCGCCGGATATTGTTTCGGAGACCGCGGTGCGGATGATACGGCTCTACCAGAGCGGCGGAAAGGGTGCGCTTGTTACTGTCGTGCCCGAGATGAACTCGATAGGAACGACGCTTGTGGAATTGCTTGGAAGGGAAGAGGACATATACATCTACCGGCGGGAAGAGTTCGAGCGTTCGGTCGGCAAGAAGATGAAGAAACTTGGCTTCCGTACTACGCGGGCGACGAAGAAACTACTGATTAACCGCTTCAAGGAAATGATGCGGGTCAATATGCCAAAGGTGCGAACGAAAGAAACCGTCGAGGAAACGAAGACGTTTATTTGGACGGGGGAGTCGAGAAAGAGCGGCGCCGGAGCGAAATACGGGTTCCATGATGACCGCTTGATGTCGCTTTTGCTGGCGTTTTTTGAGCCCGGGGATATACACCCCGGAGCAGTGCACAAACAACCGTCGCCGTATGTTAGACTGGCAACACAACCAACGCTTATTATCAAGGATGGGAAAGTAACTGGCTCGCAGATACGCGGTATTTTCCCCGCGTTGTCTATTGAAAAATCATGGACGAGATACTGATGACTCCATTTACGCCCGAAACAAGCGATGAGAAACTTCTCGCGCTTGTCGCCGCATGGCAGAAAGAAAGCGAACCGTATCATAACCGGTTGCTTCAGAGCCAGCGGGCTGCGTACGAATACTACCTCGGTAACCAAACCGATAAAGACTCAATACCGCCGTACAACTCCAATACGGTGGAAAACCGTATCTTTGAGGCGGTGGAAACGCTCGTTGCAATAGCAACAGCGCAGGCGCATCGTTTTCAAGTGCTTCCCGGTAGCGACAACGAACTCGCCGTGAAGAAGGCGGAACTGCTTGAGCAGGTGCTTCGCCGTAAGTTTGAAACCCTGAATGTGCAGCAGAAACTCGAACAAATAACGCGGCAGATGTTGATTATGCGGTTTGGCGTCGCGCGCTACGAATGGAACGAATACTTCGATGATGTCAATATACGAGTTGTAGACCCGCGAGCGATACTGGTGCCGAAGATGCGTGTGAACCATCTGAGAGAATTGCCGTATGTGATAGAACTTGCCGAGTACACGGCGCAGGAGCTTGGGACGTACTTTCCGAAGGCGATAGCGAAACATCCCGAACTTACCGCGGCGTCGAAAGACGCAAAACGCATTGATACGGGACAAACCGGCGTTGAGTTCAAGAAGACGCGGCAGGTAATGGAGGTATGGACAGACGAGGCGGTGGGATGGTTTACCGGCGGCGTTGTTCTCGGTGTTGAGGCGAACAAATACTACGACTTCAAGGGAACAATAAAACGAAAACTCGACCGGGACAATAAGCGGATGACGAAGCAGCTTATCTTCCAGAACTACTTTACCGAGCCGCATAAGCCGTATGTGTTCTTCTACCCGTTTGACCTCACCGATGCGACGCTGCCGAACATCTCGCTCGTTGAAATCGGGATGCCGATGCAGGACGCGATAAATGTCCAGAAGCGGCAAATTATCAATAACCTCCGCTCTATGGGAAACGGGCAGGCGCTTGTCGACTCCGATACGCTGACCGAGGAAGAAACCCAGAATATCACCAATGAGCCCGGGCTTATCATCCGCGGGAAGGGTATTGCTTCCGAGAATAAGTTTCGCCGGGAAGCAGGCGTCCCACTGCCAACAGCGCACTTTTCAAACTTGCAACATTCCGAGGTAGTGTTCGACAATGTGATGGGCGTGCATGCGGCAACACGCGGACAGAGCGGCGCGAAGACTCTCGGACAGGACATTCTTGCCCGTGAGCAGGACGTAACCCGCATCGACCTCATCACGCGTGCGCTAAACCGCGGGGTGAGCGAGCTCGCCGAGGGGCTCACGCAGCTGATACGGCTCTTCTACAGTGATGTGCATACGATACGTATACTGGGCGAGGATGGGACGCTCCAGTTTTTGCGGTTTAACCAAGACGACGTTGAAGACGGTATTGAAGTACACGCGAAGGGCGGTGATGAGCTTCCTATGGATAAGGTGGCGCTCCGCACCGAGGCAATTCAACTCTGGCAGTTGCAGGGTCTTGACCCGATGACGCTCTTTGAACGGCTCGGATTCCCGAACCCTGAGAAGGCGGCGCAGCGTCTTGTTGCATGGAAGCGGGGTGAGCTCGATATGGAAACGCAGCAGAAATTACAACTAATGGAACGTGAAGCGCAACTGGGGATGGCGGCAACCACTCCCGGTGAGCCGAAAGGACGGCCGCCTCTTAATGAGAACCGCGGGACGGAAACACCGGCGAATGTTCTGCAGCGGGCGCAGGGGAACCTCGGTGGTACTGCGCCGGTCGGCGCATTATCCAAATAGAAATCGTTATGTATATGCCACATACTTCACTGTATCGAAAAACGGGGAGACAGACGAACACGAGCGAAGCGGCACGAATGTCTTCGCGTGCTCTTCGAGCGGAAATACCACACATGCGCACAACACGCCTGAAGCGTCTTGCGCGAAGTTTTTCCCGGAAAACGGGCGTGACACGTATGAAATACCCATTTTAATTTTATGTCGCAGCACGGCAAACACATGCGGAGAAAGAAACTTGCGGCGCATTTCCGCGAGGTATTTGAGAACGAGCCGTCGACAGTGACGCGAGCAAACGTCGGCAAGAAGCGCAAGCGCAAGATGAAAATTGCGATTGCGCTTGCAAAAGCGCGAAAGAGTGGTATGAATATACCTAAAGCGTAATTACTCCTTTTTAGACAGGGACAAAACCCTTAAAAATGAAACGCCCTATGGCGGACAAAACATCGGCAAGCGGAGACGCCAAAGACTCCGACGAGGACAAAACCTCGGAAGAAAATGAAGACCTTCTTAAGGGTATCGCGGATGAGGACGAAGACGAAGATACCGAAGAGGCAAAGGACGAGGATAAAGAAAAAGAAACAAAACCGACTCGTCCCGGCCCATACCAGAAACAACACTGGCGCGACCGCTTCCATAAGGAACGCGGCGAGCGTGAGCAGCTCGAAGCCCGCGTAAAAGAGCTTGAAGCAGAAACCCGGCAGAAGACTGCCGTTACGGACGCCGAAAAGCAGGCTGAAGAGTACATTCGTACCAAGGCCAAGGAGGTGGCCGAGGAAGTGCTCGCTCATGAGCGCAAGGCGGAGAAAGATGCAATGAACTCGCTCCAAACTGCGCTTGATGAAGCGCTCGAAGACCACCCCGCCCTAAAGGAAGACGACCTTCTTACTATACTTGAAGAGTTTGAAGAGGACTTCCATGGGATGAGCTCGAAAGCGCTCGTGCGGGCGGCAGTCAAGATTGCGGAGACACGGGTCTCTCCGAAACGGAAGCCGGAAACGCGAAGCACGCGTGAACCGCAGACCGAGTCAAAGAAAAAAGATGACAGCAAAAAAACTATGTGGCAAGTTGCCCAAGATGTCATCAGCGACTATAAGACCTCTCGGTCACGTCCTTAACAGTTAGTAGGTCTTTAGTATTATGCCCGGAATTGCAGCAGGTAACTTTGTTACCACAGCAACACGGGAGAGATTTTTCCCTAGATTTTGGGGAAGTAAAACTTTCTCTAATTGACTTGGAAGCCCCATGGGGGGCGACAGGGAGGAAGGAGTATGTTATCCTAACTAGCAATGGATAACATAATATGGGCAGCGGGATTTATGGATGGAGAAGGCACGATTACGATAAAGCGTGTTCGATACGCTCGGGACAAGGAACGTTTATATTACCAACCATATATTTCATGCGCGCAAACTATTCGAGGTAAGGTAGCGATTGATAAACTTCAGCAGCTTTTTGGAGGCTATCTGTATCGCTACCAAGAAAAACGCGGAGATAGATTGCCAACATATACATGGGCTGTTGCCTCGCGCGACGCGCAAAAGTGCGCCCACGACCTTTTACCGTATCTTGTGCTTAAGGTGAAACAAGCCAAGCTACTTATTGAGTTTTACCGTTTAATGACGATGAAGAAAAAAGCATATCGTCTTGCGAGAACGGAAGATAGAAAGCGAGAACGTTTGTTTTTGCAAATGCGAAAACTCAATGTAAAAGGTAAGCTCCGCCTTGAACGACTAAATGAGAAAGACCCCGTTAGGGGTATGCGATAGTCTGAACCGCGCCATAACCAAAAAGAAAGCGCGGAGGAGAGTCCGAAGAGTCTCTCCCGCCTCAAAAGAGGTCACGAAAGTAACAGATTGAAAGCCGTCGACAATATTTTTGAAGGCAACGTCCTTTGGAACCGACTTCGCGGTCGGACACGTCCATGGGGCGGTGGTCATCGTCATGTCGTGACCTTAACGGTTACCGACAGGACGCAAGGTGGTTCGTTCAGCGGCTTTGATACCCTTTCGACAACGCAAGAGGATGTCCGCCAGCGCTCGACGGTAGACCCGTCCGAGTATTACTGGCCGGTTGTATTTTCAGGCATCCAAATGGCGGTCAATAAGGGGCCGGAAGCATTTCTCAACCTTGTTGCAGAAGAGTTTTCCGACGTCGCGCGCGCGCTTTCCGAGACGCTCGGTGAGCACAGCTATCTCGACGGAACCGGGAACTCTTCCAAGAACATTGCGGGACTCAACTATCATGTTGACGACGCGACGGATGTGGTGACGTGGCAGGGCTTGTCCCGAAACACGTACACGAACCTCCGTTCCACGAGAAACGCGCAATCAGGCGCACTTGGGTTTGCAAACCTCGCTACTGACACCGACGCGGCTCAACGTGGCAGCGACTCGCCGACACTGATAATAACTACCCCGGCAGTGTTCTCTATAATCGAACGTCTTGTGACGCCGACGGTGAACGTGTCCTACGGACAGGTTCTTCCGCGGGGAGCGGCAGTTGGACAGGAACCCGGCGCGGGTATCCAGCTCTCCTACGGCGTAAACGCGCTGTATTGGAGGGGTATTCCCATCCTTGCGGATGAGAAGTGCACCGCCAATAATATTTTCACCCTCAACGAAAACCACCTCTATCTCGCGCAACTCGACTACTCTTCGGAGATGGTTGATGCGACAAAGGAGGGATTTGCATGGACAGGGTGGAAGAAATCCCAGAACCAGAACGCTATCGTGGGTTTGCCTCAAAAGACGAACAGCGGCGTGGCTCACATTAAATCTTCTCTAATCAATTTGGGAACCTCTGTCCCAACCAGAATGTTTGACGTATGGGGTAATGTATACCATACTGGTTGGTATGAAAACCCACAACAAGCGGCAAGTGCCGCAGTTGCAGAGACTGAACGAGAAGACTCTTGAAAAAGAGAAGCGACAGTCCGAACTGTATGGAAACATACAGAGTCTGGCAGAAATGACCAGACCCCAAAGAAAAAAGTTCCTTCACAAATTATATTGGGAAAAAGAGATGTCATTACATGATATTGAACGATTGCTTGGTATAAATTATTCAACAATCCGATACCACTTTGAATTTCTCAAAATACCGTATAGAAATCGAATGGAAGCGCTTGCTCTGGGACGTAAACAAAAAACGAATGGCCACTCTTTTAATTGGCGCGGAGGACGTCGGTTATGGAAATGTAAATACTGGATATTATTCAAACCACAACATCCGAATTGTAATGGGAATGGGTACATAGCAGAACATAGATATGTAATGTCAGAAAAAATTGGAAGAGCGTTGCGATTGGGAGAAGTAGTACACCATAAGGATGGTAATAAACAGAATAATCACCCTGATAATCTGCAACTTATGTTCCAAGGTGGAAAATATAAATATCACGGTATCCCCGTTTTTTGCCCCCGATGTAATTTTGAATTAAAACAAGACTCTTTGGAGTAACAAAAAGCATATGCTGTTCGCAGGGCAGTTGGTCGGCGACTCACCACGAACAATGGCACGGCGCACCGCCGTTACGTCTTAATCGTTAGTTTACTTTCTTCTATGTCTAAATACACAGGCCCCGGAGGTATCAGCGGCTCGCTGCCGTACCTCGAAGACACAACTCTTGTGAACCACGTACTCGGACAGGCGATTGAAACTACGGATGGACGCCGGTTTCGCTGGGCGCTCGCAGGCGATACGTCCCTTGTCGTGGGTAACGTCCTCCAAACCGCCGTTGAAGACACGGGTGACCAGAATATCACACCGACTGCGGCGGCGATTGGCGATACCTCGATAGTGACTTCGACCACAATGACCGTAACGGTGAACCAGTATGCCGGCGGGTATGCGACGGTGACGGTAACGCCCGGCCTCGGCCAGACGTTCCAAATCGCGCAACATGCCGCGTATACGGCCGCCGCCGCTACGTTCACACTCGAAGACCCGGTACAGGTCGCCTTGACGACAACGTCTCGGCTTGACTTTGTGCCGTCTCCTTACTCCGGCGTTATTGTGAACCCGGCTACAGCAACCGGCGCAGTCGTCGGTGTCGCGGTGAATAACATCACCAACGGGCAGTACGGCTGGATACAAACGTGGGGCCCCTGCAACGTATTGAACGATGCGGGAACCATTACAGTCGGTACGTCGGTGGCTGCGTCAAACGGAACCGCGGGAGCAATCGAAGCCATAACAGGCGCGCAAGCGATTATCGGCTATGCGCTGACCGGTATCGCCGCAAACGAGAACGGCCTTATCTACCTCAAAATCTCGTAGTCGACTTTATTAGTCTCTAGTTCTGACCGGGGCAAAAAAACTATTAAGCCGCGGCGGAGCGATTAAGCAATATGTCTGAACTAGATACCGTAGAATTAACAAACCCGACCACCGAAGATTTTACATGGAACTACAACGGCGAACCCTACACGATAGCAGCGAAAGAGAAGAAACATTTCGCCAAATATGTCGGTTTGCATCTCGCCAAGCATCTTTCAACACAGATTATCCAACGTGAAGCGCTTGAAAAAACGACGCAGGCAGAACGGGATAGAGCTCTCCTCCAGCCAAACGAGCGTTTCAACTTGCGCCTTGCGCAGCTTGCCGTCTATGACACCCCAGAACGCCGTATAGCGCTCTATAAGATGTTCCAGAGAAAAGACCTTGTTCAGGAACTTATTACGTTGTATCCGTTCAAGGGCTTTATCGGAGACATGAATATATACGATGAGTACGTGCGTACCGAGGAAGAAATAGCGGTGGCTACCAAGGAGGGTAAGACGTTTGAAGAGATGGTTGAAGCGAGAAAGATTGCTCGGGAGAGCGCCAAAGCCAAGGTGGTTGCTCCCGCATCCGTCTAAAATCTCATCGGGGTCTGTAGCTTCTTATGGCAGGGTTTTTTGGCAACGCAGTTGCGCGTAATGTCGTTCAAGGGAATGTATTTTGTACCGTATCGACATGGACGCCATTGCGCGTTGGGGCGGCTAACCAAGTGAACCGCCAGTGGATGAGGATACAGGTTCGCGGTACCTCATCGCTTGCTTTGAAATACTCGAACATCAATGCTGATGGGACGTTTACCGCCGCAGCCGGAAGCGCGCACGACTCACCGATACTTCCTGCGCGGTCAGTACACATGGAGGCGTTGAGTGATACGGTAACGTTATATGGTCGAGCGGTTAATAAAGCAGGAAGCACCGGCGGTGGCGTTCGCGTTACCGTAACGGAATACAGCTAATATGGCAGAATTTCTTTTTGGCGATATAACCGTCTCGAACTTTTCGTTTACGACGACTTCGTCTTCGTCATCGTCGTCATCGACAAGTTCGTCTTCGACCTCGACGACATCGACCACGTCATCGTCAACCTCAACGACCTCGTCGTCCTCAACGACGTCATCATCGACGTCGACAACGTCATCAACCAGTTCATCGTCGACAACAACGACAAGCACCTCAAGCTCGACATCAAGTTCGTCGACCTCAACCTCGACTTCGACAACTTCATCGACGACCTCGTCTACATCGACTACTTCGTCGTCGACATCGTCCTCTTCAACGACAACAATGGCATAGTATGGTGTTTTTAAGCGGGTGGCGGCTCTATTACGATAATGGAACGGTTTTTTCTTCCACGGATGGGACGTGGAAAGACGCTCCGGCTGATGGTGTGCAAATAGTTGTCGAATACTATAATGATGGTAGTAAAAAAGTGTATCTGGAACGCGACTACTACATACTCGATGACGGAAAAGTATACGGCACAAACCGGCTGGAACCGTGGTTGCATAAGCAAGGTTCTGTAAAGTTCGGCCGGTGGAGCGCCGACGGCGTATTTGCCCAACTTGTGAAACAGGCAAAGGGTGACCCCGCACCCACATAGTACCTCTTGCCTTTTGGCAGGGGGTATTATGTAATGGCTGCACTATGTGTGCTATCGCCGGTAACCAGTTGAAACATCGACTGGAGCACATGCTCAAGAAGATGGCGCACCGCGCGCCAAATGGTATGGGGATAGTTGCTGATAGCCGCTTTGCAATGGGGATGGGACGGTTGGCGATACTCGACCTGACCTCGAAAAATCTCTGCCCGCACGTGGATGGGAAACTGGTGCTTTCTTTTAACGGAGAAATATACAACTACATCGAGCTTCGTGAGGAACTGAAAAAACTCGGGCATGTATTTATCACAACTTCTGATACTGAAGTAGTGATGAAGGCGTATAAAGAGTGGGGAAAGGATATGCTTGACCGTTTTAATGGTATGTTCGCGCTTGCCATCTACGATGGAAAGCGCGTGTTTCTTGCGCGAGATATTGCGGGAGAGAAGCCGCTCTACTATAGGTTGGCTCCGTTTGCGTTTGCTTCTGAAGCAAAAGCTCTGAAGTGGCGTTGCCGTGAACTACCGCCCGCGCATTATCTTATCTATGATATTGACCGCCGGGAAGTGCTTGAGTGTAATCGGTGGTGGTCGCTTACTCTGCGAGAAATAAACCCGGCGACTGCGGAGCAGGAACTTGAAACGCTGCTTGAAAACGCAATAAGCATACGCACACGCGCTGACGTACCGATTGCTCTGTACTATTCGGGCGGCATTGACTCGTCTCTTATACGTTCGTTCCATACTTTCAACTACGAGCTTACGTATACTGACGATGATTATAAAGAAGAGTTTTTGAAGCTGTTTCCAAAACTGCTTTGGTATCTTGATTATCCGGTGCAGTCGTTTTCAGCGTTCGGGCTCTATAAGCTGGCGGAGCAAGTATCGCGTACTCCCGCAAAAGTGGTACTTTCAGGGGAGGGGGCAGATGAGCTTTTTGGCGGGTATGTACGTTATATACCGCATACGATAGACCATGAGGCGCTCATTCACTTTCCCTCGTATGTAAAATACTTTCCCCGGGCGCGAGATTTGAACTCAATACTCTGGGGTGAGTTTACGGGGAACCTTCGTGAGTTATTGCGTATGGGAGACAGAATGTCGAGCGCGTGGGGCATCGAAAATAGATGCCCGTTTCTTGACCGCAGAATTATAGAGTTTGCGTTTTCACTGCCGGTTGAGATGAAAATAAAAGGGTTTGAGACGAAGCGTATATTGCGGCGTATTCTTGAAAGACGGGTACCGACATACCGGCATATTGAGAAGACGGGATTGTACTGTTCGGTAAATCGGTGGCTTGGCGTACAAGACTCTTTCTCCAAAGAGAAATATGTTGCCCTGCAAGAGGCGCAGCTGACCGAGTATATGGATGGCGCGCTTATGGAAGACGTAGCATGAAAAATGTAACGGTTCATCTACTGACACGGGGATGTACATATCTGCAACCCGTTGTGCGCGCGCTGGTACCGCACGTAAGTAAGATATTGATAGCCATAGACCATCGCGCGACGCTTGAAACGCAGATTGCTCTTGATGAGCTTGCGCTTGCCCACCGGAATCTAGCGTTGTATACCGTTTCAATACGCAACCCGTTCGTTGACCTTGTGGCGGCACGAAATATGCTTGTTGTGCATACGGAAACGCCATATGTGTGGGTCGTAGATGATGATGAGCTCTATCAGTTGGAAACGATACGTATGGTTGAAAAAACGCTTGAGCGAAATCCTGATGCGAAAGCGTTTGCGTTGAAGTTCTGGGATGTATGGAATAAAGAACAAGCGCATCGCGCGTACAGTAATATCTGGACAGTACGGCTGGCGAAGAAAACAGAAAAACTCTATTGGAAAGGGGTATGGGGAAAGGAATGTCTCTACGATGGCGAAGAGCGGCTAGCGAGGAAGGAATGCGCTGCGGTGGTACAAATACCGGCACGGTATATCCACCTAACTCGTCTCAAAGGAAAATCACTGTGGCGGGAAGAAATGGGACAAACGCGCCGCCCTGTAGTAAACCCGAAAATGATACCGTTGCCCGATGATGTGCGTAGGATGATATGTTCGTTATGAGACTTTCAGTTATTATTCCAACGTACTATCAGAGTGACCTGTGTGTGGTACACGTGCGCGAATGTATGGAGAGTTTCCGCGTGCCCGATGAAATAATTGTCGTGAATGACGGTGGCGACCCGGCGCTCGTAGAAAAACTTCGACAACTTCCCAAGAAAACAAATGTTATCTATGCGCGTATACGCGAAGATGTCGGTTTCAACTATAATGGCGCGTGCAATCTTGGCGTGTGGCTCTCGCGCGGCGATGCGCTTACCATTGAAGATGTTGACCACATACCGTACCGTAGTGCGTACAGCGATGGGCTCGTGATACTCGATGAGCAGCCCGAGATAGGACGAGTGGCATACCGACGGGAGTGGGTGCCACTTGACCATGTGCTTAATAAGCCGTTTGGACAATGGATACCGTATGGCGGGTTAGGGGCAAATGCGATGGTGGCGATGTATCGGCGGGAAGCGCTTCTTGACATGAAAGGACAGGATGAGAGGATGCGGGAATATGGCTGGCTGGCGTATGATTTTAAGTATCGTATGAAAAAACTGAATGTGCGGTGTGCAACCGCGCGCGGTTTTTACATCGTGAAAGACGGCTCCGAGCCGAACATCAACCGTTCAATGTCGGTGGCAAATCGTCGTATTTATCGTGAGAATGTTTTTCGACCGCATGTGCATGAAGACGGCGGTATCTTGCGTTTTACCTACGAAGTAGAACGGTGGAAACCATGAAATATACTTCAATTATTCTTTGCCATTACGCAAGAGCCGACGATTTCGGCGAAACAATGGCGCAGCGATGCGGACGGACTCGTTTTGAGATGTTGCGAGAAACAATAGAAACACTGACGGGGAATATAGATGCTCCTATGGAGGTTATCGTTGTTGATAATGGTGGTAATCCTGATGACACCGAATATCTTCTTGAAAAGACGCGTGCGGGTTTTATCAACACGCTCGTGCGTAACAAGGAAAACATGCACTTCGCGTACGCGTGGAACCAAGGGTTGCGGCTTGCGACTGGGGACTATCTCTGTTTCACCTGCAACGACATCGGCTTTAGAAAAGGGTGGCTCTCCGCTACGCTGCATGGGCTCGAAGCTCATAAGGGAAAATATCTTGCTTCGCCGTACATAACACCGGATAAGAACAGGCCGCGGTTTAACAAACAGGTATTGTCGGATGGATGTCGCATAAACAGCATGGCGGGGAGCAACTGTGTCGTAATGATGCGTGAGACACTTCGGGACATCGGCGAATGGCCACACCACCGCATTGGCGGCAGTATCTGGTATAGGGTGATGGTAAGCAAGGGCTACCAAGTAATAGTTCCTCCTTATGATATGGTCGAACATCTCGCCTTCCGCGGCGGGGTTAATTACAAGAAAAGTATAACGGTCGAAAAAACATTACTCACAGGAGAAAAAATAGATTTTTGTTATTTATGTCCACCCAAAAAAGTGTTCAAGGGGACACAACTATCGGCGGGAGTGCCGCTCTACCGCGTCAGCAACAAGGGCAACGAGTCCTCATAACCGGCGCGTCGGGATTTGTCGCGCACCATCTGATACCTGCATTTCTGGATGTCGGGTACGAAGTAATCGGCGTTGACAAGCGGCCGATACCGCCGAACCACTCGATGCCGACATACTTTATACAAACCGATGTTCGCGACCTCGGCTTCCGTGACCTCATGGGGATAGACTTCGTGGTGCATCTTGCGTTTGTGACGAACATACCGCACTCGGTGCGGCACCCGAAAGAAACAACGCATGACAACATCGGTATGACGGTGCATATTCTTGAAATAGCGCGGGAGACGGGAGTGGAGCGGGTTGTTTTCCCGTCAACGGCGTCGCTCTACAGCAATAACCAGACGCCATGGAAGGAAGACATGCCCGGGGAGCCGATAGAGCCGTATAGTTGGCAGAAGCTCGCGTGTGAGTCGCTCTGTCGGATGTATGCGTGCGTCTACCATGTGCCGACTGTCGTGGCACGTCTCTTCCAAGTATTTGGTGAACTGCAACGCGATGACACGGCGCTTGCCGCGTTTCTTAAAAAGAAGCGAGCGAACGAGCCGATAACACTGACGAAGACAGTAGCGCAATCGACGTTTCGTTCGGGACAGCGTGATTTTGTGTACGCTGGAGACGTAGCGAATGCGCTGGTGCGCCTTGCGAATGATGCACGGGTGGTTGCAAACGGTGAAATTTACAATGTATGTACCGGGCGCGTACGAACGATGGAAGAAATCGCTCACGTCTTGAACTCAACCGTCGTATGGCTGCCGCGGCGAGAGTACGAAGTCGAGCGCCATGAAGGCGACGCGCGCAAACTCCGCGCGATTGGTTGGGAACCAAAGGTCGATGTTATTGATTGGTTAAAAACACAAACGATATGAAAAGCAAACTATGCCGCATGTGCGGCAAGGGAGAGTTTAAGCCCGTCATCAATTTCGGCCAGAGCCCGCTTCAGAACAGTCTTTTGTCGGCGGATGAATTAAGCAAGCCGGAGTTCACGCGGTTGCTGCAAGTCTTCCAGTGCCAGCAGTGTTTTTTGGTGCAGATTATCAATCCGGTGTCTGGCGAGCGGATTTACCAAGAGCAAGATTACCTTTACTTTACCGGTGAGATGCCAACGACTGAAGCGTACTTTCAGGACTTCGTTTGGGAACTGGAACGGCGGTTTGTGCGCGATGGAGACTTCGTCGTAGAAATCGGAAGCAACGATGGAACGATGATAAAGCGCTTTAAGAAGCGCATTATCCCGCTTGGCGTCGACCCCGCGACGAATGTGGTTATTCGCGCGCTTGCGAGGGGCGTACCGACGCTAAACGGATTTTTCACGGAACGGAACGCGAAGAAAATACGTAACGAGTGGGGCGATGCAAAACTGGTTGGTGGGGCGAACTGTATCGCACACCTCGCCGACCTTCAGGATATGATGCGCGGTGTTATGGCGTTACTCTCACATGACGGTGTTTTTTGGGTAGAGTGTAACTACTGGGGCGCGATGGTGAAGAACAAAAACTATGCGCTCATCTACCATGACCACTTCAGTTATTTTTCGCTCTTTGTTTGGCAGCAGTTTCTCCGTACGTATGGACTTGAGGTGTTTGACGCAACGGTGACTCCGGCGCAAGGAGGGTCTTTGCGTTTCTTTGCCGCGCGGCCGGGAATATACGAAACGACGGAACGATTTTACGAAATCTTGCGGGAAGAAGAAAATACACACCTGAATACCGCAGAAGTGTGCGAAAAGTATGAAAAAGACGTAAAAGAAGAAGCATTTCGGTTGAAAAAGCTCGTTTCCGGCATAAAACACGATGAAATGAAGAGTATCGCGGGCTACGGCGCTGCTGCAAAGGGACTGTCTGTTTTGCATTTTGCTGGTATTGGTGCGGAGTCGATATCCTACTTCGTAGACGACTCGCCTGCAAAACAAGGAAAATATACGCCGATAGAGCATATCGCCGTCATATCGCGGGAAGAGGCACAGGAAAAATTGCCTGATTACTTCTTCATTACCGCGCCAAATTACGCGGATGTTATTATAGAGAAAGAGAAGAACTTTCGTAACCGCGGCGGAAAGTTTATCACTGTGGACGGGCGGATTATCAGCTAGTGTATACTAATTCTATGCAAGAAGTTGTACCCCTAAAAATTAAAATTGAACTCAACACAACGGGGAAACATAAATATCCGAACTTTAACATTTTGCCGACGGTACAAACCGCTCGTATGGATTGGTCAGTGTATGTAGACGTGCATGGCAGTGGTTGGCATTATGATAAGTGTTGCGGACATGAAGTCGAGACGGCGGAAGCGCCGCTCGGCGTCCAGTATGGCGTGCTGCTTGTTCCTAGGGCGTTTGCTGACGAAGCGTTGAATTTTTTCCCCGATAAGTGCAAAAAACTGACCGAAGATGCGCTGAAAATTTTCTATGATACCCATGCACACGGGCATGAGCCGGATGAACAAATAAATCTGGAGGTTCTTCAGGGTATTGATATAAAACAGCGTCTTGGGTTGCCCCTAACGCCGCAACAAATTAGAGCGATTGACCCCACGAATGACGACCCCGGCATACGCAAAAACAAACGTCGTTTTTGGAAGGACTATAAGGAAATGCGCGGTTACGTCATTGTACAATGACCAAGGTACTTGTCTCGGTTCCCACAACCGGCTGGCTGCATAAACAGACAGTTTTTGCCCTCCTACGTCTTCAAAAGGATGAGCGAGTACATATTATTATCCCGACGCATAATCCATACGAACACAATCTTCATCGGATTGTTGGGGATTTTCTTGTGGGAGACTATGATTTTTGGTTGTCTTTTGATGACGATAATCCGCCACGACGCAATCCATTGGAATTGATTGAGTTGAATAAGGATATTATCGGTTGTCCGACTCCGATATGGTACTTTGACGAAAAAACCGTTAAACGGGGAGAGCGTCCCGTATATTGGAACGCATACGACTATAATGTTATTGGTGACGCGTATCGACCCCATACACCCATGGATGGTTTGCAGCGTGTTGATGCCATTGGTACGGGATGTTTTCTTATCGCACGTCGCGTGTTTGAAAATGCGCGGATGAAAAATGCGCCGTTCATGCGGCAGTGGACATCTGAAGGATATGTAGAGCGCGGCAATGATATAGCTTTTTGTGAACGAGCGCGAGCGTGTGGATTTGAGATTTACGCGCACTATGATTATCCCGCTATGCACATAAAGGAACTTGAAATAGGAAGCGTCGTGGCGGCGTTTCGTAATCTGTATGAATAACTATGCCTAATACACCATGGGCGGGAACACAAAAGGATAAACTCTATCTTCAGTCGGGAGTATTTACGTCGACCCTGAAAACCTCTCAAGCGGTTTCCGCTATGATAGCTGCGGAAGCGGGATTACGCGGTATCTCATGGGATGGAACCGATACGCCATGGGGCGCGTCGGATGCCATTAAGTTGGCGCTTTGTTCCGGACAGTTTACTTCTACCCTGAAGGATAGCCAAGCGGTAAACGCTTCTGACCCCGGTGGCCCGATAGGTATTTCATGGGACGGGACAAATACGCCATGGATGGGAGGTGGTGATGGAAAACTCTTTCTTCAATCGGGACAATTTGAGTCTACTCTCAAGACAAGTCGGGATGTTACGGGAATAGACACAGTGCCAACCGGTATTTCGTATGATAATCCACATACTCCGTGGACGGGAATTACTGACGACAAGTTGTATCGACAATCTGGCCAGTTTACTTCCACATTAAAAACAAGTTTAGCAGTAAGTCTTGACCCGTTTGGTATCTCATGGGATGGAACCGATACGCCGTGGGCACAAAGTTCAACAGCGGATAAATTAGTTCTCCAGTCGGGGCAATTTACTTCGACCATAAAAGATAGTGAGGCGATAGGAACGATAGACAGCTCCTTGGTAGGCATAGAGACAGATTTGGTTAATAATCGTCTTGACGTTACGAGCTCGACTTCATCGAGCTCGTCAACGTCGTCTTCGACCTCAAGCTCGACAAGCTCGACTTCGTCGTCTACGTCGAGCTCGACGACCACTTCTTCGACGACATCGACCACCTCCTCGACGACATCAAGCACTTCTTCTTCGACCTCATCTACGAGCTCGACGACCACTTCTTCGACGACCTCGACCACCTCCTCGACGACATCGACGACATCGACAACGTCGACCACCTCCTCGACGACATCGACGA
>Ga0137829_10973957_pt1 | contig 21814 bp, 19 predicted proteins | sample OV2TP2_FD_97737 | JGI IMG/M metagenome (GOLD analysis project Ga0137829, IMG submission 97737) | reverse complement strand
TTATTGAGCTTTCATAAACAGCTTAACATGGTCGTCTTCTCAAAAATGCTTTAAAATAGGCATTTTACGGGGCATGCGCCTGTTAAGTGAATAGTGAAAGGTCAATAGTATTAAAACCAAGCAAATTTTGTGATAGAATACGCCCATGACGGAGCATCATGTAGACTATCTGATCATCGGCGGGGGCATTGCGGGCACTACGGCCGCAGAAGCGATTCGCGCTCACGATTTGGACGGTCGGATTGCCATTATCAGCAAAGAGCCGTATGAATTGTATTCCCGGGTATTGCTGCCGAAATATATTGAAGGCGCCATTGCGCGCGAGCAGGTATTTCTGCGCAAGCCGGATGATTACTACAAGCGCAATATCAGCTTATTTATCGGAGAAGAGGCAACAGTCGTTGACGGTGAGCGCAAGGAAGTGCGCACGCGAAACGGAACGCTGTTTTTTTATAAGCAGCTTTTGATATCCGCGGGCGGGCGGGTAAGGCCGTGGCGCGCGGAAGGTTCCGATGCGGTACCAGTGTCTCGCTTGCAAACTATCGATGACGCGGACAAGCTGCGAGAGCAGTTAGGCGGAATTACGCCGCGCGAAGTGCTTATTGTCGGGGCGGGGTTCATTACGTTGGAACTCTTGAGTGCTTTAGTGCCGCGGCGTATTTCCGCGCGCATTCTAATGCCGGAACAGCGGTATTGGGAGAAATATCTGGATGAGAAAGGGAGCGCGTTTTTGGAAACATTTCTTGAACGGACTCAAAGCGTTTCTTTGCAGCGCGGCGAGAGTATTACTTTTTTACGGCCTAAGAAGGAAGGCAATGGTAGTATCGTATATACGAGCCATGGCAATGAGTTTGAGGCAGGTACGGTCGCCGTAGGCATGGGGTTGCAGCGGGAAATAGAGCCATTTACCGGCATAGGCATAGAAGTAGATCGCGGTTTGAAGTCGAATGAGTTTTTGGAAACGGCTGTAAACGACATATGGGTGGCGGGTGACATTGCCGAGCAGTTCCATCCGGTTTTTCAAAAGCACATGCTTATTGGTAACTGGAATAACGCTTTTTTGCAGGGGCGGACAGCCGGCATAAATATGGCGATGCGGCAATTGAAAAGCGGCAGCGAGCAGCGTCATTCCACCATTCCTCTGTACGCAATTGACGTTGCCGGGCTGCATATCGCGTTTATTGGCGATGTATTTCCAAATGGCGAGGAAGCGCAGGGACGGTCCTATGTTGCACGATTCCAAAACGATATATTTTATGAGCGTTTCAGTATAGAAGATGGGCGGCTTGTCGGCGCCGTTCTTATGAACAAATTTGAAGACCGCCGCGTTGTAGAGCGGCTTATTCGGGAAAAGGTGGATGTAGCGCCGTACCTTTCGATATTTAGTGACAGTATGGCGGATTTGGCGGAGCAAATTGTATAGTAAACTTAAAAGTTAAAACGCGAAAGTCAAAACTACAACTTAAAACTCAAAACTAAAAAAGTTTAATGGTTTTGCATTTCAGTTTTGAGTTTTGAGTTTGCAGGTTTTATCAAAAAAATGTGCAAATAAAAAGCAAGGTGAGAACAGGAATTATAGGGGTCGGTATGAGCGTCTTGGCGGCCGGTTTTGCATTTGGGGTGTTGTGGGGATTCGGGCATATATCGCCTCTGGAATCATATCCGCCTGGCACTGAGGAACAGACGCTTCCCGCTGCGGAAGAATCTAATTTCCTGCCGGCGGCGAAGTCACAAGTTGCGGCTCCGCCTCCTCCCGCGCATCTCTCCACTCCGTCGCCTTTGCGCGCAATTTATATGACAAGCTGGGTTGCCGGCACGCCGTCGTTCCGCGCAGAGCTTGTGGCGTTTGCCGATGCATCCGAGATAAATGCTTTTGTGATTGACGTCAAGGATTATTCGGGCAAGGTTGCGTTTCAGACGGGCAATTCCTTTATAGAAGCGGTCGGATCAGAAGAAAACCGCGTGCCTGATATGCGCGCGTTTGTGGAAGAGCTTCACGCGCGCAATATCTATGCCGTTGCGCGCATTAGCGTGTTTCAGGATCCGCATCTGGCACAGCATTGGCCTCATCTTGCCGTGCAAAAAAACGACGGCAGCGTCTGGAAAGACCGCAAGGGACTCTCATGGGTTGACCCTGCTTCCCGCGAGGTATGGGAATATACGGCGCAGGTGGCGCGCGCGGCGGAAGCGGCGGGATTTGACGAATTGAATTTTGACTATATTCGTTTTCCTTCCGACGGCAATATGGCCAACATTCAGTTTCCCGTGTGGGACGGCATCAAGTCGCGCGCGGATGTTATGGAAGATTTTTTTGCGTACCTTCATGAAGAACTTTCCGGTCTTCCCGTACCTATCTCGCTGGATCTTTTTGGTATGACCATGACGAACACGGACGATTTGAATATCGGGCAGGTTCTGGAGAAAGCCGCACCCCACGCCGACTATATTGCTCCCATGGTGTATCCTTCGCATTATCCGCCGACCTGGCATGGCATTGCCAATCCCGCCGCGCATCCGTATGAAGTAATATATTATGCCATGTCTGAAGGCGAGCGGCGGCTGGACGTGCTGCGCTCTTTAACCGCAAGCTCAACGTCGCCGTTGTATGGCAAAGAAATCGCGCAACTGCGTCCCTGGATTCAGGATTTTGATCTGGGAGCGGATTATACGGCGGATATGATCCAAAAACAAAAACAGGCGGTGTATGATGCGGGGCTGGATTCGTGGATGGCTTGGGATCCAAAGAATATTTATACGAAAGAGGCGTACTATGAATAAATGCAAAGTTAAAAGTGCAAAGTTCAAAATTTTGGTGTTCGCTTCGCTCAAGGATTATACACATTCATTCCGGCGCAGCCGGAATACCAACACTTTGAACTTTAAACTTTGAACTTTTAATTTTTATAATGTTGTCACAGAAGCGACTTTATCCTTCTGCTCCAACCGCATAATGCGCACTCCCTGTGTTGCGCGTCCCAGAGATGGAATGTCTTTGAGCGGCGTGCGAATAATCTGTCCTTTGGCGGAGACGGCGATAAGATCTTCTTCATCGGGGAGAATAATGCGCGCGGATACTATTGTGCCTGTTTTTGTGGTTACGTTCATGGTTTTAATGCCGGACCCGCCTCGCTGCTGCACTTTATATTCTTTTATGTTCGTTTTTTTACCGTAGCCTTGTTCGGCTATAACCAAAAGCTCGCCGGGCGTCCCTTTCTGCACGACATCCGCGCCAACCACGGCGTCATTGGCTTTGAGACGCATGGCGCGCACGCCAGTGGATGCGCGACCCATCGGACGCACATCGCGCTCGCGGAACCGGATGCTCAAACCCTGGCGCGTCGCCAGCGTTATATCTTCATCGGCGCCCGCCATGCGCACCCATCCCAATCGGTCGCCTTTTTGGAGTTTAATGGCAATAATGCCGCTTCTGCGCACGTCGGCAAATTGAGCGGCCTCCGTTTTTTTGATAACGCCGCGCTCGGTCGCCATAACCAGGTACAGGTCGCTGCGTTCGCCGGATGGTGGGCTTTTCGGTACAGGCAGTATGGATGTTACGCGCTCGTCGGACGCAAGAGGAAGAAAATTCGCGACTGCTTTCCCTTTGGAGACGCGCTTGCCTTCGGGAAGCTCATACGCGCGGGTTTGATACGCTTTGCCAAGCGAGGTGAAGAACAGAAGATTGTCGTGTGTATGCACGGTGACAAACTGATCCACTACGTCTTCTTCTTTCGTCATAATGCCGATAATGCCTTTGCCGCCCCGCCGCTGCATGCGGTATTCTTCCGGATTGACGCGCTTGATGTAGCCGCCTTTCGTTAGAATTACTGCCGCCTCTTCTTCCGGCACCAAGTCCTCCACGGATATGGATTTTGCGGCGCTTGCCACTACGCGCGTTCGGCGCCCTTCGGGATAGAGTTTCCGTATCTCGTCGGTTTCTTCCGTAATAATGCCGAGAATTTTTTTCGGGTTTGCAAGGATGCTTTTTAATTCTGCAATCAGCTTTTGCTTTTCCTTGAGTTCGTCTTCAATTTTTTTCCTTTCCAGGCCGGCAAGCGTCTGCAGCCGCATTTCCAAAATGGCGGTTGCCTGGATTGGCGTAAGCTTGAATTTCGCCACCAGGTTTTTATGCGCGGTTTCTTTGTCGGCGGACGATTTTATGGTTTTGATGATGGCATCAATGTGGTCCAGCGCTTTTTTGAGGCCTTCCAGGATATGCGCCCGCTCCTCGGCTTTTTTAAGGTCATGCCGCACTCTTCGTTCAATAACGACCTGCCGGTGCTTAATAAATTCCTCTAGCACGTTCTTTAAGCTCAATACCTGCGGCTGGATGCCGTCTACGAGTGCCAGCATATTTACGTGGAATACCCGTTCCAGATCCGTGTGCTTATAGATATTGTTGAGTATCTTTTGCGGGAACGCGCCGGATTTCAAGTCAACCGCGATGCGCATGCCGTCTTTGTCCGACTCGTCGCGGAGATCTTTGATGCCTTCCAGTTTCTTTTCGCGTACAAGATCTGCAATGCGTTCCAGGAGCGCGGATTTGTTTACCTGGTAGGGAATAGACGTGATAATTATCTGGAAATTGCCCTGTTTGCTTTCCACTATCTCCGCCTCTCCGCGCGTCAAAACCCCGCCCTTGCCGGTGGCGTATGCTTGATGTATATCTTTTTTATTAAAAATGATACCGCCGGTTGGGAAGTCAGGGCCTTTGACAAACTGCATAAGATCATCCGTTGTCGCTTTCGGATTCTTGATAAGATGATCAATGGCCTCCGCGAGTTCCATGAAGTTATGCGACGGAATGTTTGTTGCCATGCCGACCGCAATGCCCAGCGAGCCATTAAGAAGAAGTTGCGGCACGCGCGCGGGCAGTACCGCCGGCTCCTGTTTGGAGCCGTCATAGTTTGGCAGAAAATTAACCGTGTCTTTTTCAATGTCCGCGAGCATAAGTTCGGCCATTCGTTCCATACGGCATTCCGTATATCTCATCGCTGCCGGGCTGTCGCCGTCAACAGAGCCCCAGTTGCCCTGGCCGTCAATTAAAGGATAGCGAAGCGAAAAATCCTGCGCCATGCGCGCAAGCGCGTCATACACGGCGCTGTCTCCATGTGGATGATAACTCCCCAGCACGGCTCCTACCACGTTGGCGGATTTTTTGTACTTGGCCGCGCGGGTAAGCCCCAGCTCATGCATGGCGTATAAAATACGCCGATGCACGGGTTTCATGCCGTCCCGCACATCGGGAAGAGCCCGCGATACAATAACGGACATGGCATAATCCAGGTAGGATTCGCGCATCTCCTGCGTGATTTCGCGCTCGGAGACGCCAGACGGGGTCTGTCTGGGTTGTGATTCTTTGGACATATTTTTCGCAAAGCGTATATCGTGGAACGTAGAGCGCAAGAAAATTGTTTTTTTAACGTTCTACGTTACACGTTTTACGTTCTATATTGTTCAGTGGTTATTTGTCTTTATTTAAAAACCTCCTTATATTCACCCATAATCTTACCAAACTCTCCTGCTGTTGCTTTCAGCATTGCAAATGGAGACTCGGTTTTCGTTGTGGTCTTTGTAGTAGGCGCAGAAGACGCATATTCAATGCGCCGGCTGGTTGCCATAAGCCAGAATCCTATAATAACCGCCATAGTACCTGCAACGCTGATGATCAAAATACGTCGCCGCACGTGGTCGGGTTTTCGCTGCAGATTGTGAATGGCGTGAATGATATCCATACAAAAACATTACTTGCTCGAAAGCGGGCTCAACATCACAACTTTTGTTTCCTCCGTCGGCACATCTTTTTTCTTTATGGTGCATTTCTCTTCCGGACGGGGGGCGACACCGACTTCTTTGAGGAATTTTTCCGCCTTTTCCAGCGGAAGCGCTTTGAGGCCCGGGATGGCGTAATACATAGGTATCACTATGCGCGGCTCAATTAAATTCATTACATGTACTGCTTCTTCGGCATCCAGTGCCCCGCCGGCGCCAACGGGCAGGAATAATATGTCGGGCGAATCTATTTTTTCGCGCATGTCGTCCGGTATGTTTTTCTCCGAGAGGGAACCCATGTGGCACAGCCGCAGACCCTCCCATTCCAGAATATACAGCACGTGTTCTCCCACCGCGGCGCCCTCTATCATAACGCCTTTTGTCTCATATTCGCCCGGGTTGCGTACAATGAAAGGGGTGCCCGTCAGAACTTCCACATTATTATGCAGCGGATGACGCCGCGTGGAGAGGACCACATCGGCTTGAAACCGCGGCGGCGTCAAGCCGGATTCTTTGGAAAACGGGTCCACGGCAAGCACGGTGTCCCCCGACTGAATCTTAAAACATGAAATACCATAATAGGTGATAACCATTTTAATAGTATACTACATGGGAAATGTATAGGATATATTGACATGATACGCGTTCTTTGGTGATTTATGCTTTGAATCACAGAGCTGTCAAACACTAAGTGTCTGACAGTTGTTTACAGTATTCTTGCCTTTCTGGCGCATTTCCGTATACTGGGGTACATGGAACAAAATGCTCATAACGAGGAGGAGTTGGGTCTGCCGGCTGGCGGAGTGGCTGTGTTAGACGACCCGCGTGGCGTACTGTCCGATACCGGCGCGCAAAACCGCCGGCTTATGGAGACGCTTTTTAAGGCAGCAAAGCCTATTACTATGCCGAAAGTCGGCGATCTTGTGCATGGAACAGTGCTTTCGCGCAGAGGACCTACCATGTACGTGGATCTTGATCCTTATGGCACCGGCGTGGTCTATGGCCGTGAGTTTTATAATGCGCGCGATATTATAAAACAACTCAAAGAGGGAGCCGCGGTTACGGCGAAGGTGGTAGAACTTGAGAATGAAGAGGGCTATTTGGAGCTCTCGCTTCGCGAGGCGGGTCAGGATAAGATGTGGCAGGAGGCGGAAGAATGCATGCGTAGCCGAGAGCCGTTCCCGCTTCGCGTATTTTCTGCAAACAAAGGCGGGCTGGTCATTTATTGGCAAGGCGTGCAGGGCTTTTTGCCGGTATCGCAGCTTGCCGCAAAGCACTATCCGCGGGTGGAAGGAGGAGACAAAGGAAAAATACTCTCGGAACTCCAGAAATTCGTAGGTGAAACGTTAGACGTTATCATCCTTGATGTGGATCCTAAAGAAAGCAAGATTATTTTTTCCGAAAAGAACGTGGAATCCGATGAGATGAAAGAAGTATTGGCAAAGTATAAGGTAGGTGACATTGTTGAAGGGGAAGTTACGGGCGTTGTTGATTTTGGTATTTTTATACGGATTGAAGAAGGTCTGGAAGGTCTGGCCCACATTTCCGAGCTTGATTGGGGATTGGTGGAAAATCCAAGCGATTTGTTTGAAGTGGGCAAGCGCGTTGCGGCAAAGATTATCAATGTGGAAGGAGGTAAAATTTCTCTTTCGGTAAAGGCATTGAAGCCCGATCCCTGGAAGGATTTTGCGGAGAAATTTAAAAAAGGCGATATTGTGAAAGGCCGGGTGCGCAAGGTGGACCGGTTCGGCGCGTTTGTGGAGATAGAAGAGTTCCTGCTTTCGGGCCTCGCGCATGTATCGGAGTTTGGTTCGGAAAAAGAGCTTCGTGAAGCGCTGGAGGTTGGCAAGATATATCATTTTCAGATTTTGAATTTAAATTCGGATGAACGGAAATTGTCGCTCAGCTATGTAAAAGAAGGTGGTGTAAGTGATAGTGGTGAAAAGGGTTCAAATGTACCGGATGAGCAAAAATGAAAAATGCAAATATCAAAATGTAAAATTTTGGTATCCCGCTTACAGCGGGATTATTTTAACATTTTACATTGTCATTTTGCATTTTGATTTTTACATTTTGAATTTGTTCTACTGCTTCCGCCAGCATCTGACAATACAAATTAAGCCCTATTTGATTTACCCGGCCGGATTGGTCGCGGCCGATGATATTGCCCGCGCCGCGAATTTCCATATCGCGCAGCGCTATCTCATGGCCTTGGCCGAGTTGTTGGGTGTGCAGTAGTACAGTAAGGCGTCGTGCCGCTTTTTCTTTGAGGTGTCCACTTCCTCCGCGGGTGCACTGTCTTGGGTAAAGAAAATACGCATACGATTGAACGATGCCTCTGCCGATTCTACCTCGTAGCTGATGTGCTTGCGAGAGACCGATGCGCGTAGCGTCTTCCACAATGATTGTGTTTGCGTTTGCGATGTCAAGCCCGTTTTCTATTATAGTAGTTGCCAAAAGAACGTCGGATTTACGCGCGCGGAAGTTTTGCATGACTTTGACAATATCCGCTTCTTTCATGCGGCCGTGGATGATGCTGATGCGCGCGTGGGGTACGGCGTTGCGGATGAACTCTTCGGCAAGCGGCAGTTTGCGGATGTGGTTGGAGAGCACATATACTTGTCCGCCGCGCGCAATCTCGGCTTCTATTGCCTGCTGTATTGTTTTTTTACTAAACGGCAATACGAATGTTTTGGGCGCTAAGCGCAGAGGCGGCGGCGTTGTGATGATGCTTGATCGGCGGAGGTTGGCGAGCGCTAGATGCATGGTGCGCGGGATGGGTGTGGCAGACAGTGAGAGTGTGTCTGTTGCAGAGCGCAGGGTACGCATATGCTCTTTTTGGCGCACGCCGAAGCGTTGTTCTTCATCAATAATAAGTAATCCTAAGTTTTGGAATGTTACATCACGCGAGATCAGGCGGTGTGTGCCGATTATGATATCAATGGCGCCTGCCGCCGCGCGCTGCAATATCTCTCGCTGTTGTGTTTTTGATTCAAGCCGCGAGAGACGCGCCGTAGTTACGGGCAACGTGCGCAAGCGTTCTTCAAATGTTGCGTAATGTTGGGCCGCAAGCACGGTAGTGGGGCAAATCAGCGCCACCTGCCGTTTATTGCATACGGCGCGAAATGCGGCACGGAGCGCTACCTCTGTTTTACCAAACCCAACATCCGCACAAAGTAGCCGGTCCATGGGCTTGGATTGCGCCATATCAGAAAATATTTCTTCCAGCGCGTTTCTTTGCCCGGCTGTCTCTTCAAATGGAAAAGAGTTCGCAAGTTCCGTTTCCAAGAGCGGCAGTGATTCATACGCCGGACGCGCGGCAATTTCCCGCGCGGCGTATGCAGAGAGCAGTTCTTTTGCGAATGCAATAATGTCCTCTTTTGCTTTACGCTTTGTCGTGTTCCAAAGCATTGTTCCCAAGCGATGTACAGCGGGAGTGCGAAATCCCAAATACGGGGAGACGCGCTTTATCTGATATTCCGGCACATACAGCATGTCGGGAGGCGCGTTTTTGCGCGGTTTCGCGTATTCAATGGCAAGATAGTGTTGTTTCAAATCGAGCTTCATCCCGGTGCAACCGCGGATGGGTAGCTCGGTTTTTGGTTTATCGTGTAAAGCTTGGTTCATCACCGGCAAACTCACAACCCCGCGATAAATCCCAATCCCATGATCTATATGTACCACAAAGTCGCCGTGGCACAGGGAAGCAAGAGCATTTGCCGTGAGGAATTTTGCCGTGTTTTCGTCAGTTTCTGCGCTTTGTTTGGAAAATGGTTCAACGTGTTCAATGCAGTTTCCCAAAAATTCTATGCGGTATGCTTGTTTCGTGTTGATGGGAAATATGATAAACTCTCCGCCGCGGAGAAGAAATGTGCCGCGTACAGGTTGTTCTTCGCCTGCCAGTTTTACGTATCCTAAATCCGTGAATATTCGCGCAAGCTCGGATATTTTTACAGAAATTCCTTCTTCTATTATGTTGGTATGGTTGCGCCAGAATGCATTAAGATGCCGCGCGTTTATAATTTCCCGCGCGTGTTTTTCAAACCAAACAGCCGGCTTTTCTAAGAGCCGGGGGTGTAAACCCGCAATAAGAAGGCGGAATGGAGTCACGTCCGCTCTTCCAGCCGCAGGGTGGTTATTTTGCGCTTGATACCGTCTTGCAGCACACCGAACTTTACTTCATCTCCTATTTCCATTCCTTCCAGCATATCTTCCAGTGTTTCTTTGTCCGAGATACGCTTTCTATTACAAGTAATAATAATATCTCCTTCTTTAAGGCCTGCTTTTTCGGCGGCACTTCCGGGAATGACGGCATGGTCTCCCGGAAACGCTTCTTTTAAGATATAGGCGCCATGGGCAACGGGCAGGCCGAAGCGGTCGGAAATCTGTTTGTTTAGGAGCACGTACCGCACGCCCAGAAACGGCCGGCGGATTCTGCCGTGCCGTTGAATGTCATCCAAGTCCCGTTTTGCTTTGGCGATGGGGATGGCAAAGCCGATATTTTGCGCGCCGAAGACGATTGCGACATTGATGCCGATGACGTCTCCCGCCAAGTTAATGAGCGGACCACCGGAATTTCCGGGGTTTATGGCGGCATCGGTCTGGATAAGTCCGCGCAGGCGCTCCTGCTTGCCTGACATATCCGTTATGGCGGCAATCAGGCGCGAGAGGCCCGAGACTACGCCGGTAGAGACGGAATTTTTAAATTCGCCCAGCGCGTTGCCGATGGCGATGACACTCTGTCCCAAATCAAGATCTTTTTCGGCGGCGAGCGATACTACCGGAAGCGCCGGCAGCGCGCGCCCTTTGGTGTCAATTTTTAAAATGGCAACGTCGTGTATAGGATCGCGTGCCAGAATGGTTACCGGATAGCTGATTTCATTGTAAAGCACGGCAGTATATTCGGCGTCCGGATCCGCAACCACATGCCGATTGGTGAGAATAATGCCGGTGGAATCCACCAGGAAACCGGATCCGCCCCCCAGCCGCACTTTTCCGTCTTCGGTGGTAGGGACGCCGTCCGGCATGGGCATGTCTTCCTCCATACCCGGCGGAAACTCACCCGGAAACGGCGAAGCGCCGAATGGAGCAAGCTTGCGTGCCGCTTCCTGCAGCGCCGACCACTCTTTAGCGGCCGTAATGGATACGACGGCAGGCATTACGGTTTTTACCGCCCGTACAATTTGTTCTTCGTGGGTCATATATTCAGTATACTGGAAATTTTTTTGTATAGCTAGTACCATGCAAGTAACATTCGTTGAAAAGGAAGAATAGAAATGACAGCAAAGAATATTGAGGAATTGCTATACATATGGAATACGATTGCGAACGTGCGTTCTCTTAATGAACCGCGCCGCTACAATGATGGATCTGCGCAAGAGGAGGAAATACAGTTTATTCTTAACACTGATATGATGTCACTCGAGGATACTCTGGATGCGAATCAGCGCAGGGATGCGGTGCATGCCGCTTTGCAAACGTTATCACCAAATGATTACCTTCTCGTTTCAACCTATTTGGATAATGACTTAGATACGAAAGATACGGCGAAAGCGTTTCATGAGCGGCACGAAAAGACAAAAATGCGCCTTGCGCGCGCTTTGCGAAAACTTCGCAGCGCTTTACGGGTACGCTTGCCCGAGTACACATAATGTTTACACTGCCCATGACGGGCAGTTTTTTGTTACAATAAGATTTATGGATCATGTATCATTTCCGAAAAACTTTCTCTGGGGTGCGGCAACTTCCGCACATCAGGTGGAAGGCGGGAACCGGAACGACTGGGAGAAGTTTTTACCGGCGGGCGCGGCGTGCGATCATTACAACCGGTACGAGGAAGATTTTGATATTGCGAAACAACTGGGGCACAATACGCACCGGTTTTCGCTGGAATGGTCGCGCATGGAGCCGGAGGAGGGGGTGTTTGATGAACATGAAATTGAGCATTATCGCAAGGTTATTCAAGCGGTACGCGCGCGCGGAATGGAGCCGTTTGTAACTATCTGGCATTGGACGCTGCCGCTCTGGGTGCGGGATCAGGGCGGCTGGGAGAATAAAAAAACGATAGATGACTTTTCGCGGTTTTGCGACATTATTTCGCGATTGCTGAAAGATGTCGCGTTTTGGATTACGATAAACGAACCGATGATATATGCTATGAACGGGTATATGCGCGGTAAGTGGCCGCCGCGGAAAAAAAGTTTTTTTGCCTTCCTGCGCGTTTTACGACATGTACTATCAGCTCACAAGAAAGCGTATGAAATCATAAAACAAGCGGCACCTCGTGCGCAAATCGGTATTGCGAAAAACAATGTTTATTTTGACGGAGGATTTTTACAATATCCGGCACGCTGGTGGTGGAACCATTGGTTTTTACAAAAAATCAAAAACCATCAGGATTTTATCGGCCTCAACTACTATTTTCATAACCACATCAGGGGATTTCGGTTTAATCAAAATGAAAATAAAATTATCTCCGACATGGGTTGGGAAATATATCCGGAAGGCATCTACCACGCTTTGCGGGAACTCAAAAAATATAACAAACCGATTTATATAACTGAAAATGGGATTGCAGATGCCGCCGATGCAAAGCGCGGGAAGTTTATTCGGGATCATCTCGCGCAAGTTCACAGATCCATCCAGGAAGGCGCGGACGTGCGCGGCTACTTTTACTGGTCGCTCTTGGACAACTTCGAGTGGGACAGTGGCTACGCCGCGCGGTTTGGTTTGGTGGAGGTAGACTATAAGACGCAAGTAAGAAAAATACGGCAAAGTGCTTGGGAATACAAGAAAATAATTCAAAGTGCAAAGTTCAAAGTGCAAAATTAAGGTGTCGCTTTGCGACATGTATATAAAATTCACGTTGTATGTATGTCTTGGTTTCTCATAGCGCTCCTCGCCCAATTCATTCTCGGCACCGCTTCGGTATTTGATAAACTGCTGCTCAAAAAATCGTATCCAAATCCAGTGGGATACGCGTTTTGGGTGGGGATTTTGGGGCTTGTTGCGCTGGTGTTTATTCCGTTCGGATTCCAGCCGGTTTCCGTTTCGCTAGCGGCGTTTGCCATTGGTACGGGCGCGGTATTCATGGCCGCGCTCTTTCTTTTTTTCTGGGCGCTGTATTACGGAGAAGCGTCGGGCGCCGTGGTTTCCATCAGCGGCATCTCGCCGGTGGCGACATTTGCGTTTTCTGCGTTGTTGTTGGGAACGGCACTTGCGGCATACGAAGCATGGAGTTTTGTATTGTTGATTATCGGCGGGTTCCTGCTCGCCACAACGGCGGAGCAGTCGTCGCGCACGCGCGTAGTGCTGCTTGTTGCCGCGAGCGCTTTGTTGTTCGGTTTATCAAATATGCTTTCGCGGCAAGTGTTTGACGCGGCCGGATTTGTTACCGGCTTTGTGTGGCTTAAGATTGGCGGTGTACTTGCAGCACTCATATTCCTTTTATACGCGCCTTGGCGGAAAAGCATTCTTAATCCGGAGAGGCATAATGAATTTACGAATAAATTCGCTTATCTTGCAAACCGCGCATACGCGGGCATTGGCTCCATTTTAATTTACTACGCTATTTCTTTAGGCGTGCCGCCGCTTATTGATGCCATGCAGGCGGCACGTTTTTTGTTTGTGTTTCTGGGCGGTTGGCTGCTGTTGGGCGAGCGGTTCCGGGGAAAGATTCTGGCGGTAAAAATAATCTCCTTCATTATTATTTCCGCCGGCGTTGTTTTGCTTGGCATCGGCGATTACCTTCAGCGCACCGCGCCCGATCCCGCCCGGCCAATCCGGTGGGGCGTTACGTTTTCACAGAAGTTCGCGAAACATTTCGCTTCAGCGAATGACGAAGCGCCCGGTCGGATGACTGGGTCGGATGAATATTGGCGGGATAATTATGATGCCATTCTGGATGATCTGGGCGCGCGGCATCTGCGGCTGATTGCGTACTGGGATCTTATAGAACCGCAAGATGATGCATATGATTTTTCCGGGCTGGATTATCAAATGCGCCGCGCGGAGGAAGTGGGTGCAGATGTAATTTTGGTAGTGGGGAAGAAGGCGCCGCGGTGGCCGGAATGTCACGAGCCCGAATGGGCTCGAGTTCAAAGTGAAAAGTTCAAAGTGCAAAGTTTATTGGAATTTGTTGATGTGGTGGTGAATAGATATAAAAATTCACCGGCGTTGCGGTATTGGCAGGTGGAGAATGAGCCGTTTTTGCCGTTCGGGGAAGGGGAATGCGCGCTATCGGGGAAAGAGCTGTTGGAGGCTGAAATGGCGCTGGTGCGGAAGATGGATCCGAATATGCCGATACTTATTACCGATTCCGGCGAGATCGGTCCCTGGATGCGGGCGGCAAAGCGCGGAGATGTATTTGGCACTACCATGTATCGCAGAGTGCACAATAACACGCTCGGCAATTTTGAATATCCCATCGGCCCGTGGTTTTTCCGTATTAAAGAAAGTATTGTGCGGTTTCTCATTCAGGATTATGAAAAGAAATTTATTGTCATAGAACTCGGACTTGAGCCATGGTTAAAACGCCAGCTCTACGAGACGACGCCGGAAGAGCAATTCAAAGTTTTTGATGTTACGTTCTTCAAAGCTTCCATTCAGTTCGCAAAAGATACGGGTTTTGACGAATACTATCTTTGGGGAGCCGAATGGTGGTACTGGCTTAAGGTGAAGCACAACGATGATAGATTTTGGGAAGAAGCAAAAAAACGTATGATGGAACGTTCCTACTGACTTTTCCAAATTAGCTTACCACTATGATTCCATATTTTCGCCACTCTGCGCACAAAACGTTTTTCATAAAAACACTCACCGTAGCGTTGCTACGCCGCGGTTTTTTGAAAAACGTTTTGTATCGCATAGATGACAAAAATCTTGGAATCCTATAGTAATCTAATTTGGAAAAGTCAGTAAAGTCTTGAATTCTTCTATAAATTCTATTCTTACAATATAATGCAATTGCACTTTATTGATAGAATAGAATTGTTATCTGTTCCTATCTCGTTTTTCTTGCCTTAGAGCCTGTTCAAACGAAAACCGCTCAGGTGGGCGGTTATTGGGTTTGAGCGCTTTTTGGTATTTCGTTATTCAAAGTGATTTGCCACGACCGTGCGATTTTGTTTATCAGCAGTTGTGTCGTAGATATTGACCTTTCACTATTCACTTAACAAACACATGTCCATTAAAATGCCTATTCTAAAGCTTTTTTAAGAAGACAACCATGTTAAGCTGTTTATGAAAGCTCAATATTTTATTCATTAAATTAATGTTGCTTGGAATGTTGCTTAGCTGGTTTTTGTCCGCTATACTTTCTTCATGCGGATTCTCGGCGTAGATTACGGAACAAAGCGGATCGGGTTTGCCGTTGGCACTACGGAGCAGCGCATCGCGTTTCCGCGGGATGTTGCGGAGGGACGCGATGCGGCGCTTGCCTCAATTAAAAGAAGAACTGAAGAAGAAGGTATTGCAGAAATTGTCATAGGCATGCCGATACGGCATGGCGGCGGCGAGGGGGAACTCGCGGGCGCCATTCGCGATTTTGCGCGGGAATTGGAAAGCCGGTTTTCGCTGCCGGTGCATTTTCAAAATGAAATATTTTCAACCAAGGTAATACGGAGAGGGACGGTAGCGAAGCATAAAGTGGATGCGGCAAGCGCCGCGCTTATATTGCAGAGCTATTTAGAAAGAATCATGAAGCATGAATTATGAATTAAGGATAGGAAAAGTATATATTTGTTTTGTAATTTCCATAATTCATGATTCTTAATTCTTAATTCACGATGATTTAAAAAAATCTTGTTTATGTTACGATAAGGTTATGCAAAGTAATGAGCCGTATCTTTCCGTAATAGTCCCCGCTTACAACGAAGAACCCCGCATTGAGCGGACATTGCGGCGGCTTGATGAATACTTGCGCGCGCAGGCGTACTCATATGAGATTTTGGCGGTAGTGGATAATGCTACCGACAAAACGGCGGATGTGGTACGGGGATTGGAGCCGGTTATTCCGCATCTGAAATTATTGTGGCGGGATGTGAATTTTGGCAAAGGCGGCTCGGTGGTGCGCGGCATGGCGGAAGCGAAAGGAGAGATACGGCTTTTTGCGGATGCGGATAATTCAACAGACATCTCTCACTTTGAGCGCATGAAGCCGCTGTTTGATAAAGGATATGACGTGGTTATCTCATCTCGGAATCCGCGGGATGCCGCGGGCGCGGGACAGGCGGTATCCCAGCCGTGGTATAAGCGCATTATGGGAATAGCGGGAAATGTGTTTATACAAATTGTGGCGGTCCGCGGCATGTGGGATACGCAAAATGGTTTTAAGGCATTTCGCGCATCGGCAGCGGAGCGCATATTCCCGCAGCTGCGTATTACGGGATGGGGATTTGATATTGAGGTGCTTGCTGTCGCGCGCGCCATGAAGCTGCGTATTGGCATTGTGCCGGCACGTTGGATTAACGACGAAGAAAGCCATGTGCGGCTTATACATTACTTTGGCGTTCTGTGGGAAACCGTAAAAGTGCGATGGAATTTGATAACGGGGAAGTATAACATATAATGGTCTCCAAAAAGAAAAAATCAGCACCTGTGGGCCTTGTATCCGAACTTCGGCAGGATCTTGTGTCCGGGGATTGGGTGCTGGTGGCAAGCGGGCGGGCAAAGCGCCCGCAGGATTTTGTTCCCAAAAAAAAGCCCGCGTTGCAAAGCATATCTTCCTGTCCGTTTGAATCGTCCCGCATTAACGGCGAGGAACCGCTGGCATGGTATCCGCATCCGAAAATAGCGGGTAAGGATTCCCGGGAAAACTGGTTTGTGCAGGTGGTGTCCAATAAATATCCGGCGCTTGCTCCGCATACGGATCGATCGTGCGCGGCGCCGTATGACGTCGGCGCATATAAAGCGATGGCGGGCGTTGGGTACCACGAGGTAATTATTACCCGGCCGCATGCGCGAAGCATGGGCCGGATGACAAAGGAGGAAGTTGCGGTTGTGATGCGAAGTTATCGCGACCGCTACGTAGCGTTGGACAAGGATCCATGCATTGCGTACATTCTGGTATTTCATAATCATGGTCCCCGTGCGGGCGCTAGTATCAGCCATCCGCATTCCCAGCTCATCGCGCTGCCGATTGTGCCGCCGGACGTGCAGCGGAGTTTTGATGGATCGTTTACGTTTTTTAAACGAACCGGGAAATGCATCCACTGCAAAATACTGGAAGATGAGCTAAACAGCGGAGAACGGATTGTGTATGAGAACGATGATTTTGTGGTATTTGCGCCCTATGCGTCTCATATTTCGTTTGAGCTTAGAGTGTATCCGAAATACCATGATCCGCACTTTAACCATATTTCGGAAGAGCGCATTTTTTCATGCGCGGACGCGCTTTCCGCCGCACTCCGTAAATTATACACGGCACTGAAAAACCCCGATTACAACTTTTTTATCCATACATCTCCGGCCAATATCCACAACGGCAAACACTATCACTGGCATATAGAAATTCTCCCCAAAACGTCCATACCGGCTGGGTTGGAACTGGGAACCGGCATTGATGTTGTGGTGGTGGCGCCGGAAGAAGTGCCGAAAATGTTATCATGAAAATCCATTTTACAGGGTTGCGCCGCTTATATGCATGGACGCTCAAATGGGCTGGACATCGGCACGCCGCGTGGGCTCTTTTTATTATTTCATTCGCTGAATCATCCATGTTTTTAGTTCCGCCGGACGTACTGCTGATCCCCATGGTGTTATCTAAACCAAGATCTTGGCTGCGGTATGCCGCTATCACCATGGGCGGGTCCGTGCTGGGCGGCGTATTCGGGTATTATATCGGCATCGGATTGTGGGAATCCTTAGGAAAGCTCGTAGTGGATTTTTACGGCTTGCAGGATTCAGTCGAAGCGGTACGTATGCAGTTTGATGCGCATGCGTTCCTTACTGTCTTCGGCGCGGCGTTCACGCCGATTCCCTACAAGGTTATAACCATCGCGTCCGGATTATTTCATGTATCGTTCGGCGCGTTTCTTGCGGCGTCTCTTACCGGAAGGGGTGCGAGGTTTTTTCTTGTCGCGGGCTTGGTTGGCATTTGGGGCGAGCGCGTAAAGCGGTTTATTGACGATTATTTTGATATTCTTTCCCTTGTGTTTTTGGCGCTTTTGGTCGGCGGTTTCCTTGTGGTAAAATTAGTATTGTGAAAAAACTTATCGTCGGCAACTGGAAATGCAACCCGGCAACGCTGCGCGAAGCGCGGCAGTTGTTTCAGGGGCTTGCAAAGTTTATCAAGAAACATAAGAATGTTGAGGCGGTTGTGTGCCCTCCGCACGTTTTTCTTCCCGGCTTTAACGCGAAAACGGCAACGTATAAGCTCGGCGTTCAAAATATATTCTGGGAAGATAAGGGCGCATTTACCGGGGAAGTCGGGCCGCGGATGGCAAAAAGTTCCGGCGCGTCATACGCAATAATAGGGCATTCGGAACGAAGAGAGCATTTCGGCGAGACGAACGATACGGCGCAGAAGAGAGTGCGGGCCGCGCTTGCGGCAGGGCTCCGCGTTATTCTTTGCGTTGGCGAGCGCACGCGGGAAGGAGAAGCGGCGGCATACGCGTCGTATGTGAAGGAAGAGGTGGCGGAGGGATTGCGTGGCTTGCCAAAATCTTTGCTCAAACATATAGCCGTTGCGTATGAGCCGATTTGGGCAATTGGATCCGATGAACCGGACACGCCGCAGAGCACGCTGGAGATGGCAATCTATATCCGCAAAACCATAGCGGATATGTACGGCCGGCAGCTCGCGCAGAATTTTCCCGTTCTCTATGGCGGATCGGTGAATGGATCAAATGCGCGGGTATTTTTGCGCGACGGCGGCGTGGATGGGCTTTTGGTCGGGAGAGCGAGTTTGAATGCAAAGGAATTTGGGAAGATAGTTGAAGCGGCAGGTAGTTTATAAAAATGTAAAATGTAAATATCAAAATGTAAAGTGACAATGTAAAATTCTAAAAATGTCCCCCGACGTTACGTCGGGGGACACCAAAATTTTGCATTTTGATTTTTACATTTTGAATTATGTATTGTGCTCTCCGAGAAACTTCCCGTATTTAATGATTCCATAGACGTCTCCGGCAAGCGCGTTATTGTCCGCGTGGATTTTAATGTGCCTGCCGAAGACGATAAAATAATTGACGATTATCGCATTGCGCGGACATTGCCTTTGTTGCGGAAATTACTGGAACGCGGCGCGCGGATAGTACTGTTGAGCCACCTTACGGAAAAAAAGACGCATCGCAGTTTTACACCTCTCTTGGAAGAGTTACAGCGCGTTACCGGTTTTGATATCGCTTTTTCATCTACCATTTTTTCTGCTCGCCAACGTACGGAACCGGTTGTTCTTCTTGAAAATCTCCGCGTGTTCCATGGCGAAGAAGCCGCCGATAGCAGGTTTGCAAAAGAGCTCTCCATGCTTGGCGATATATATATCAATGAAGATTTTTCCCAATCCCATCGTCCCTACGCGAGCATTATAGGTTTGCCGAAGCTTTTGCCGTCTTTCGTGGGGCCATTGTTTTATGAGGAAGTTCAAAAACTTGAAGAAGCGCTTTCGCCCGCGCGGCCTTTTATGCTGATTTTAGGCGGCGTAAAGTTTACCACTAAAATCGGCGTGCTGGAACATTTTCTTGGGAGTGCGGACACTATATTCATCGGCGGAGGTCTCGCGAATACGTTTCTTGCCGCGCGCGGCTTTTCCGTGGGCGCTTCTTCCGTGGAACAGGATGCCCTTGCGCACGTGCGCGATACATTCATAGGCAAACCGAACATTATGCTTCCTACCGACGTGCGCGTGGAAGGCAATGCCGTGCGGGACATTGCGGATGTGAGCGCGCATGAAATTATATATGATCTGGGCCCAGCTTCTTCCGCGCACCTTGCGTCCGTGGCGCGCGATATGAAAACCGTGCTGTGGAATGGGCCAATGGGATATATGGAAGGCGGGTATACGCAAGGGACAACCGAATTGGTGGATACGCTTGCCGCGTGCGGCGCAAAAGTTATTATTGGCGGTGGAGATACCATGGCTGTCATACGCGTGCGGCGCATGGAAGACGCATTTTATCATCTCTCCACCGGCGGCGGCGCCATGCTGGAATTTCTGGCAAAAGGGACGCTTCCGGGGATTGAAGCGATACTTGAAAGGAAAGTGTGATATACTGCTTGTCATAATGTTATGTGGTACAAAGATGCAAACGAGTTCATGGCAGACATGGGGCATAACCGCGACGGCACGTGGTATCCGCGCGTTACGCGCATTCTGGATGTCAAATCAAAGCCCGCGCTTGAAATCTTCTTAAAAGAAGTGGGCAGCTTTGAAGCGGCCGAAGAGATTAAGAATAAATCAGCCGAAGAAGGGAGTTTAGTGCATGACGTGGTGCAGAAAGTGGCAGTAGGAGAACCGGTAGAAATTCCGGAGGCAATTGCGCCCGCGGTAGCAACTTTTCAAGATGTTGCCGAGCGCCGCGGCATCAAGCTCCATCCGGATTTCATAGAGCGGCCGGTTATCTCGCGGCAGAACCGTTTTACGGGTACCGTAGATGCGCTTGCGGAAATTGACGGCAAGTTCGGCGTGCTGGATATTAAAACATCAACCGGTTTTTATAGGGAATACAATCTACAGACGGCCGCGTATGTGATAGCGCTTCAAGAGCAGGAGACAAAGCATTCGCTTGCCCTGCCGCGCGATATCCAGACGCGCTGGATTCTTCGTATAAACCAGCATCGCGTGTGTGAGAAGTGCAAATCCACGTTGCGTGAAAAAGGCGGGCGCAATAAGGTGCGCAACGGCAAGCATGTCCGCACAGGCGTGTGCGCCGAGGACGCGCACGAATGGGGAGCGATGGAAGGAGATGTGGAGCTCAAGGAGTTTCCTTATTATTTCGGAGACATAAAAGCGTTTCTCGCCGCAAAAACGCTCTGGGAATGGGAACACAGCTACTGGCTTCGGCAGGTTGGGTACCTTGCATAGTTGTTATGCAATGATACTATAAAAATATGCAATACGACGTAATTATTGTAGGCGGGGGACCGGCGGCTGCGGGGGCGGCGGTGTACGTGGCGCGCAAAAAGCTCAAAACGTTGCTTATTACCGAATCGTTCGGCGGGCAATCCATCGTGTCTGCCGATGTGCATAATTGGATTGGCACCAAATCCATTTCCGGGTTTGACCTTGCGAAAAACCTGGAAGCGCATGTGCGCAATTATCCGGAAGAGGTGGAAATTAAAACGCCGGAACTAGTGACGAAGGTTACGCAAAAGAACGATACGTTTGCGGTGGAGACAAACACCGGCGGCTTGCACGAAGCGCGCGCCGTTATTTATTGCGCGGGCGCACGGCGCAGAAAGCTCGGTATTCCCGGCGAGAAAGAATTTGACGGCAAAGGAGTGGCCTATTGCTCCACCTGCGATGCGCCGTTGTTCGGCGGCAAGGATGTGGCTGTTGTCGGCGGCGGCAATGCGGGGTTGGAAGCAGTGGTTGATTTGTTTGCGTATGCCAAAAAGATTTATCTCTTGGAATATTCCGATTCGCTCAAGGGAGATCCGACCACGCAGGAAAAAATCAAAAACTCCGACCAGGTGGAAATTATACTCAATGCCGTCTCAAAGCGCGTGGAAGGGGAGGGTATGGTGACCGGTTTGGTGTACACCGATCGCGTGTCCGGTGAAGGTAAAACGCTTGCGGTAGGTGGCGTGTTTGTGGAAATCGGTTCCGTTCCCAATTCCGAGCCGGTGAAAGAATTAGTGGAATTAAACAAGCATGGCGAGATAGTTATTGATCACAAAACGGCGGCCACGAGTAGGCCGGGTATTTGGTCAGCGGGCGATGTTACGGACGAGATGTATAAACAGAATAATATTTCCACAGGGGATGGCGTGAAGGCAGCATTATCAGCTTACCAATATCTGCTTGGAAAAAAATAATTTTTGCTCTGCATTTAAATTTATTTGGATTAAGGTGTAAATGCAAAATGCAAATATCAAAATTTAAAAT
>Ga0137829_10479309_pt1 | contig 22432 bp, 17 predicted proteins | sample OV2TP2_FD_97737 | JGI IMG/M metagenome (GOLD analysis project Ga0137829, IMG submission 97737) | reverse complement strand
GTTCCAGGTTGCCAGGCGAATAAGCGGAATCATCGTGGTATCGCCATGCCCGCCCACTACCACTGCATTCAGATCGGCCGGGCTGCAACCAAGGTGACGGCTCAGTTGGTATTTAAAACGGCTGCTGTCCAATGTGCCGCCCATGCCAATAATCCTGTTTTTTGGCAAACCGGTTGACTTTAATGCCAGGTAAGTCATCGTATCCATCGGGTTGCTGATGACAATAATGATAGCATTGGGCGAATACTTCAGAATATTTTCACAAACGCCTTTTACGATACCGGCATTGGTGCCTATCAATTCTTCCCTTGTCATACCTGGTTTGCGTGGAATGCCGGAAGTAATTACTACCACCTCACTGCCCGCAGTTTTGGCATAATCGCCGGTGCAGCCGGTAATTCTTGTATCAAAGCCAAGCAGCGTGGCTGTCTGCATCATATCCTGTGCCTTGCCTTCGGCCAGGCCTTCCTTAATATCGAGTAAAACCAGTTCGTGGCAGAGCTCTTTGCGGGCAATATTATCGGCACATGTGGCGCCCACAGCACCGGCGCCTACTACTGTTACTTTCATGGAGAAATTATTTTTAGTGAGGAATTTATTTCAGGCAGCAAAGGTAGGGTTGGGATTTTAGATTTTAGTCCCGATAATTATCGGGAGCGGATTTTAGATTTTGGAATGAGATTAGTCAGTTTTTTTGCCGGGATTGAAAGGCCATTACAAAGCTTTCCCGATTGGATTATGTATTCTTTAGTCTGCGTCATTCTTTGAAATACTCCAGCACTCTGGCAATGGGCAGGGCGCCGGGTACCACATCAATCAGCTTGCCGTCCTTATCATAAAAAGCAAGAAAAGGAGTATTCTTTATGCGGTAAAAGGTGGGCAGAAGGAAAAATTGGTCGTAGCCCATGGTGATGTTTTCAAACCGCTGCAGCCGGTAGCTGTTGTAAAACTCTTTCATTTTCTCAAAAGGTGCCGTTGTCGTCATTACTATCTGAATGCCGCTGAATTTTTCTATGTTGTCAATCAGCTCCTCGGTTTCTTTCTGGCAATGCTCGCAATCGGGGCTGAAAAGAATGATAAACACCGGTACGTTTTTCCTGAGGTCTTTCTCGGTCAACTGCGTGCTGCTGTCAGTAAGCAGCAGTTTCAACGGGGGCAGGGTGGGAAATCGTTTATAAGGGGCCTCTGTTTCGATCTGCGAAAAAACAGCTGTGCAAACAAACTGCAAAAGCAAGGTCATCAACCCGGTTTTCATATTACAAATAAAGCGGAAATTTTTCTTACCTGCCTGTAATCAAACACTACTTTATCCTTTGTCATTAACAGGTTCAACCTTATCTTTGCCGCCCGGTAAAATTTTGACTTTTGACTTTTTAATTTTCATTTTTTATGGCAAATACAGCAGACATCAGCCGCGGTATGATACTGAACCTCGAAGGCAGTCTTTACAGTGTGGTAGAATTTGGCGAAAACAAAACTGCCCGTGCAGCTGCCAAAGTGTGGGCCAAGCTGAAGGGTGTGGACAATCACCGCAGTATTGAAAAGGTCTGGAACAGCGGCGATACCATTTTCCCGGTGCGGGTGGAAAAACGCATCTACCAGTTTTTATATAAAGACGATACGGGCTTCAACTTCATGGATACGCAAACTTTCGAGCAGATTGCATTATCCGAAGAGGCCATTGATGCTCCCCAATACCTGAAAGAGGGACAGGAAGTAGGTGTGCTGATCAATACAGAAAACGAACAGGTAATAGGCGCCGAGCTTCCTGATAAAATCGCCCTGAAAATTACTTATTGCGAACCCGGCCTGAGGGGTGATACCGCAACCCGCACATTGAAGCCTGCCACCCTGGAAACCGGCGCCACGGTAGGTGTTCCTTTGTTTGTAAACGAAGGTGAGCTCATTCGTGTGAATACAAAAACCGGGGAGTATGTTGAAAGGGTGAAAGAATAATTCCCTCACAAACTGATTTGAACCAAAATCATCAAAGTTTTTGGTTTTTTTATTTGATTTTGTTCCGGATTTGCTCAAAAACTTGATGGAATCTTGAATTTTGCGGAACTGATTTCCCTATCTTAGCTTCACTTATTTTCTTTTTCACCGCCGAAGAAGTTATTTCCATGAAGGAAATCTCGGGTTCGGATAAAACCAACTAATAAATTTGAAAAACATGGATTTCAAACAGATTCAGGAGTTGATCAAGCTGGTCAACAAATCAAATATTGGTGAATTGACTGTTGAGCTAAAGGATTTCCGGATTACCATAAAGCAAAAAGAAGATAAAGTACAGCAGGTAATAAGTGCGCCGGTGCAGGCAGCGCCGGTAGTTCCCCATATTCAGCATATACCGGCACATACATCAGTGACTGCTGTACCGCAGCCGGCTGCTGCTGCCGCCGCCGAAGCCATCGAAAAAGAAACACCTGCTGCCGCCAACCTGCTTACAATAAAAAGCCCGATGATTGGAACCTTTTATCGCCGACCGGGGCCCGACAAACCCAATTTTGTAGAAGTGGGGGATGAAATTAATCCCGGCAAAGTGGTTTGTGTTATCGAGGCGATGAAACTTTTCAATGAAATTGAAAGCGAAGTGAAAGGGAAAGTGGTGAAAATATTGGTGGATGATGCATCGCCGGTGGAGTATGATCAACCGCTTTTCCTGGTGGAACCTTCATAAATCAAAAGTCAGAATTAAAATTTCAAAAAACCCGGACCTCATTTTGACTTTTTTCTTTTTAATTTTTAATTATCTCTCGTGTTTAACAAAGTACTGATAGCAAACCGTGGCGAAATAGCTCTACGTGTCATCCGCACCTGCCGCGAAATGGGAATAAAAACCGTGGCCGTTTATTCAACCGCCGACCGCGACAGTATTCATGTAAAATTTGCCGACGAAGCCGTGTGCATCGGTAAGCCACAAAGCGCCGACTCTTATCTCAATATTCCGCACCTGATGGCGGCTGCAGAAATCACCAATGCCGATGCCATACACCCCGGCTATGGTTTTTTGGCGGAGAATGCAAGATTTGCCCAGATATGCGCCGAGCACCAGATAAAATTTATAGGCCCCACGCCGGAGATGATTAATGCGATGGGCGATAAGATTACTGCCAAGGAAACCATGATAAAAGCAGGTGTGCCTGTTGTGCCCGGCGGCGAAGGATTGCTGCAAAATCTTGATGAAGCTATCGGGCTGGCAAAAGAAATGGGCTACCCGGTTATTTTGAAAGCAACAGCCGGCGGCGGCGGAAAAGGAATGCGTATTGTGTGGGCAGAAGCAGAAATGGAAAGATCGTACAACACCGCTAAAGCTGAAGCCGGAGCCGCCTTCAAAAACGACGGCATCTACATGGAAAAATTTGTGGAAGAGCCCCGACATATCGAAATACAGGTGGCCGGCGACCAGTACGGCAATGTGTGCCACCTGAGCGAAAGGGACTGCTCCATCCAGCGCCGGCACCAGAAGCTGGTGGAAGAATCACCTTCGCCGTTTATGACTGACGAACTGCGTTATCAAATGGGAGAAGCTGCCAAGAAAGCCGCCGCTGCCATCAATTATGAAAGCGTAGGCACGGTGGAGTTTTTGGTGGACAAGCACCGCAATTTTTATTTCATGGAAATGAACACCCGCATACAGGTGGAGCATTGCGTGACGGAGGAGGTCATCAACTTCGATCTTATCAAGGAACAGTTGAAAATAGCCATGGGTGAAAAAATTACGGGGCGTGATTACTTTCCACAGATGCATGCCATCGAATGCCGCATCAACGCGGAAGATCCTTACAATGATTTCCGTCCATCGCCGGGAAAAATCAGTGTATTGCACCAGCCCGGCGGGCATGGAGTACGGGTTGACAGCCACGTGTATGCCGGCTACGTCATTCCTCCCTATTACGATTCCATGATCGGCAAACTCATTACCGTGGCCCGCACCCGCAACGAAGCCATTGACACCATGTACCGTGCCCTGAGTGAATACATAATTGAAGGGGTGAAGACGACCATACCTTTCCACCTGCAACTGATGCAAGATGAACGTTTCCGCAGCGGCGATTTTAATACAAATTTTTTGGAAAATTTTATGCTTCGATAAATTTTTGGATAACAGTTCAAGGAATTAATATCCGCACCTGGAGAGTCAATCCCCTGCAACTTTTCAATAAAAAATCCCCCGGCTCAACCGGAGGACTTCTGGATTTTGACTTTTTCCTTTTGAATTCGCCAGCTTATCTCAGAAACAGAATTTCCCTGTACTTCGGCAGGTACCACTCCCGGTCGTCAACCAGCAGCTCCAGCTTATCGGCATGATAGCGGATGTCATCAAAGAAAGAATCCTTCACCTTGCTTTGGTAAGCAATGGCCCTTGTTCTTGTGTTCTCAATATTGTTGCACACTTTGCGGGCCTCAATCATTTTTTCCACCAGGTCGCTCAGCTTGTTGATGTGTTCCGAAATTTTTTCCAGTATTTGTTTCTGGTTGGCAAAAGCCGATTCATCCAGCCCTGCTTCTTTCAGTCCCCTGATGTTGTTGGTAAGAAGATTCTGATAGCGGATGGCTGCAGGCAGAATATGACTTGTAGCCAGCTCACCCATTATGCGGCTTTCAATCTGTACTTTCTTGATGTATTTTTCCAGCTCTATTTCATGCCGGGCTTCCAGTTCAGCGTGGGTATATACATGGTTGTTTTCAAAAAGGTGCTTGGCTTTTTCAGTCACCATGGCATCCAGCGCCAGCGGCGAGGTTTTTACATTGGGCAGTCCGCGGCGCTCGGCTTCTTTCTCCCACTCGGGACTGTAGTTATTCCCTTCAAATAAAATTTTTTCACTGGCCACCGAATACTCTCTTATCACATGCATGATGGCGATTTCTTTTTTCTCACCTTTCTCTATATGGGCATCCACATCTTTTTTAAAATCTTTCAGCGTTTGCGCCAGTATCACATTCAGCGCCGTCATGGCATTGGCGCAGTTGGCCGATGAACCTACGGCCCGGAATTCAAATTTGTTTCCCGTAAATGCGAAAGGTGAAGTGCGGTTGCGGTCGGTATTATCCAGCAGCAGCTCGGGAATACTTTTGTGGATGTCAATCTTCAGCATGCTTTCATCGGTTTCATCCATTTTTTCCGTCACCCGTTCTTTTATTTCACGCAGCACATTGGTCAGGTATTCGCCGATGAATACGGAAATGATTGCCGGCGGAGCTTCATTGGCGCCAAGCCGGTGATCGTTGGGGGCCGAAGCAATGGAGGCCCGGAGCACATCAGCATAATCATACACCGCTTTGATGGTGTTTACAAAAAACGTGAGAAACATCAGGTTGGTCTTGGGTGTTTTGCCCGGGGCTAAAAGATTGACACCGGTATCTGTGGCCATGCTCCAGTTATTGTGCTTGCCGCTGCCATTGATACCGGCAAAAGGTTTTTCGTGTAGCAGTACCCTTAGCTTATGGCGGCGGGCCACCCGGTCCATAATGTCCATCAGCAGCAGGTTGTGATCCACACCCACACTTACTTCTTCAAAAATCGGGGCACATTCAAACTGGGCAGGTGCCACTTCATTGTGTCTTGTGCGCAGCGGGATGCCCAGCTTGTAGGCTTCGTTTTCAAAGTCACGCATAAAAGCATAAATTCTTTCGGGTATGGAACCGAAATAGTGGTCTTCAAGCTGCTGGCCTTTGGCCGGGCTATGACCATACACAGTGCGGCCGCACATCACCAGGTCGGGTCGTGCATTAAACAGACCTTCGTCAATTACAAAATATTCCTGCTCCCAGCCTAGTGTGGCTGTAACACGGGTTATGTTTTTATCAAAATAATTGCACACATCCACGGCTGCTTTATTCAGTGCTTCCAGCGCTTTTAACAGCGGCGCCTTGTAGTCGAGCGATTCGCCGGTGTATGAAACAAAGATGGTAGGAATGCAAAGTGTTTTGCCCTGGCCTATTTCCATAACAAAGGCCGGTGACGAAGGATCCCATGCGGTATAGCCTCTTGCTTCAAAAGTGGCACGCAGCCCGCCGCTGGGAAATGATGAGGCATCAGGTTCCTGCTGAATCAGCGCATCGCCTTCAAACTGTTCGATGGGTGTGCCATCGCCTTTGATGGTAAAAAACGAATCATGTTTTTCTGCCGTGGCGCCTGTAAGCGGCTGAAACCAGTGTGTGAAATGCGTTACGCCTTTTGCCTCGGCCCAGGCACGAATGCCGCTGGCAATCTGGTTGGCCATGCTGCGGTCAATTTTCTGGCCGGTTCTCACGGAAGACATCAGGCTTTTATAGGCTTCGTCGCTTAAAAACTCACGGGCTGTTTTTGGGGTAAAAACATTATCACCAAATATGGCCGTAATCCTGCTGGAATTTTCTATGGTTACTTCCGGCGAAGTAGCCATGTTATGAATGGCATTGAATCGTAGTGACATTTGATTTTTTGTTTATGGTAAATAATTGCTCCAAATATAAAAGGTAAGCCGGTTGAAAAGCTTACCCTTAAAAATAAGTGAATAAAATTTACCCGGCCGTAAAACAGCAAAAGCTGTAAAGCGGTTTATGCAACTTTCTTTTGCGCTGCAAAATTCACTTCGGCTGATTTCACCGTCTTGATAATTCGTGCTGCCACTTTGTAAGGGTCGGCAGCGCTGTTTGGTCTGCGATCTTCAAGCCAGCCTTTCCAGCCTCTTTCCACTGTGCCGATGGGGATGCGAATGGAAGCGCCACGGTCAGAAATACCGTATTTGAATTCATCAATAGCTGCCGTTTCATGCTTGCCCGTCAGGCGAAGATGATTATCCGGGCCATACACTTCAATGTGTTCTGCTATTACGGGTCTGAATGCTTCGCAAACCTGTTCGTAAATTTCGCGGCTGCCGCAGGTCCTCAACAGTGAGTTGGAGAAATTGGCGTGCATGCCACTGCCGTTCCAGTCAAGATTGCCCAGCGGTTTGCAATGCCAGTTGATTGAAATACCATATTTTTCACCGATTCTTTCAAGCAGGTAACGGGCTACCCACACCTGGTCGCCGGCAGCTTTTGCGCCTTTGGCAAAAATCTGGAACTCCCACTGGCCGGTAGCCACTTCAGCATTGATGCCTTCAACATTCAATCCGGCATCAAGACAGGCGTCCAGATGCTCTTCCACCATCTGGCGGCCAAAAGCATTTTTAGCCCCCACTGAACAATAATAAGGTCCTTGAGGTGCCGGGAACCCCCCTTCAGGAAAGCCAAGTGGTTTATTATTTGCCGGATCCCACAGGAAGTATTCCTGCTCGAACCCGAACCAGAAATCATTATCATCGTCCTCTATTGTTGCTCTTCCGTTTGATTCATGAGGCGTGCCATCGGGGTTCAGCACTTCACACATCACCAGGTATCCGTTTTTACGCTGGGGGTCTTTCACCATGAATACCGGTTTCAGCAGGCAGTCTGAAGATCCACCCGGGGCTTGCTCGGTAGAAGAACCATCGAAAGCCCACAGGGGGCAATCTTCCAGTTTGCCACTAAAGTCTTTTTCAATTTTGGTTTTGCTTCTCAGGCTTTGAATGGGCTTATAGCCATCCAGCCAGATATACTCAAGTTTTGAGGCGGCCATAGTCGTTACATTTAGATTTTAAAAGTTATTAGCTTTTGCAAAAAAAGCCAATCTTGAGCTTAGAGCCAATTTTTTTTCTGGATTTGTCAAGAATTTTGAAGAATATGTGGAAAATTTTTAAGAAAAGGCGGGAATTAAGTTGAAAATAGGATTGGCTATCACAAAAAAACTAAACATTATTATTATTTCTAATGTTGCTGAACAGTAATTTGAATACCCTGTTCCAATCGGTTAATGTAACTATGGGAACAATAAGAAAGGGGAGGACAATGCTTCGGTATCGCACAATGGCGCCCAGAAAACTGACAGTATAACCAATTGTCATAAGCAAGGAAACAGAAAAGAAAATACAAAACCAAACAAAGGGTTTCGATCGGATACCGTTTTTTCGCCAGAAGAGAAATACCAGGAACAATAAAAGCAGAAGTGCGGTTTCCATTGCAGCAGCAAAAGAAAGAATATGCTTTACATCACCGGGATGTGGCCGCAACATAGTAGAGCTGATTGCCTGCGGGCTATTGACCAGGAAACTTGTTACGGTCGGTTTTAATTCCCACATTTCAATACCGGAATTTCCCTGCAGTTTTCTGAAAGCTTCCTGCTTTTCTACCACAGCTTTTGGAAAATCAAGAACGGGGACAATGTATTTTACTGTAAAAAATAATACGGAGCAGGCTAAATAGACAGACAAAAAAATTACAGCAGTTCTTGCTGGCTTATGGCAAGCGAGGTACCAGGCTGCTAATGCAGGAATCAGCAATACCAGTAAAAAATTCCGGAAAGAAATAATGATAAGCAGTGAAAGCAGAACCGGGAAAATCCTTTTTGGTGCAAAACGGCTTTCCTTAATTGAAAAATAAAAATGATAAACAATAATGGCGATGGCCATAAATACCAGGCCGTCTTTATGTATGCCGCTGGTCCAGTAGGCAAACGAAGGAATAAGGAATGTGGCCAGCAGCACCTGGATTATTTTTCCGGGGAATACATCGTTGAACACACGGTATATGGCAACAGGCCCCAGGAAAGTAATAAAGGAATAAAAAATCACATTGATGTAATAATTGCCAAAGCTGAAGACATTAAGGACGGAAAGTATTTTGACAAACATGTTGCTCTTCAAATCATTCCACCACGAATTGGAAGAATCGAAAAAGCCACCGTATTTGTTTTCATATCCACTCTGGAACAGGCTGGTGAAATAATTATATGGATCATTAAAAAGCATTTTATACTCCGCTACACTGGAATAATGATACCCCCATGTGTCGTACATGTAGGCAAACTGTCCGTAGTAAATCCCGATCCAGCCGTAGAAAATGCCTGCCATGATTTTCAGCAGGAATAAAATAACCAGCTGCGCATTGCTGAGTCCCGATTTTTTGAAAAAACCCAGGCGGGTAACCAGCCAGGCAAAAAGAAAAAGGTAACCGGCAAACAGAAAATATTCCAAGCAATAGTTTGTTTGGCGTGCAAAATAGAGGAAAAATCTGATGTCGGAAGTCGGAAGTCAGAAGTCGGAAGTCAGTAGTCGGGAATAATCTGGAAGCCGGCAGGAGTGTAACTTACATTTTATTCAAATAAATTCAATGGTTAAAATTAATTATTGAATACCCGGGCTATCTGCTTCATTCGTTAATTATCAACAGACGTACATCTTCCGGCCGACATCGTACATATTTGTTAGTTTTGCGCCTCCATGATTTGTGAATAAACACCTGAAAATAATTTGAAATGGAAGTAACCGTTAAGACAGCCGAACAACTTCGCCTGACTGCAGAAGAATTTGAACTCATCAGACAAAAACTCGGACGAACTCCCAACTTCAATGAACTCTGTGCCTTCAGCGGCATGTGGAGCGAACACTGCAGCTATAAAAATTCCATCAAATGGCTGAAAACCCTGCCGCGGGAAGGCGGACGAATGCTGGTGAAAGCCGGTGAAGAAAATGCAGGCCTGATGGATATCGGCGACGGATTGGCTGTGGTTTTCAAAATTGAATCACACAATCATCCTTCGGCTATTGAGCCTTTCCAGGGTGCAGCCACAGGCGTGGGCGGCATACACCGTGATATTTTCACCATGGGTGCACGGCCCATTGCAGCACTCAATTCACTTCGTTTCGGAAATCTTGAAGAAGATAAAACGCAACACCTGCTTTCAGGTGTGGTACATGGCATCGGGCATTACGGCAATTGCTTTGGCGTACCCACTGTGGGCGGCGAAATTTATTTTGATGAATGTTATCATACCAACCCGTTGGTGAATGCCATGAGCGTGGGGATTGTAAAAACAGGTGAAACCATTTCTGCCACTGCAAAAGGAACCGGCAATCCTGTAATGTTTGTAGGCAGCGCTACGGGAAAAGATGGCATCGGCGGTGCTTCTTTTGCATCGGCTGATATTACCGAAGAAAGTGCACAGGACCTGCCGGCCGTGCAGGTAGGTGATCCTTTCCAGGAAAAAAAATTACTGGAAGCCTGTCTTGAAGTTATTCAAACCGGCGCTGTTGCAGGCATGCAGGATATGGGCGCTGCAGGTATTATCTGTTCCACTTCAGAAATGAGCGCAAAAGGAGAAGCAGGTATGCGAATAGACCTGGACAAAGTGCCCACGCGACAAAAAAATATGAAAGCATGGGAGCTGCTGCTGAGCGAAAGCCAGGAGCGTATGCTGCTGGTGGCGCAAAAAGGAAGGGAACAGGAAGTGATAAAAATTTTTGAAAAATGGGATTTACCCTGCTCAGTGATAGGTGAAGTGACTGACGATGGTATTCTGAATTTTTATATGCATGGTCAGTTGGAAGCATCCATTCCGGCGCATGAGCTGGTGCTGGGCGGTGGCGCTCCGCAATACGACCGTGAGTATTGTGAACCTGCCTATTTTGAAAAAATTAAAAATTTTAGTCCTGACATCATCCCGGTACCGGATGATCTGAAAGCAGCGGCTGAAAAACTGATTCAGTTGCCCAGCATTGCATCCAAGCGATGGGTTTATCATCAGTATGACAGTATGGTGTGTACCAACAATGCATCTACCAATGCGCCGACTGATGCAGCGGTTGTATTGGTAAAAGGAACCAAAAAAGGTTTGGCAATCACCACTGACTGCAACAGCCGTTATGTGTTTGCCGATCCGTACAAAGGCGCCATGATAGCGGTGAGTGAAGCCGCAAGAAATATTGTGTGCAGCGGAGGACAGCCTTTGGGAGTAACCAACTGTCTCAATTTTGGCAACCCTTACGACCCGGAAGTTTATTTCCAGTTTGTACAAGTCATCAGGGGCATGGGTGAGGCTTGCCGCAGATTTGATACACCGGTTACCGGTGGCAATGTGAGTTTTTATAATCAGAATCCCGATGGACCCGTGTATCCCACACCAACGATTGGGATGGTAGGCTTGCTGGAAAACATCAACGAAAAAATGACACTTGATTTTAAAGATGAAGGCGATGTGATTTACCTGCTTGGAAAAGCTACCAATGATATCAATTCTTCACAATATCTCAGCAAAATTCTTGGTGTGGAGTTTTCCCCCGCTCCTTATTTTGAGCTGGAAGAGGAATTTCACCTGCAGAAAAAAGTGGCAGAGCTTATCAGAAAAAAACTTATTCAATCGGCGCACGACATAAGCGAAGGCGGTTTGTATGTCACGCTTTGCGAAAGCGGCTTTAACCGTGAACTTGGCTTTACGGTGGAAACAAATGAGGGAACCAGGAGCGATGCCTGCCTCTTTGGAGAAGGACAAAGCAGGGTGGTGGTGAGTGTAAAGCCTGAGCTGGTTGCAAATTTTGAAAATACACTCGGCGATTTTCCTTATGAAAGAATCGGCCTTGTCACAAGCGGTGAAATTATGGTGGATGGTGATTTCTGGGGAACTATTGACTGGTGGAAAGACGAATACGATACGGCCATTGAAAATTATTTGTCACAGGAGGAAGCCGGTTCGGCGTTGAGTTCAATTTAATGAGGTTGAGGTAAGGTTAAGATGGGAAGCTTTTACTCAATCTTTTTATTATTCTAAACATTAGCTTTAACCTTAACCTTGGTCCCAGCCTTTACTTAATTACACATGGACAGAAACTCAGTCATAATGGTTACCGGTGCGGCAGGCTTTATCGGCAGTTGCCTGGTGGGTTATCTGAACCGGAAAGGCTTTCAGAATATTATCATCGTGGATGAGTTCGAGAAGGAAAATAAAAAGCATAATTACACGGATAAAAAAATCTGTGCCCGTGTAGAGCGCAGCGAACTTTTCGACTGGCTCAGCCATTTCCAGGTGCGGTTTGATTTTGTTTTTCACCTCGGAGCAAGAACCGACACGGCAGAGTTTGATTATTCCGTACTCGAAAAGCTGAATGTAGATTATTCAAAAAAAATCTGGGACTACTGCACTGAAAAAAATATCCCGCTGGTGTATGCATCATCGGCAGCCACTTATGGCGGCGGTGATCTGGGTTATGTGGACAACCATGATCTTCCTTTCAAACTGAATCCGCTGAATCCTTATGGCCGGTCGAAGAATGAGTTTGATAAATGGGCGATAAAAAGAAGTCAGGAGTCAGTAGTGCCGACCGAAAGCGAAGGCATCGGGAGTCAGAAGTATGCACCCCCATTTTGGTATGGCTTAAAATTTTTTAATGTTTACGGTCCTAATGAATATCACAAAGGCAGGATGGCCAGTGTGATTTTTCATTCGTTCAATCAAATTAAAGCAACCGGTAAAGTAAAACTGTTTAAATCGCACCGGCCGGAATATAAAGACGGCGGACAGCTCCGCGATTTTGTGTATGTAAAAGACGTAGTGGACATCTGCAGTTGGCTGATGGAAGAAAAACCGGCTTCGGGCTTGTATAATGCCGGTACCGGTAAAGCCAGGACATTCAAAGACCTGGCAACTGCCATTTTCAACAGCCTTGGCAAAAAACCGGTGATTGAATACATTGATACACCCACCGACATCCGCGATAAATATCAATACTTCACTGAGGCTGATTTAACCAAACTCCGCAAGGCGGGTTACAAAAAAGAGTTTTATTCGCTTGAAGAAGGGGTGGCTACGTATGTGAAGAATTTTCTTATCAACGGGAAATATTACTGATATTTGCCGGTAGTTGTTTGCCGCTAAGAGAGAAATCTCCTGGTGGCATTTTTATTAAACCAAAAGTTTATGTCAAAGAAAATAGCCATCATCGGCGGCGGCAATCTGGGTGCATCCATTGCCGAAGGTTTGATTCAAAGTGAATTCAGCAGACCGGTGGAAATTTCCATCACCCGGAGGAACCCGGCAGCTTTAAGTCATTTTGCCGAACAGGGATGCCTGGTGCACAGCGATAATAAAAAGGCGGTGAAGACGGCCGAGATAATCATCCTTGCCGTGAAGCCTTATAATTTTTCAGATATCATCAGCGAAATAAAACCGGCGCTGGATGCTAAAAAGCATGTGCTGGTGTCTGTCATCACCGGTGTGTGGATTGAGCAGTTGCAGAAGGCAATCGGCAAGCCGGTACCAGTGATTCGTGCCATGCCCAATACTGCCATTGCCATTCAGCAAAGCATGACATGCCTGGCGCATGCAGGCGCATCGCCGGCGCAAATGAATTATATCAGGCAGTTGTTCGACCAGCTCGGAAAAACAGTTCTCATTGATGAAAAGCTGATGGATGCGGCCACGGTTCTTGGTGCCTGCGGCACTGCGTATGCCATGCGCTACATCCGGGCCAACATACAGGGCGGCATTGAAATAGGGTTTGATGCAGCCACTGCCACACTCATAGCAGCGCAAACAGTGAAAGGCGCTGCGCAGCTGCTGCTGGAAAAAGGCACACATCCCGAACATGAGATTGATAAAGTAACCACACCAAAGGGCTGCACTATTGCCGGGCTGAATGAAATGGAACACCAGGGGTTCAGCTCATCCCTCATCCGGGGTGTGGTGGCGAGTTATAATAAGATAGCGAAGGATTAAGTAATGAGTAATGAGTGGATTGCCCTCCGAAACCCCAAACCTTCGGGGCGCAGGAGGATGTGTGATGAATGAATTTTATACCTGGCGGTTTAGCTGATAAAAAGAAAAATAATAACGTGGAGAAAATTTTATGGTTTAAATTTAGAGAGTACTTTAATCAATCGCAGCCAAAACTAACATTCTCCATGAAAAAGCTTTTCCTTTTCGCCGCCATCTTTATTTCAGGATTGTACTCCTCCGGCCAGGCAAAAATTGCCATTGGAATAAAAGGAGGCCTGAACTTTTCTGACCTGGATATTTCAAACATGAGCACTTCCGGTAAAACCGGATATCATGCGGGTGTTTTTGCACAGTTCCGGTTTAAAAAAACAGCGTTTCAACCGGAAATTATTTTTTCGCAGCAAGGCTCCGTTGTTAACCCTGGCGACTGGGATTCCAAATACCTGAATATTCCCCTCATCCTGAAATATTTTATTCTGGCCGGTGTAAACCTGCAGCTTGGTCCCCAGTTTGGCTTTTTAAGTACGGCTGAGCTTGACGGTCAGGATATTAAAAATTTGCTGAAAACTGCCGACATCAGTTTTGCTATCGGTGCCGGCTGGGATGCTCCCTTCCGCATCACCTTCGATGCCCGGTATAATATCGGGCTGACGGACAATAACGAAAGCTACAGCAGCAGCACCATTAAGAACCAGGTGTTTCAGATTTCGGCCGGAATCAAGCTGGTTAAGTCCGGAAAATAAAAGAATTATCAGGGAAAAGTTTTTTCTCTTTCTTTTTTCCACAAAACGTGGAAAGCTTTTTTTACGGCCAGAAAATTTCTATTAGTTTTGCCTGACCTCCCGGAACTAATACTGAGCCTTTCGAAGTATCATCCGCAGGTCAAACCAGGGCTGAGTGTTCTTACATTAAAATAGCTGAATAGAATTACTGGATGTACAAGAGAGCGACGCAACAGGTGTTGAGAAAAGACGTGTTGCCGGGCCCATAATTTTTTTTATAAAACACGATTTAAGGATATGGCCAAGTATGTATTTGTTACGGGGGGAGTTACTTCATCGCTGGGTAAGGGAATCATCTCAGCATCACTTGCCAAACTGCTGCAGGCAAGGGGGCTGCGTGTCACCATTCAGAAATTTGATCCTTACATCAACGTGGATCCCGGCACACTGAATCCGTATGAGCATGGCGAGTGTTATGTGACGGAAGATGGTGCCGAAACCGACCTGGATCTTGGCCACTATGAAAGGTTCCTTAACATTTATACTTCGCAGGCCAATAATGTGACGACGGGTCGCATTTACCAGACGGTAATCAACAAAGAAAGGGAAGGGGCTTATTTGGGAAAAACCGTGCAGGTAATTCCTCACATCACCGATGAAATAAAGCGGCGGATGAAACTGCTGGGAGAAAGCGGCGATTATGATATTGTGATTACGGAAATCGGCGGCACAGTGGGTGATATTGAATCGCTGCCCTACATTGAAGCAGTACGCCAGTTGCAGTGGGAACTGCCGGATGAAGATCTGCTGGTAGTGCATCTAACATTGATTCCATACCTGAAAGCGGCAAAAGAATTAAAAACCAAACCTACACAACATTCGGTCAAACTATTGAGCCAGGAAGGTGTGTTTCCGGATGTGATTGTGTGCCGCACCGAGGAAGCGCTGACCAACGACATCAAGCGGAAGATTGCACTTTTTTGCAATGTAAAGCCGGAAGCGGTGATTGAGGCAAGGGATGCCAGTACCATTTACGAAGTGCCGCTGATAATGATGGAAGAAAAACTGGATGAAATAGTACTGAAGAAACTGAATATCGCCGGTTGCAGTGAACCTGAACTTACGAAATGGAAAGAATTTATCAGCAAGCTGAAAAATCCGAAATCAAAAGTTACCATCGGGTTAATAGGGAAATACGTGGAGCTGCAGGATGCATATAAATCCATTCTTGAATCTTTTGTGCATGCCGGAGCCGTGAACGACTGCAGGGTGCAAGTGCAGTATATTCATTCAGAATTCATCACGGCAGATAATGTGAGTGAAAAACTGGCCGGGCTTGAAGGATTGCTGGTGGCGCCGGGTTTTGGTCACCGCGGTATTGAAGGAAAAATTACGGCGGTAAAATATGCCCGTGAAAACGGGTTGCCGTTCTTTGGCATTTGCCTTGGCATGCAGATGTCGGTGATTGAATTTGCAAGAAATGTGCTGGGAATAAAAGGTGCCCATTCCACCGAAATGGACCCCAACTGCAGCGAGCCGGTGATTGATATGATGGAAGAGCAGAAAAAAATTACCATGAAGGGTGGTACCATGCGGCTGGGCTCTTATACATGCGATATACTTGAAGATTCGCTGGCACATAAAATTTATGGGCGGCTGCAGGTAAATGAAAGACACAGGCACCGGTATGAATTCAACAATAAATACCTTGAGCAGTTTGAAAAAAACGGCATGATTGCCAGCGGCCGCAATCCGCAAACAGGGTTGATAGAAATTATGGAAATTCCTTCGCACCCGTTCTTTATAGGCGTTCAATATCATCCCGAGCTAAAAAGCACGGTAGAAAATCCCCAGCCGATTTTTGTTCATTTTGTAGCTGCAGCTAAAAAATATGCCGAAGGGAAAATCGTTTTCAAAAATCCTGTATTTCAAAAGGAGATGATGGGAAGTTTGAAGTCGGAGGTCTGATGTCAGAAGTCAGAAGTCAAAATAAGATAAAGGCATTGAAGTAAGAATAAATTTCAGGCACACGATAATTGATTGAATTTCCATAGCAACCAGAATCCCTCCCTCTTGTGACTTTACCCTATCTTTGCCCCCTCCAAAAATTTTTCAGATACATGAATTTTGACCGTAATACAATCATTGGTTTTGTGGTGCTGGCGCTGCTTTTCTTTGCGTACTTTTTTTATATAAATAAAGAACAGTCAGCAATGCGGCAAAAGAAGGCAATTGCTGACTCGATAGCCAAAGCCTCGCAGCCAAAACCTGAGACAGATACATTGGCTGAAAAAAAAGAACCGGCACAGATACAAGTACAACATAAAAATAATACGGCCGGACAATACCAGAAGGCCGCTGCAGGTACAGAGTATTTAGTAACATTGGAGAATGAAGTTTTTAAAGTCACTTTCACAAGCAAAGGAGGTCAGCCCAAAAGCATTGAGCTGAAAAAATTCAAAAGCCAGCAGGACAAACCGGTGCTGCTTGCTTCTACTGATTTTGACAAAATAGATTATTCTATAAATACCGCTTCGAACCAGAGTGCAAGAATCAGCGATTTAAATTTTACACCCGGTAGCGTGCTAAAAACAGAGGACGGTTCGCAGGTAATAAATTTTACACTGGCAGCTGATAGCGACGGTCCTTCCATCACCCATGAGTTTGTGCTTCGCAAAGATGAATATATGATTGACTTCACCGTAAACATGGACGGAGCCAGGCAATTGCTGAGTAACGAAGTGCTGAACCTGCAATGGCAATACAAATCGGTGACGCAGGAACCTGACCTGATGTACGAAAGAACCAATACGCAGGCAGGATATGTGGAAGATGGCGAATTTGATTACCACACTATCGGCCGCCGCAGCGATGTGGAGTTTGACAAACCGGTGCAATGGGTGGCCATGCGGCAGCGCTTTTTCAACGGCATACTGGTAGCAAAGAATAAATTTACCGGTGGTAAGCTGGAGTGGATTATTCCGAATGATTCTAGTACCGTAGTGCAGTCAACTGCCACGATGCGGCTGGATGCAAAAGGAAATTCGGTCAGCATACCCTTGTCCGTATTTTACGGCCCATGCGATTACCGTATTTTGAAAAAGTACAACATGGAGATGGGCAAGCTGGTGAACCTGGGGCAAAGCATTTATGCCTTTGTGCGGCCCATTAATAAGTACATTGTGCTGCCCGTTTTTGATTTTTTAAGAAACCTGGTGGGAGGCAGCTATGGTATAGCAATTTTGCTGCTCACTTTTGTCATCCGTATTCTTATTTCGCCGCTTACTTATTCCAGCTACCTGAGCGGCGCTAAAATGAAAGTGCTGCGGCCGGAAATTGAAAAGCTGCGTGAAAAGTTTGGCAAAGACCAGCAGCAGATGAGCATGGAGCAGATGAAGCTGTTTCGTGAAGCGGGAGTAAACCCATTGGGCGGTTGTATTCCAGCTTTGTTGCAGATACCCATCTTTTTTGCCTTGTACAGCTTTTTTAATTCGTATGTTGACCTGCGGGGAGAAAGTTTTCTTTGGGCAAAAGATCTTTCAGCTTACGATTCCATACTCGATTTCGGGCATATTCCTGTCATCAGTTCTATTTACGGCACGCATGTAAGCCTTTTTACCATCACGGCCTGCCTTACCAGTTTTCTGATTTCACTTTACAGCATGAGTTTGTCACCTGACCAGAGCAACCCCGTACTGAAGTACATGCCTTATATTTTCCCGGTATTCCTGTTGTTTATTTTCAACCGGTTGCCGGCAGCGCTTACATGGTATTATACTGTCTCAAACCTGATAACCCTTGGATTGCAGTTTGTAATTCTGAATTACATCATTGACCACGATAAGATTCTTGCAAGAATGGAAGAGAATCGCAAAAAACCCAAGGCCAAATCGAAATGGCAGGAGCGGTTTGAACAAATGCAGGATCAACAAAAGAAAATGAAAGAAATGCAGGCCAAAAGCAAACGCTGATTTTTGTTAAATCAGCCGGAGATTGGCAAACCTTAATCTGCCTGTACAACTATTTGGTTAAATTGGCACGTCTTTTTAGCGGTAAATAAATATGAAAAAGTTTCAATACGCTTTTTGGGTTTTATTTAATGCACTTTTGGTTATTAATGTATCGGGACAAAAAAGGATAACCGAGGGAACTATCACTTTTGATATTGTTGTAGCTACCGGCAATAACAATCCATCTATTGCTGACATGTTTGACGGAGCCACGAGTGTGGTTTACCTGAAAGGCTACCATACCCGGTTTGAAAGAGTAAGTTCGCTGGGCGTGGAAGCAACTATAGTAGATGGTAAAACCGGGAAAGTAAATGTGCTGAAAGAATATGGTGAACAGAAGTACCTGATTACCATGACACCTGAAAACTGGAAGGATGCGAACAAAAAGTACGAAGGAATAACATTCAGCTTTGTGGAAGAATACAAAGAGATAGCAGGTTATAAATGCCAGAAAGCCGTTGGCACTATGACAAACGGCACCACCATCTATGTATTTTTTACCCGTGACCTTGTGGCTGATAACCGTGATTTTGAATATGCGTATAAAACGCTGCCTGGCCTTGCAATGGAATACGAAACTACCATAGGCAGCCTGAAAGTAACCTACACTGTTTCAAAAGTAAGTTTCAATATTGTGCCTGCCACCAAATTTGAATTACCCAAAAGCGGGTACAGGGTAATGACATACGAAGAGAGTAAAGAAGCAGGTAAAAACAGGTAGGCTGAAAATTATTTCTTGTTCAGTTGGGGAATACCCAGTGAAACTTTCACTTTTTGCGGAATCACAGTCTTTACTGGCAGAATATAGGTCATGTTACCTTTTTGGTATGTAACAAGTGAATTTAGAGTTACAGTATTGTTGGCCCTTTGCTGGTTAATGATTTGGCTGCCGCGATATTGGTAACCCGATTTAAGGGTAAATTTTCCTGGGGAGATAACAGTTTTATTATTCAGCAAAGAAGCTTTTTTACCTTTTGATTTTCCATCTCCAAGGGTTGCAAAAGCTGTCATTGCTGAAGCCGCTATCAGCGTAAGTGTTGCAACTTTCCTGATTGCAGTCGTCCGGAATATTGTTTTATTGATTTTCATCCGCCCGACAAATTTAAAAATAAAAATATTCATAAAACAAACCGTCTGTCCACATCTTTGACATTTATTTAACGCCAAATCCGGAAAAAAGTTATTAAAACTTGCCGGAATATCTAAAAATAGGTAACTTGACTAAACCTTTGACTTTCATGAAAGAATCTCCCCACCGCGAAAACAACCACGAGCTGAATGAAATCCTGAGGAAATACGAGAATCTGAAAAAAGGCCGCAGCCAGTCATACCTGGACGAGGAATCATTTGAAAAAATCATTGATTATTTTGACGAAAAAGAAGACCTGGGCCGGGCACTGGAAGCTGCCGAAAAAGGAACTGAACAATACCCGTTTTCATCTGTCATTCTCATCCGAAAGGCCGACCTGATGATTGCTGCCCACAAGTACCCCGAAGCGCTGACAGTACTGGACAAAGCCGCCATGCTCGATAAAGGGGATATCAATATTTATATATTGAAAACAGATGCCTGGCTGGCCATGGATAACCCTGAAAAAGCAGCCGAAATCCTTGAGCAGGCTTTATCCCTTTTTGGGGGGGATGAAAAAAATTCGCTGCTCTTTGAACTGGCCGATGTGTATGACGATTACCAGGAATTTGAGAAAGTGTTTGATTGCCTGAAACTGATACTAGAGGAAGATCCGAATAATGAAGAAGCTTTATATAAAATCTGTTTCTGGACTGATTTTACGGGCCGAAACGAAGAAGGCATCCGGCTGCATCAGAAAATCATTGACAATTATCCTTACAATGAGCTGGCATGGTTCAATCTTGCCGCTGCTTACCAGGGCCTGAAACTTTACGAAAAGGCACTGGATGCCTACCAGTATGCGCTGGCGATTAATGAAAAGTTTGATTATGCCTATCGAAATATGGGTGATGCATATATTCGCCTGCGGAAGTACCGGGAAGCCATTGAAGTATTGGAAAAAGTTCTGGAACTTTCAAAACCTGAGCCGCTGATTTTCGAAGCCATCGGCTATTGCTATGAAAGGCAGCACAATCTTGCCCAGGCGAGGTTTTATTATCGCAAAGCATCGCATATAGCGCCGGACGACAGCAGGTTTTATTACAAAATTGCCTGTACATACTACAACGAAGGACAATGGGAAACTGCCGTTAAACAATTGGAAACCGCCCTGAAAATTCACAGATTGCAGCCTGAATATAATCTGCTGATGGGAGAATGTAAAATGCAGCAGGGCTTTTTCAAAGAGGCCATTCATTATTTTTCAACCATAGTCAGCTCAAGGCCAAAGAACCGCCGGGGTTGGGAGGCCCTTGTACGATGTTTGTACAGGGCAACTTTTTACCAGGAAGCCAAAACCCAGGCAATCGCTGCACTGGAATATACACACGAACAACCCCTGTTTTTATATTACCTGAGCGCTGTAAATTTTGCTTTGGGGAAATCAAAAGAGGCGCTTTTGCAACTGGAAAAGGCGATGACAACAGCACCGAAACTGCTGAAAAAATTTGTAGAGCTTAATCCTTCCATCCTGCAAAACCAACAGGTAGTGGATGTGGTGGCTCGATTTAAAAGAAACCGTTCAATCTGACTTTCATCCTGACCAGGTTCAGGGTCACTCTGGTTAATCTTTCCTATTTTTGGCCGCCTGTAAAAGATCTGAATTGATATAACTTCTGCAAGGCAGGCGGTTTTAAAAAACTACTATGAACTTCAAACTAAATAATATTCCCGAGCGCAACCAGAAACCCCGCTCATTCGGACTGACCATGGTGATGGACAAAGGACTCAGCATTAATGAAACCAAAAATTTCCTGAGCGTTTCGCATCCGCATGTTGATATTGTAAAGCTGGGCTTTGGCACATCCTTCGTCACGCCAAACCTGAAAGAAAAAATAGAAGTTTATTGTTCCTACGACATACCCGTTTATTTCGGGGGCACGTTGTTCGAAGCATTTCTTATACGAAACCAGTTTGAAGATTTTGTGGCCGTTTGCAAAGAATATGGCATCAGCTACGTGGAAGTAAGCGACGGTTCTATCACCATCCCGCATTCAGAAAAATGTGGTTACATTGAAAAATTGACCCAACACGCCAAGGTGCTGAGTGAAGTGGGCAGTAAAGATGCCGCTCATATCATTCCGCCCTATAAATGGATAGAGCTGATGCGGGCCGAACTGAATGCCGGGGCTTCGTATGTGATTGCTGAAGCAAGAGAAGCGGGCAATGTGGGTATTTACCGTGCTACCGGCGAGGTACGGGAAGGTCTTGTGCAGGAAATCCTGACCCAGATACCAGCCGAAAAAATCATTTGGGAAGCACCGCAGAAAGCACAACAGCTCTATTTCATAGAACTTATCGGCTGCAATGTAAACCTGGGAAATATTGCCCCCACGGAAGTATTGCCGCTCGAAGCCATGCGGATCGGACTTCGTGGCGACACGTTTCATTTATTTCTTAATAAAGAAGAAGCCTGATGCGTTTGTACGGATTGATCGGATACCCCCTGTCACATTCTTTTTCAAAAAAATATTTTACTGAAAAATTTGAAAAAGAAGGTCTGAAGGATTGTACCTATGAAAACTTTCCGATCCCTGACATTGACAACCTGAAAAAAATATTGACCCGCCCGGGATTGATGGGGCTGAATGTAACCATCCCTTATAAAGAACAGGTAATTTCTTTTCTTCATTACCCGTCGGCCATTGTAAAAAAAATCAGGGCCTGCAACTGTATTAAAATTAAAAATGGAAAATTATATGGCTATAATACGGATATTGCAGGCTTTGAAAAATCATTGGGTAAAAAATGGAATCCTTTCATTCACACCCGTGCACTCATATTGGGTACGGGCGGTTCGGAAAAAGCAGTGAAATATGTACTGGAAAAATCAGGTGTTTCCTACAAATCTGTTTCCCGCAAGCCTTCAGCCGGCTGTTTCTCGTATGAACAACTGACAAAAGACATCATTCAAAAGCATAAACTCATCATCAATACTACGCCGTTGGGCATGTTTCCCAACATTGTGGAGGCCCCGCCCTTGCCATATGAATACCTGACGCCGGAACATTTTCTGTTT